>Ga0194129_10003086_pt1 | contig 23682 bp, 32 predicted proteins | sample TA2KigCa35mmetaG_FD_150862 | JGI IMG/M metagenome (GOLD analysis project Ga0194129, IMG submission 150862) | Freshwater microbial communities from Lake Tanganyika, Tanzania - TA2015038 Kigoma Deep Cast 35m | ecosystem: Environmental > Aquatic > Freshwater > Lake | place: Tanzania: Lake...
AAGAAAAGATTTTTAATGTGGGCTCTGGTGTTGGAAAATCTGTTCTTGAATGTATTGATTTTATTACACAATTAGCACAAAAATACTATGGACAACATCTTCGGCCGAATCAGTGGCCACTGAATTTATTTGATTATGTCATAAAAGATAAGCGAGATTGTGATCCAGCATTTTTAGTGGCTAATAATGAACTTATAAAGAAAGAATTGAAGTGGAATCCTTCATATACTTTTGAAGATATTATGTATGACGCTATAAAATGGGAAAAAACATACAGAAATGATGTTTATGGACGTTTTTTATACTCATAAAACTAAAATTTATATAAATAAATAAAAATGGAGATTGCCATGATAGATCAAATAAAAAACGCGGTCCTTGCATTACAGAACGGTGATACGTCTGTCTTTAAAGAAAAAATTGGTAACGTTTTAATGTCAAAAGCAATAGATATGATAAATCTACAAAAAATTTCTACTGGACAATCAATATTTGAACCGGCAAAAGATGACGAAGCTTCTGAATATGACTTATCACAGAACGAAGATGAACCACCTGTTCAGGAAGTAGAGACAAAAGAAAATGCTTAATATTTTTTTAGAAATACAACAAGTAATGAAGGACTAATATGAAAAATTTTAAAGAACTATCAGAAAACCACGATGATGGTTATGAACCTCGTTCAAAGGGTGAGAAAGAATTTAAAAGTATTCATAAAATAGAAAAGAAACAGCACCCTACTGTTGATGATGCTGTTTTCAATGGCGATAGACCTGGTGGAAAAGTTAATAAGTCTGATCATAAGACAAGTTCTAAAGAACCAGGCGAACCCATTCTTAAGACATATAAAAATTTCATGAAACTTGGTGGATTTGGTGGGGACTCTTATAAAAATGTTGGCAATTCTGCAGGAGAAAAGGCTGCTATCATGCAAGGTTCTTCAAAAATTAAAGAAGGACTTGAACTGACAAAATCTGACAAGACGAAAGTGCTTGATGAAATATATGCGTCAGGAACTAAAGTGATAGTACCACATAAAGGTAAAATGGTACTTGGTAAAGTGGTTCGTTATGACAAAGGAGGTAAGTATGGAAGTCCATTTTATGTCGTAGATGTGGGTGAATATGAATCACTAATAGTTCCTGCTCATCATATAATGAGACAAGCGCATGTGGGTGATCCACATTCGTTTGATAGATATTATCGAGGAACGTTCCTCGCCAAAGAATCAAATGAAGAAATTGAACAGATTGATGAGTTGAGCCCGCGCACGAAGGCCGCATATGTTGCCAAGCGCGGGGCGCAACTGTCGTCCATGATGTACGGTCCCCAAAAGAACTATAATTTACTCACAGGCAGGCAGCAAGCCAATGCCGTGAAAGGCATCAAGCGTGCTACTCGTGTCAAGGAAGAGAATGAGGTTTCAAAAGAAATTGTGAACGAGATGAATTATAAAGCTGGTGATTTAAAACTTAATTCTGGTGAAATTGTAAAAATAAGCGATTCGGCCGCAAGTGCACTTAATAATACATTTAAAAGATTAAGTCTTGCTAATAAAGTTAATTTTCATAAGGAACTTATAAAAAATAAAGATTCATATCAATCAATTATGTATTTTGCACAAAGGATAGGCGGTGGCGGCGCGTGGCGGCACAGCGCGAGCGCTATTAAAGCACGCCAGCTTCCTGATCCTGCCAAATAATGTTAGTAGATATTCGTTGAAAAGCAAATATAGAACAATGAAGCCTGATCATCAGGGAAGGAAATAAAATATGGGTCAGAGAATTACTATAAATCAAAACAATGGCAGTAAAGGCACTAGCATATTAGTATGCGTTGCAAACACATCAGGCTTTTTAAAGACATTTGCAAACTCAGCAGTATCCAATACAACTCACAAAATCAACGTTTCTGGTGAAACCGTTTCTAAAACGCATATTGCTTATTTTTCTTGGTCAGGCGCTGCGGGTTCTACAGTAACTCTCTTAAGAGGCGGTAATACTGTATTTAAAGGAACAGGGACTGGCGAAAGAAATTTCTTTGAAAATCAAATTCGTCTTGAAAGTCCTACTGGCGGTGATGCACAAGCAAACGTAGTGTTTACTACATCTGGTGATATCACTTTTATAATTAAACTGCATAAGACTTCTGGAGAATAAGTAAAATGAAATTAATCACCGAATTTAATGAAAGTGATGTACAGTATTTAACTGAAACGAAAGATGGTGGCGGTAAGAATTATTATATTGAAGGCGTGTTTATGCAAGGAAATATTAAGAATCGTAACGGCAGGTTATATCCATTGGATATTCTTGTAAAAGAAGTTGATCGTTACAATAAAGAGTATGTATCACAAAATCGTGCATATGGCGAACTTGGTCATCCTCAAGGTCCAACAATTAATCTTGAGCGCGTATCTCATATCATTAAAGAATTAAAGCAAGACGGTGACAATATCTTTGGTCGTGCAAAGATTATGACTGAAACACCTATGGGCAGAATTGTAAAAAATCTTATGGAAGAGGGCGCTAAGCTTGGTGTATCTTCACGTGGTATGGGCACTCTTCGCAGTAAAAATGGAATTAATGAAGTACAAAACGATTTTCAATTAGCAACAGCAGCAGATATTGTTGCTGATCCATCTGCTCCAGCTGCGTTTGTACAAGGTGTTATGGAAGGTGTGGAGTGGCTACAAATAGATGATCGATGGATTCCAAAATATATTGAAGAAACACAAAAAATTATTAAAAAAGCTCCTAAAAAGGATCTTAAAGAAGCTATGATTAAATCTTTTGAAAGGTTTTTAAAACAACTCTAAAAGATGTTTTTTATAAATAATAAAAAATAAATTGTATTAATTAAGGAGATATGAAATGTCTGACAAGAAACAAAAGGTAAGCGAAATCGCTACTGATGCTCCTGAGCATGAAGATGAAGACCTTTTAGAGTTTAAAGCCTCTATGGGGGTACCATCTGAAGTGCCTGAGCCATCAGGCAAAAAGACTGATGAAAAGCCTAAGGGTAAAGGTGAATCTATGCCAAAGTTAAGTACAAAAGCTGGTATGATTAATGCAGTTATGCAGTCAATGTCAAAAATGAATAAGGAAGATATTAAGACTGTATATGGCAAAATCTTCAATGAAGATGTTGTTAATGAAGAGGAAGAAACAGAAAAAACTTCTGTTCGTGAAATCAAAAAGATTTCTGCTGAAGATATTGATGTTTCAAAAGACATTGAAGCTATCTTTAATGGTACTGATTTTGTCGATGAAGAATTCAAAGAGAGAATTTCTACTGTTTATGAAGCGGCTCTTGTTGCAAAGATCAATGAAGAGATTGAAAAATTTGCGACTAGTGCAGAGACCGAAGTGGAAGCAGTTACCTCTACTGCTATTCAAGAGTTAACTGATAAAATTGATTCGTATTTAGATTACATTGTGGAAGAGTGGGTTGAAGAAAATAAACTTGCTATTGATCGGGGCATTCGCGCTGAAATGGTAGAAGATTTTCTTTCTGGTCTAAAATCTCTATTTGAAGAGCATTATGTTGATATTCCAGAAGAAAAGGTCGAAGTTGTTGAAGAGCTTGTTGGTAAAGTTGAAGAGTTAGAGAAAAAGCTTAACGAAGAAATTGATCGTAATGTTCAATTAAATAAGACAATTAAAGTTTTCGAAAAAGAAGATGCTTTTTCTAAGGCTACTGAATCTCTTACCGATACTCAAGTTGAAAAGTTAAAGAATCTTGCAGAAGGTATTGAATATACCAATGCAGAAACTTTCACTAAAAAAATCAATATATTAAAGCAACAGTATTTTAATGCTAAGATTGATGAAAAGGTTAATCATTCTGAAATTGTTGATGACAGTAAGAACCCTGTGTCTCTTTCAGAAGAGAAAGTCATAACTGGTGCCATGGCTGGTTACATGAAAGCCATTTCTAAATCTACTAGAAAATAATGGTTTTATAAATAGAAGAAAACGTCGATTAAAAAAAATACAGTAAGGAGAAAATAAGATGTTTCTAACTGAAGAATTAAAAAATAAGTGGCAGCCAGTCCTTGAGCATCCTGACCTTGCGGAAATTAAAGATGCTCATCGGCGCGCGGTCATGGTTACTCTTCTTGAGAATCAAGAAAAGTCTTCACGCGAGCAGGCTATTGGTTCAGGTGGTTACAGCGCTCCAACACTACTAGGAGAAGCTGCACCAACTAACGCAATGGGCGCTTCAAGCTCAACAGCAGCAGCTGGTTCTGTTGATATTTTTGATCCTGTGCTAATTTCTCTAGTGCGGCGTTCAATGCCAAATCTAATTGCATATGATGTTTGCGGCGTGCAGCCAATGACTGGTCCTACTGGTCTTGTTTTTGCTCTACGTCCACGGTTTGGTTCACAGGGTGGTGCAGAAGCTTTATACAATGAAGCAGTCACTACATTTTCATCAACTGCTAACAACAGCGTTGGCGGCGTAACATTTACTACAAAAGATGGCGCAGCAGCAGCACAGGCGGGTGCAGACCCAACTGCTCGTGCATCTGGTTCAGGTTATACAGTAGCATCTGGTATGACTACGGCCAATGCTGAAGCTCTTGGCGATGCGGCAAATAACAAGTTTTCTGAAATGGGCTTCTCAATCGAGAAAGTTGCAGTCACTGCTGTTTCTCGTGCTCTAAAAGCAGAATACACCATGGAACTTGCTCAGGATCTTAAGGCAATTCATGGTCTTGACGCAGAGACTGAGCTTAGCAATATCCTATCAGCAGAAATTCTAGCTGAAATCAATCGTGAAGTTATTCGTACAATTAACTATACTGCAACTGCAGGCGCACAGCAAAACGTAACCACAGCTGGCACGTTTGATCTAGACGTTGATGCAAACGGTCGTTGGTCAGTAGAGCGCTTCAAGGGCCTAATGTTCCAAATTGATCGTGAAGCCAATCAGATTGCCAAGGCAACTCGGCGCGGCAAAGGCAACTTCCTAATCTGCGGTTCAGATGTTGCATCTGCTCTACATATGACTGGCATGCTTGATTACAGCCCAGCAATCGCGACTAATCTTAATGTTGATGACACTGGCAACACATTCGCTGGTGTTCTAAATGGCAGCACTAAGGTTTATATTGATCCATACTTTACCTCTGCTGCTGGCAAGCAGTATGTTACAGTTGGTTATAAAGGCCCAAGTCCTTTTGATGCTGGTCTTTTCTATTGCCCATATGTACCTCTACAGATGGTGCGTGCTGTTGGTCAGGATACATTCCAGCCAAAGATTGGATTTAAGACTCGTTACGGAATGGTTGCTAACCCATTTGCTACTTCAGCAGCAAACGGCGTTATTTCTTCACAACAGAAGAACATTTACTATCGCTTTATTATCGTAACGAATTTGATGTAATAATAAAAAAAACATAATTATATTAAACTTAGAGGGAGGTTTTGTGCCTCCCTCTTTTTTTATTGACTAAATAATTTAAAAAGAGGAATATTATGTCACTTACAACAAATAAAAATCTATTATCACCACTTGGCGTAAGATTTGTATTAAATCGATTACCAAATGTTGAATATTTTTGTCAGACTGCTAATCTTCCTGGCATCACCATTAATGAAGCGCCACAAACAAACCCATTTGTTACTATACCTAGACCTGGTGATAAAGTAACGTATGAGCCATTGAATATACGTTTTAAAGTTGATGAAAATATGGAAAACTACATTGAAATTCATAATTGGATTATTGGATTAGGTCATCCACAAAATTTCGATCAATATAAAAACTTAAAGGATAACGATTTAGTATTTTCAGATGCTTCTATTGTTATTCTTAGTTCTAATAATAATCCATCTATAAGAGTTTCTTTTAAAGATTTATTCCCATTGTCATTGAGTTCTCTTCTATTTGATGTAACACAAACTGAAATTCAATATCTTGAAGCAGACGCCAATTTTAGATATGCATATTTTGATATAGAAACCCTTTAAAAAAATATTTACTTATTAACTTATATATGATACATTAAACGTAATGTAATATCAATTGCAATAAATTGGAGTAAATAAATGTCATCAACATACGATATCAGTAAAATTCTAAGTGAATTTTCAAATCAAGATGATTTTGGATTCACTGCGGTCGATGAAGCCGAATATGAAGCAGTTATTGCAGAAAAAGATGAGACTGTAGAGGAATATAAAACAAGATTAAAACAGGTGGAAAAAATTATTATGCCTTTCTTGACTAATCTATACAAAACTGCAAATCAACCATATATTCATTGGCCAAATCGTGGACCAATGGTAGAAAAACAAATACAAAAAATTCTTACTTTAACAAGAGGATAATATTAAATTAAAAATATAGTGAAATGAATAAGCAACAATTGAAACAACACCTTTCAAATCGAGAGGTTAATTTTAATGATAGTGAAGGTGCAATTCTCGATGCGCGAACGCATCTTCGAGCGCTTTGGCAACTCAATGAGTATGCCGCGAACTACGCAATTGGTCTCGCCGATCATGCCGCATCAGGATGCAAAGAATTTAATAAATTAATATCCATTCGACCTATGGTTTGGTTGTACTTAAATGAATTCGTTGATAATAACATAAAACATAAAATCGTTGCGGGCGTGATGGCGCATGATCATGCACCTGATATTGACAATATTAAACATTTTGTACATAATCATGTACGTCAAACAATCAAAGACAAAAAATTGTAATGAATAAAAAAATGAATAAGCAACAATTGACCGACGCCGTCGACATCGATGTTGAGCGGCATTGGAACTACGTATTGAGCGACGGCAGCTTGTCGTCAGAAGGCTCTAATTTAATATCAGACTCAGAGTGGCGAGCGCGAGCCTTTGAAAGGTTCGGCATTGTTGATCTTCTAGGAGACGATAGCTATGGTCTCACCGCAGGATGCAAAGAATTTAATAAATTAATATCCATTCGATCTATGATTTGGTTGCACTTAAATGGATTGGTTGATAATAACATAAAACATAAAATAGTCAATGAATATTTTTATGATAATAATATTTTAATTGACAATATTAAACATTTTGTACATAATCATATGCATCAAACAATCAGAGACAAAAAATTGTAATGAATAAAAATATGAAAATTGAAGACAAAATTAAAGAAGTAATTGGTATGTGGCAAGAAGATGTCAAAATTAATGAGACGGAATTGTCACACGAGAGCCTTAAGATACCTATACTTCATGGAAAGTATTTACGATTGTTTTCTGAAGAGCGCTTGAAATTGCGCTTTTTGAAAATTAGACAAAAACAATTGATGCAGAAACTTACAGAATATTATAATGGAGAGCTAAATAGTAGTCCAGAAGACCTTGCTGAAATAAAACGCGAGCCGTATGGATATACTAGATCGAAAGGTTCAGTTATTGTATACGTAGAAAACGATAAAGAAATAATTGATCTAAATATACGTATATCATATCAACAAGAACTTGTAGAAGTATTAGAAGAAATAATTAAAGCCATCAACAATCGTGGATTTGTTATCAAAAATAGTCTAGACTTTATAAAGTTTATTAATGGTGAGCGAATTGGTTCAAGTTTGTCAACAACAAAGTCTAGTTTGTAAATATTGAATATAAAATGGGGCAAAAAATGAAAAAGAAAAATGAAATATGCTCCAAATTTCTTTTTAGAAAATAATGTGAGTCCGGACACTTTGATTATAAGTAAAGTGAATGAAGTGTATATGAAGATAGAGTCGGAAAACTCTATTCGTCAAGAACTTACTGACTATTTTTCGTTTTATGTTGTAGGCTATAAGTTCATGCCCAAATATAAAAACGGAATGTGGGACGGTAAGATACGTCTTTTTAATCCAAATAACAAATGCTTATATATCGGCCTGTTTCCATATATTAAAACATTTGCAGAGGAACGAAATTATAAGTTAGAAATAAATGATGATCTGGAATTACATGAGTCTTTTTCTGTTGAAGAGGCAAGAGAATTTGTAAATAAACAAGATAGTATGAAAGTTCGTGATTATCAACTTGAATCATTCATTCATTGTATAAGATCAAATCGTTCTCTTATAGTATCGCCCACAGCATCTGGTAAATCATATATTATATGGTTATTAACTCGTTGGTATCAAGACTCAAAAGTACTTATTATTGTTCCTACAATATCACTTGTATATCAAATGAAATCAGATTTTATAAGTTATGGCACAAATCAAGATGATATACACGTAATTAAAAGTGGAGAATCTAAACATACTGACAGAAGAATAGTTGTATCAACTTGGCAGTCTATATATAAAGAAAATAAATCATATTTTTCTCAATATGACTGTGTAATAGGTGATGAGTGTCATTTATTTAAAGCACAATCGTTAACATCCATCATGACTAATTTAATAGACTGTAAATATCGATTTGGCTTTACTGGCACTCTTGACGGCACGCAAACTCATCAACTTGTTCTCGAAGGTTTATTCGGAAAAATTAAACAATTTATTACAACAAGCAGCCTCATAGAAAAAGAAATACTCTCTAATTTTGAAATAAAATGTCTTATTCTTAAATATCCTAAAGAAAATTGCAAAATAGTAGCGCGCGCAAGTTATAAAGAAGAAATGGATTATCTTGTTGGTAATCAAAAAAGAAACTTTTTTATAAAAAATCTTGCATTGTCATTACAAGGCAATACACTTCTTTTATTTCAGTATGTAGAAAATCACGGAAAAATACTTTATGATATAATCTTAAAATCTGCGCGAAATGATCGCAAAATATTTTTTGTATATGGAGGAACAGATGCAGAGACGAGAGAGTCTATTAGAGCTATTACAGAAAATGAAAATGACGCTATTATCATTGCTTCGTATGGTACTTTCAGTACAGGAATTAATATTCGGAATCTTCATAACATCATTTTTGCTTCTCCTTCTAAGTCTAGGATTCGTAATCTTCAGTCTATTGGCAGAGGTTTACGCAAAAGTGATTCTAAAAATAAAGCAATTCTTTTTGATATTTCGGACGATTTAAGACACGGCGCGCGAGTAAATTTTACATTAAAACATTTTGCAGAAAGAGTTAAAATATATAACGAAGAAAAATTTATATACAAAATTTATAATATTAAAATATAATGAAAAATATTTCTTGACAAGAAAGCAATTTTAATATATATTCTTTACTATGAATATGAGTTCATACCTCAGGAGAATAATGATAATGACTATGTTTATAAAACCAATGCCATCATATGAAAAATAATTTTACGTTAGATGTTCATTCTTCGGAGGACAGTCATACTATTGTAGAAGAATACAAAAATATTTTATTGAATGTAAAAACATACGGTAGACCGTCGCTTGCTTATAAGTATATAATATATGAGAAACAAATAGGAGAAGCAAATATTGAATGTTGGAATGTAGTGGATTATGCGATTGTGAAAAACGTTTTAAAATATTTAATAAATGGGAATACGCCCGCCGTTAGTTTCTTTGAATTTGCAGCGGGCCCGCTGTTTGAATTAAATGCTGTGATTTGGAACGCGGTTCGACAAGAAAAAATTCGAAGTTAACATTATTTAAAATTAAAAAATTTTAATATATAAATATTTAATTGACTACGTGCATATCATATTATATAAACGGAGTATGTAAAATAACAAACAATGTAATGTTTTTAAAACTCATAACTGGTGAAAACATCGTTTCTTTTGTAGAAATGAATGATGAATATCTTATTTTAAAAGAACCACTACAAATATTTGTGCAAAATACTTCAAGAGGCTCTCTAGTACGTCTTTCGCAGTGGATTCCGTTTGTTGAAGAAAAAACACATATTATAAAACGTAATTCTGTGTTATTAATTACTAATCCAGAAGAGGAAATGTGCAAGTATTATCTCGAAACAATCTCTATAGTATTTCATCAAAGAGTAGATATTGAAAATAATAAAATAAATCAAGATGAAGATATAGAACAAGCTATGTATGAAAAAACTTCCAACACAAACATTAGGATTCATTAATGAAAAAAAATAAACAACATTATGTAAATAATAAAGACTTTCTTCAAGCAATGATAGAGTATAAAGATGAGGTAAAAGAAGCAAAAACAAATAAAGAAGAGAGGCCCATAGTTCCTACTTACATAGGTGAATGCCTAATGAAGATAGCAGTACATCTATCTTATAAACCATGCTTCACTAATTACACATTTAAAGATGAGATGATAACAGACGGAATTGAAAATTGTTTATTATATATAGATAACTTTGATCCAGATAAATCAAAAAATCCATTTTCTTATTTTACACAAATAATATATTATGCCTTTTTAAGACGTATAGCAAAAGAAAAGAAATATTTATATACTAAGTTTAAACTTTCTGAAAACATAAAACTTCAAAGATTGGTATCTGATATTCAAGAACATGATGATAAAAACTATAATACTTCATCATCAAAAACAAATGAATGGTCTACAGAATATATTGATGATTTTATTGAAAATTTTGAAGAAAATAAAAGAAAGCGGGGCAAATTCACAATAATGCCAGTAGATAATATAATTAAAGATGATGATTAATGGCAAAAGCAGCAATTATAACGGACACACATTTTGGTGTTCGTAATGACAGTAAACAGTTTATAGAATACTTCGAAAAATTTTACAGTAATATATTTTTTCCTTATCTTAAGGAAAACAATATAGATGTTGTTTTTCATCTAGGTGATATAGTTGAGCGTAGAAAATTTATTAATTACGCCACTCTTCATGAATTTAAAAGAATATTCATTCAACCTTGTATTGATAACAATATACGCTTATTGGGTATTGTTGGAAATCATGATATACATTATAGAAATACTAATGAAGTAAATGCAATGAATGAATTATTTAATCATAGTTCAATTAAGTTTTATTCTGAGCCAGAAGAAATTAATTTTGATGGATGTAAAATTGCATTACTTCCTTGGATAAATAATTCAAATTATGAAAAGTCCATGGAGTTTGTACGAACTACTGATGCATCAATTGTTTTTGGTCATCTTGAGTTTAGTGGTTTTGAAATGTATCGAGGTATTAGTAATTTGCACGGCATGGAAACAAAGCCATTTGATCGTTTTGAATTTGTATTTTCTGGGCATTATCATACTCGTTCATCGAAAAAAAATATTCACTATCTCGGAAATCCATATGAGACCACATGGAATGACTACAATGATTCCCGAGGATTTCATATATTTGATAGTGATACAAGAAGCTTGAATTTTATTCAAAATCCATATAAAATGTTTCATAAAATATGGTATGATGACTCTGATAAAGATACATACAAAAAAATTATTGAATCATATAATTTTTCTACATATGAAGGCGCATATATAAAAGTAATAGTACAGAAAAAGACTAATCCATATTGGTTTGATATGATGCTTGATGCATTGTATAAATCTAATCCAGCAAATGTATCTATTGTTGAAGATAATAAGAATGCAGATATGCTAACTGAAGAAGAAATTATTAATGAAGCAGATGATACGCTTACACTTATTACAAAATATGTGGATAGTATTTCTGTTGATGTTGATAAGAACAATCTAAAAAAACTTCTTGCGGATTTATACGTTGAAGCTCAAAATATGAATCAAGAGACTTTATGATAATATTTCACAATGTAAAGTGGATTAATTTTTTATCCACAGGAAACGTTTGGACAGAAATAAAATTAGACCGAAATCCAACAACTCTTATTGTTGGTGAGAATGGTTCTGGCAAATCGACTCTTTTGGATGCTCTTTGTTTTGGTCTTTTTAATCGACCGTTTCGTAAGATAAACAAACCACAACTTATCAATTCAGTAAATGATAAGGGAATGGTAGTAGAGGTGGAGTTTTCTATTGCTAAGAATAAGTATAAAATTATTCGAGGCATGAAACCCAATTGCTTTGAAATATATCTTAATAATGTTATTATGAATCAGACAGCATCAATCAAGGATTATCAAGATCATTTAGAAAAAAACATATTGAAGTTGAACTTTACATCGTTTACGCAAATAGTGATACTTGGTTCATCTACATTTGTACCATTTATGCAACTTCCAGCATCTTCAAGAAGAGAAATTATTGAAGATTTACTTGATATTAAAATATTTAGTTTCATGAATGTTCTACTTAAAGAAAAAATAAATACGGCGAAAGAAAAGATTAAAGATATACGATATAAGATTTCTTTCGAGCAAGAAAAATTAGAGGTGCATAAAAAGTATATTAAGAATATTCAAACAAAGAATAAGGAGCGTATAGATCAGCTTAAACTGGAAATTAGTAAATCAGAAACATCCATTTCTAGACTAAATCTTGAAATAGAAGCAAATCAAAAACTTACTGATGAACTTACTGAAAAGGTAAAAGACGAAAAAGATACTCACATTAAAATACAAAAAATCTTAAATGTAGAGAATAAACTATTAGATAAAATTAAAAATGTTAAACGCGAAATTAAATTTTATGAAGATAATAATACGTGTCCTACATGCACTCAGGAAATAAACGAGACTATTAAATCAAACAAGATTAATAATAGCACGATTAAACTTGTTGAAATAGAAAAGGGTATTGATGAACTACAAAAAGAGTTAGTAAAAGAAAATGAACGGATAACTGAAATAAATGAAATTAACAAAAATATACAATTATATTTAACACAAATATCATCTTGTAATAATCAAATTTACTCATTAAATAAATATATATTACAACTTAATGTACAAGTGAAGAATGAAATTATAGAAAATACAGACATCTCGAAAGAGACAAAACTTGTTGACAATATAAGAACTTTGATCTATAATTTGGAAAATAATAGAGAAAAGTATATTAATGAATCTAATTTATTTGAGGTAGCAGCCGATTTTCTAAAAGATAAAGGCATAAAAACTCAAATTGTGCGGCAATATGTGCCTGTTATGAATAAGTTAATCAATAAATATCTTGCAGCTATGGAGTTTTTTGTAAGTTTTGAGTTAGATGAAAATTTTAATGAAAAAATAAAATCAAGACATCGAGATGAATTTAGTTATGGTTCATTTAGTGAAGGTGAAAAAATGAGAATTGATCTTGCTTTATTGCTCACTTGGCGAGCTATAGCAAAGATGAAAAACTCAGCGAACACAAATTTATTAATTCTTGACGAAGTTTTTGACGCTTCACTCGATGCAAATGGTTGTGATGAATTTTTGAAACTGTTAAATGAACTAGGGAAAGAAACTAACGTATATGTTATTAGTCATAAAGGTGATATTCTTCAAGATAAGTTTAGATCAGTAATACGGTTTGAAAAACAAAAAAACTTTAGTAAAATGATATAAGGTGTAGTTATGTACGGCATTAAATATTCTCTAAGCAGAAAACATTTTGTTTGGTATGTAGATATAGGCCGAGAAAATTCAACTTACTCTCGTGAGCCCAAACTTTTTAATACAAAGCAAGAGGCCTTTGTATATGCAAAGGCTATGCAATTAAAAAATTTCAAAATTGAAATATATGAAAAGGTCGTTTCTCAATGATACTTCCTCTTGTAAAGTCTTATAATCCTATGTTAACTGCTCCCACAAAGCCCTTTGATTTCATTTCTAAAGAATATGATTCAAAGAAGCTTTCGGAAGATTTGGCCGAGACTATGATTGCGAATAAAGGTGTTGGGCTTTCTGCCTCGCAATGTGGAATTCCCCTCTCTGTTTTTGTCATTGGTGATCCAAACAATAGAGAGTCAATTATGGCATTTTTTAATCCAAAAATTGTTGACTCGTTTGGCGAAGAGGTATATTATGAAGAAGGTTGTTTAAGCTTTCCAGGATTATATATTAAAGTTAAAAGACCAAGTCAAATACGTTTAAGATTTACAGATGCGAATAACAATATTGCAACTACTAAATACACTGGTTTTACATCGCGTATTATACAGCATGAATTTGATCATCTTCAGGGTATTGTATTTACAAATAAAGCTACAACTTATCATTTACAAATAGGTAAAAAAAATCAAAAACTTTTTCTTAGAAGAAATAAAATTTCGGTGACATAATTTGTATAATTGGAGATTACATGACTAAGAAACCCTCTATTCAAGAAACTACTCAATATGATAATTTTGTGGGTAAAAAAGTTGAACCCGCAAATCTTTTTAATATTATGGAAATTGAAGATCCAAACAAAGATAATGATGTTGAATGGAAAAAACATTGGAAAGGTATGCCAGAATTTGAACAGAATGAGAATAAGACGTATAAGACAATTTATGTTCATTTTCGTACCAAAAAAGATTATGAAGAGTTCGCCAATATGATTGGACAAAATCTTACTGAAAAGACTAAGAGTATTTGGCATCCAGCTTTAGATCGATTTGCAAATTCTTTGTTGCGTTGGATTGAAGATGAAGAGTGATGTAAATTTTTAAAGGAAAATAGTGTGACAAATCCTCAATGGCCAGTCTACATTGTTTCTAAGGGTCGTGCAGATTCAATGATTACATCAAAGTCTTTGGCTCGAATGAAAGTGCCTCATTACATAATTATTGAGCCACAAGATAAAAAAGAGTATGAGAAAGCACTGGATAACTTCAACATTCGTGACTATGTTACATTGCTGATTGCTCCATTTAGCAATCATGGCGATGGTCCTGGTCGCGCAAGAAACTGGGCTTGGGATCATTCAATATCGATTGATGCCAAAAAACATTGGGTACTTGACGATAATATTTGTGATTTTTATAGATTGCATCAGAATATAAGAATTCGTGTAGAATCTGGAGCAATATTTCGTGCTGCTGAAGATTTTATTGATAGATTTGAAAACGTTCCTATTTCTGGATTTCAATATAGATTTTTTGTTGCACCCAATCAATCATATCCTCCATATGTAAAGAATACAAGAATTTATTCTTGTTTGTTGATTGAGAATAGTTGTAAACATCGATGGAGAGGAAGATATAACGAAGATACTGATATTTGCTTGCGCGTTCTAAAAGATGGCGATTGTACGATTCAATTTAATGCCTTTCTACAAGGCAAAGCAGCAACACAAACAGTTAAAGGCGGTAATACTGCTGAATTCTATCATGCCGAAGGTGAAAAGGATAAATCTAAATGGCGAGATGGCCAGATGAATTCAACGGGTACAATTAACAAATCTCAAATGCTTTTAGATATGCATCCAGATGTTACTAAAATTGTATGGAGATACGGCAGATGGCATCATCATGTAAATTATGAGCCATTTAAGAAGAATAAATTAAGATATAAGAAGAACATTATTATTTCCGAGGGAATAAATAACTATGGTATGCGACTAGTAAGATTGGAAACGCAATTACCCAGCGGTCGTTGGAAATTTTAAATCAAATTAAATTGTAAGATTGATTATTACAAGAAAATAAATTATCAAATATCCAATAAAAGGAGAAAGTGTGTTGACTCATTTATATAAGTATAATGAAGATAAAATTATTAAAGAACTTAAAGAATATATTGATATGACATACAGTCAACATTATTCACAAAACAAATATCAAGCAACTGAATTTATCATCAGTGGCGGTCATGGCATTGGATTTTGTATTGGTAATGTTCTTAAATATGCTCAACGATATGGTAGAAAAGGATCGCCAAAAGAATGGCGTAAAGACTTGATGAAAATTATTCATTATACAATAATCGCCATGTACGATCATGATTTAAAGCATACTCCAGTGGAATCGAATATATGATAAAAGGATTCTAGAATATTAATATTTTGTGACTTTACAATTTACAACATAAGAGATGAAAATGAAAATAGAAATAAATATTAATGAATTAAGAAAAAGAAAGATATTTGTTGCAACACCTATGTATGGTGGAATGTGCGCTGGACAATATACAAAGTCAAGCGTAGATTTGGGTAGAATGTGTGCTAGTAAAGACTATCAAATTGATGTTAACTTTTTTTATCTTTTTAATGAATCTTTAATTACTCGTGCTAGAAACTATTGTGCGGATCATTTTTTACGAGAAAAAAATTATACACATCTTATGTTTATAGATTCTGATATAGGTTTTAATCCAAACGATGTTCTTGCTCTTGCTGCAATTGCGGATCCAGATAGTGACAAAGATATAGTTTGTGCACCTTATCCAAAAAAGTGTATTTCTTGGGAAAAAATTAAACTTGCTGTTGATAAAGGAGTGGCCGACGAAAATCCACACATACTTCAGAATTTTGTTGGCGACTTTGTTTTTAATCCATCACACGGTCAAACTTCTATTCCATTGGGCGAACCAGTGGAAGTAAATGAGGGCGGCACTGGTTTTATGATGATTCAGCGAAAAACATTTGAAAAGTTTGCTGCTGCATATCCAGAATTAATGTATAAGCCAGATCATGTACGTGATAAACACTTTGATGGTTCTAGAGAAATTATGTGTTACTTTGATGCATTAATAGATCCTGAATCTAGACGATATTTGTCAGAAGATTATATGTTTTGTGTATGGGCAAGACGCATTGGTCTAAAAGTTTGGATGTGCCCGTGGATGAATTTAACTCATTTTGGCACGTATCCATTTAGTGGCAGTCTTGTTGATCTTGCAAGTATTGGCGCAGCAGCAACCGCAGACCCGAGTCAAAAATTAATGCGTTGACAAAATATAAAATATTGTTGACAAAATATAAAATATGTTTATAATGTATAGTGTATGAACTTACCTATCAATTTTAAAATGGAGTCATTATGAAAATTTCTAAGAATACTTTGAATATTTTGAAAAACTTTGCTTCTATAAATCCGTCATTATATGTGAATGAAGGTAATATTATTAAAACAATTTCTGCTCAAAAAACAATTATCGCTCGTGCTGAAATTAAAGAAACTTTTGAGAACTCATTTGGTATATATGATTTAAATCAATTTTTGAGCGCAACGAATATTTTTGACTCGCCTATCTTTGACTTTAAAGATAAGTTTGTCAATATCAAAGATGATAATTCTATCATAAGTTATACATACGCAGATCCTAATATGATTTTGCAGGTGCCTAACAAAGAGCTTAAGCTTCCTGATGTTGTAATTGAGTTTGAATTGAAATGCAATATCTTTAAAAAGACTTTGCTGGCAGCAAATATATTACAGGTGCCTTACTGGTCTGTAAATGGTGACGGTAAGAAAGTTATTATTGAAGTTAGTAACTCAAAAGATAGTTCATCAAATAAGTTTAAATACGAGGTTGGTGAAAGTAATCGTGAATTTAATTTGATATTTAAAGTAGAGAATCTTAATCAAAGGCTTATGGATAAAGATGATAAAGATAATGAAATCAATTACACTGTAAAAATTTCTTCAAAGGGTATTAGTCACTTTTCAGCTAACAATGGAAAACTTCAGTATTGGATTGCAACAGAAAGTAAAGGCTAATGTACAACAATAATGATATGTTGTGGGTTGAACGCTATCGACCTAAAACTATAAGTGATTGTATACTTTCAAAAGAACTTAAAAAAACTTTTACCAATTTTGTAAAACAAAAAAGCATACCTAATCTTATTCTTAGTGGAAGCTCAGGCATTGGCAAAACTACTGTTGCCAGGGCAATGCTTGAAGAATGTGGATTTGACTATATTGTCATGAATGGTTCAAATGAGGGCCGTCTGATTGAAACTTTTCGTCGTGATATTTTGACTTTTGCTTCTACAGTATCGCTTTATGATGTACGAAAATATATTATACTTGACGAAGCAGATTATCTAAATAAGGATTCTGTTCAACCAGCATTGCGTAATTTTATGGAAGAGTATTCAAGTAATTGTGGATTTATTTTTACATGTAATTTTAAAAATAGAATTATTGACGCGGTACTTTCGCGTTGTTCTGTTATCGAATTTAATATAGAAAATTCAGAAAAACCAGCCCTTGCCAATAGCTTTATGAAAAGTATTGAAAAAATTCTATCAGATAACAAAATTGAATACGATAAAAAAGTTATTGAGATGATTATTGTAAAACACTTTCCAGATTGGAGACGTGTAATAAATGAATTACAGCGTTATTCCATTTCTGGTAAAATTGATTCTAGTATACTTGTTAATATTGCTAACGATAAATTTGATAAACTCATGGAGTATCTTAAAAATAAAGATTTTGCTAAAATGAGAACTTGGGTGGCTGCTTATAATGATACGGGTTGTAGTTATTCACAATTGTTTCGTATGTTATACGATAATGTAGTTGATCATGTTGAAACAGAATCCATACCGGTATTCATAGTAGATATTGCGGATTATTCATATAAAGCAGCTTTTGTTGCGGATCAAGAAGTTAATTTAGCAGCATGTTTAATTGAAATTATGAACGATTGTAAGTTTAAAATATGAAAACAATTCAAGAAATGAAAAAGGCCATAGTACTAGGTAATGGAATATCTAGACTGCAACTGCAAGTAAAGTTACCAAAAAATATACGAACATATGGTTGTAACGCCATATATCGAGATAATATAGTAAATGATCTTGTATCTGTAGATCCTGCCATGCAGCATGAAATATATGACTCTGGTTATGCACGCTATCATCGATGTTGGTTTTCATCATGGAGTCCTGTTAATTCTGTTCATGATTATAATAATTTTAAAACCATTTTGCAAGAAAATATTCTTGATGACGCCGTTCATCGTCATCGTTCCGTAAAACGTTTTAAGATTATAGAAAATGATCGAGTATCTGAATCCTGTATTATTGCAGGGCAAGGCGACATATATTATGTTACTTGGTTATATGATAATGATCTTGTAACGCCTTTGCCTCCTGCAACTAAATCTGCTGGTGAGATAGCATTAGAACTTGCTGCCAATCATCATAATATAATCTTTATGATAGGATTTGATGGTGTTGGAAACGTGTATCGTGATACAAAAAACTATTATAGTTATGATGGTCCATATAATGAGTGGTATGATGGGCATGAACAAATTTATAAAAATAATTCAAATATTAGTTTTTACAGAGTTAATTGTAAAATGAAAGAATCTATGATTCCTAATTGCATAAACATTACAGAAGAAGTGTTTTTGAGTTTAGCAAATAGCGAATAGTTAGGATATATCAAATGAAAGAGCGTAATCGTCGTACTCGATGCTGGGATTATATAAATTCCCTCAGTTATTGTAAAAATATTGTGACTGGAAAAGGAATTGAAGCGCTTCTTGAATTTGAAGATGATTATATACCATGGATAACAAATAAGCACATATCTCATTTTGAAGAAGACGTTTTAAAGGCAAACGAAATGAATCTTTACAATCATATTGATAAGAAGTTACAATATGATTTTTATATAAATATATTAAAACCAAGAAAGCGTTATAGTGAATGGTCTAAAAAAATAGAAAATGACGTTTTAGAGGCAATAAAGGAATATTTTGGATATAGTTATGATAAAGCATACATGATCATGGATATATTGACTCCAGATCAAATAAAAGAAATAAAAAAAAGATTGGAGAGGGGTGGGTTAAAAAATGACATTCGACATAAACAGTTTGATTGAAATAAAATTAAATGAAGAAGATGATTTTCTTAAAGTAAGAGAGACGCTCACACGTATTGGCGTAGCATCAAAGAAAGAAAAGACCCTATATCAAAGTTGTCATATATTACATAAACAGGGTCGATATTTTATAGTTCATTTTAAAGAATTATTTGCATTAGATGGAAAACCATCTAATATTTCAGAGCCTGATATTGCTCGTAGAAATATGATAGCTAACTTATTAAAGGAATGGGGGCTTGTAAAAATTATTAACGAGTCTCAAATAGAATATCCAATTGCACCAATCAGTCAAATAAAAGTTCTTCCTTTTAAAGATAAACAAGAATGGGAATTGGTTGCCAAATACAATATAGGTAAAAAACATAGAGTTAATTAATAATAATTGTAATTATGAGTAGTGAATTCGAGGCTTTGATCAAAGGAAAATTCAGTTATGATTAATTTTATATTGAAAATATTAATTGGCTTATGCATTTTGGGATTTCTTTTTATATTTTTTATCAGCATAGCTAAATCAAGTGAAGCACGCGACGAAATTCGGATCGTCGGGTCTTCGACGGTGTTTCCCTTCGTGACGGCGGTAGCGGAGGAGTTTGGCCGCGCCGGTGGGTACAAGACGCCAGTGGTCGAGAGTACTGGCACGGGTGGCGGCTTTAAGTTATTTTGCAGCAATGTCACTGTAGATTCACCTGATATTGTAAATGCTTCGCGAAGGATCAAGAAGTCTGAAATCGAAATGTGTGCCAAGAACGGCGTCGTCGACATCCACGAGGTGAAGATCGGCTTCGATGGCATCGTGCTGGCGCATGCCAAAGGCGCGACGCCGGTCAAGTTCACGCTCGCGCAAATTTGGCAGGCGCTGGCTAAAGATGTAATCGTGGACGGCAAGATCGTTCCCAATCCATACAAGATGTGGTCGGAGATCGACGGTTCGCTGCCTGCTACAAAGATAGAAGTGATAGGCCCACCACCAACTTCAGGAACACGTGATGCATTTAACGAGTTAGCTATAGAAGGTGGCTGCAAGACCTTTCCCGAAGTCGAAGCGCTCAAGAAGGAGGACGAGAAGAAGTACAAGGCGCTGTGCCAGTCCGTGCGCGAGGACGGTGCGTACATTGAAGCCGGCGAGAATGACAATTTAATTATACAGAAAATTACGATTAATGAGAATGCATATGGCGTATTTGGCTATAGCTTTTTCGATCAAAATCGAGACAAGCTAGACACAATTTTGATCGATGACACCGAGCCAAGCTATGAGAACATCTCTTCTGGGGCGTACTCAATCTCACGTTCGCTTTATTTCTACGTCAAAAAGGCCCATATCGGTGTCATTCCGGGCTTGAAGGAATATGTCGACCTCTGGACTCTGGAATCAACCTTTGGGCCTGAGGGCTTTCTTGTTGATAAGGGTCTGATTGTGCTGCCTGATGATCAACGCGAGGCGCAGCGTGCCTCGTCGGCAGTCATGGAGAATATAGCTATGATGAAAGATACAGATGCAGACACAGACACAGATGCGGCCGCTTTTATCACACGACTTGGCTCAAGGGCAATTGATATCATGAAGAGCGCACAATCTACTACGTTCGCGCAGCGCGAGGCGGAGTTTCGGATTCTACTTGAAAAGGGCTTTGATCTTAAAATGATCAGTCGCTTTATCATCGGCAAGCACTGGAGAGAGGCTACTGATGAACAAAAAGAGGCCTATGATGTCGTGTTCGCCGACTTCATCACGCGCGTCTACGCGGCGCGCTTCAACTCATATGGTGGCGAGACTTTTAACGTCATACAAGCTGTAAATAATTCAAGCGATGATGTGTGGGTGCGTACTAAGATCAATCGTCTGGATGGCGGTCAGCCGATATCGGTGGATTATCGAGTGCGATTGATCGATGGCGTTTATAAAGTAGTTGATGTTATAGTCGAAGGCATTTCAATGATCAATACACATAGAATCGAATTTGCTTCGGTGATTAACAAACGCGGTTTCGATGGTTTGATCTCGGAGCTAAAATCAAGACTCAATTAAATGAATCAGTTTATATCTGATTCTTTATTGAAAGAAAGAATAATTTCGGCACTTAAATCAGTTTATGATCCTGAAATACCAGTTAACATATACGAACTTGGTCTAATCTATGATATACAGATTAACACCGATAACGATGTATTTGTCAAGATGACATTGACTACACCTGGTTGTCCTGTTGCGGAACATATGCCTAACATGGTACGCTCGGCAATTCAAGAGCGCGTGGTTGAGGTGCGTACAGTAAATATAGAAATTGTATGGGAACCTTCTTGGCGACCAGATATGATGAGTGAAGCTGCACGTCTTGAAATTGGAATGTTTTAATTCTATCTTTCCATGATCAAGACAAGCTTATCACTCATTTTACAAATTTCTTTAATCTACAACTTTATAATCTTCCAAGAAAGTATTTTTTAATCGAGCAAAAAGATCGCGCGCAACGCGCGACGCTTTATATTGTAAGAGTTTATAGATCGAATAAGATGAGCAATATGAATCTTTTTATATGTGCCCTTGGCAGACCAATTGCGAAAGGCAGAACATTCAAGAGAATTTTCTTCACATTTATTTATTAGTTCGCAATTCGTACAAGGCAATTCCATGTTAAATGATTTCATAATTAATTATTACTAATAGTTAATAAAAAAAGAATGGAACGAAGTGTTCACTCTGTTCAACAGAGGATTTGCCTTGAGAGGAGATTATGTCGCCACGCTCAAGAGCGACATATTAACATCATCAGGCATCTATAGCGGCACACACTAAAGGAACTCAATGCCGCCCTCGGTTTACCAGTACTGAAACTTCGTTCCATTAAGGTCCTTAAGGTGGTTAATCACTAGACTAACAAAAATGACTAACCAATGGTGCCCCACCATCGAGTGACTAATGATGAGCCCTTAAGGGCACCTACCCTGGGTAGGAGTGATAGGTATACCCAGGGTAGATACTGAAACTACGACTAATAACTTTTGTTACAAGTTAGGCCGCAGCAAGAGCACGGTAGCCAGCGGCAATGACCGCCCGAGAGGGCGTACCAAGACGGTAGAACGTCTTAGTCTGGCCCTTTTCGTTAGTACGCTGATTAGCATAAACGGGATACCCGTTCATACGTAGACTAGACATCAGCGCACGTACATTACCAATATCAAACCTCGCTTCAATTTGAGCCGCACTAAGCTCCTCACCAGTATTGAGTGCATTTAGAACACGTTCAATCTTAGACATACTAACTTCCTTATGTTGTTGACAGTAACATTACTGCCATACAAGATTAATATCTTGTTTCGTTCTTCAGAACTCATCAGTGGCAGAAAAAAGTTAGGCTCATTTAACCAATCATATGACCACAATACCAGGCTTTGAAAATAATGTCAAGACAATTATAATACAATTTTTAAAAAAAAGTTGTTTAAATAGGTCATGCTATCGTTAAATGGTTCTAAATGGTTGTATAAATGGGTGCCATTTCTCATGAGAAACAGATAGTCGGAGGGTGAGGCGTTAATAGTCATCGAGCGCGCGCACGTCGGCAAACACCCAGACTTGCTGGCCCTTGTCAAGGCCGCCGTTAATGAGTTTCCCCGACCACCCCATCTTGTTGCATAGGGTTTCAACGGCGCGAAAATGCCTCAAGTCGTTGAGCGCTCGCCGTCCTGCCGGCCACGTCCCCAGGCCTGTAACGTCATCGGGATAGGGGATCGAAACCTTGATGCCGCACCCGCTGGTGGCGCTTATTCGTGCACCTCGAGTGTTCGTCGGCCCATGATAACGTGTGATGATGGCCTGCCTGTAACCACCAAGGTTTTCTACAGTTGAGGAAGTCTTCGTTCTATTTACCATAATCATATGGTATAAAAAATGGAAAATAATGTCAAGAAAAAAATGCGGTTTTAAGTTAAAATTATTTCTCTGTATTATCAATGACTTATGATAAGTCATTGATTTTATTGATAAAAATAAATTACTTAATAAAATCAATCACTTAGCAAAACTCAAATCGTAAGTCATTGATTTTATTGATAAAAATAAATCAAAAAAAACCAAAAAAAACACTTT
>Ga0194129_10003087_pt1 | contig 23677 bp, 23 predicted proteins | sample TA2KigCa35mmetaG_FD_150862 | JGI IMG/M metagenome (GOLD analysis project Ga0194129, IMG submission 150862) | Freshwater microbial communities from Lake Tanganyika, Tanzania - TA2015038 Kigoma Deep Cast 35m | ecosystem: Environmental > Aquatic > Freshwater > Lake | place: Tanzania: Lake...
TTTTGTTAAGACCTAGAAAGCTGCATAATTACAAAAATCACGAAAATGTCTTGGGAAAGTTTTTTAAATTTTGAAAAAAGGACAAAAATAAATGTCCAAAAATGACCCAACGAAAAACTCCTGACTGACGAAATTTTTAGGTGATGATAATTTTTCCTTATCGTCACAAATGAAACCTTGGATATTTTTTTTATTACGGTAAAATTTCAAAAAAAATAACCCTATTTATATATAATGGAAACTTTAGGAAATGTTGGAAAAGAGCAAAAAGAGCAACTTATTTTCATATGTGAAAACTGTAACTTTAAATGCTCTAAAAAGTATAATTGGGATAGACATTTATTGACATCTAAACATAAAATGGAACTATTTGGAACGGATAAAAAAGAGCAAAAGAGCAATCGACGAAACCCTAATTATACGTGTCATTGTGGGAAAATATATAATACATCGTCTGGATTATGGAAACATAAACATAAAGGCATTTGTGATGATAATTGTAATAATAATAGTAATAGTAATAATGATAATAATAATCCATTGATTGAATATCTTATGAAGGAAAATAAGGATATAAAAGAAATGATATTAGAAATCGTCAAAAATGGAATTACGAATAATACAAACAATAATAATACTAACAATACTACTCATACCAACTCTCATAACAAGGCATTCAACTTGAATTTCTTCTTGAATGAGACGTGTAAGAATGCCATGAATATAACCGATTTTGTGGATTCTATCAAGTTACAATTAAGTGATTTGATGGAGGTGGGTGAGTTGGGGTATGTTGAGGGTATTTCGAAAATCATTGTCAAAAACCTGAATAACCTGGATGAAACAGTTAGACCGATTCATTGTACCGATAAAAAGAGAGAAACTATGTATATCAAAGATCAGGGAGAATGGAATAAAGAGGATGATAAGAAGACGAACTTGAAGAGAGCAATCACGAAAATTGCAGATAAAAATATATTGTTATTACCAATATTTCGAGAGAAATATCCGGACTATAAAAACTCATCATCCAAAATATCAGATGTGCATGATAAACTGGTCATTGAAATCATGGAAACAGATGATATCAAGAAAGATAAGATCGTTCATAATATTTCTAAAGTGACCACGATCAAATAGAGAGAAATGTCCAAACAGTCAATTTCTATGTTTTAATTCTATAATATAATAAAAATATAAATAAATAGAATAAATGCAACAAATTAAAAAAATATAGGTCTTCTTTTTTATTCATCCTCCTCAATCAATGAGGGACAACACATTTGTATTATAAATGCTTCGCAAACTTCATAAAAAAATGCCAAATCCATTGATAGTATAATAGATATATCTTTAATATATAATAAAAATATTTATAAAATATCTTCACATTTGGCACCCAGAAAAACGGATATTTATATTTTACATTTTTATTTATATATTTTGATATTTTGAATTAATTCGAATTTTATTATTTTGTTATTTTGTTTCTAATTCATTCTGAGAAGGTAATTAGATATGCACGAATATCACGGAGTCCTAATAAATCCAATTGATGTAATATGTGAATAGTATTATCTGAATTAGCATACATGACCATAAACTTTTTAGGACAGCGTAATATAAATTCTTCCATTTTTCGCTTCATTTTATGTTCTAATAGGACATTACACACCAATTTCATAGCATCCATATCTTCCAGTGAAGGTTGCATTGTTTTATTTACATATTTATATAATGTTAGATATACTTGTTCGCACCATTCTTTTAAGTGAGAAGTGTTTCGCTTGACACGACAAGATTCCATATAATCAATAATTCCCACTATTTCAGAGAATGTTTGGACAGTAGTTTCGAGAGAAACACAGTTTATTAAAAAGTGGTTTTCTTTTTCTTCTTTTTCTTTATCTTGTTCTTTATTCACATATTTTGGTCTTAAATGACCCACGGTTGGATATCCTTTTGCATTAAGAGTCACTCGATAAATCATGGTATTGGTATTGGAGGATGGTTTACGATATCTTGCTTGCATTGTTGAAATAAAATACTTTTATAGATGGATAATGGATAAAATGTTATATTTTAATAAATGAATCTTGGAAAAAGAAAAGGATGTAAAAGTATTTCAATTTTTTTTATGTGATGGTATAAAAAACCGTGTTGGAAACATTTATATTTCCTGGATAAGATTGAGTGACCGATGGAGAAAAATTATTATTATATATGTTTATGACTCGAACTGGATGATTACCAACAGAGGCATTTAAAGGGACGATAAAGGAAATATTGAAACTGCTATAATAGGTGACTGGAATATTCACATTTCCAAACTGAATATAAGTAGTATTATTAGGTAAAAAGTTGGTGCCAATAACATGGACTTCTGAATAGGTATTAGTCTTACTGGAAGATATGGATATTCTCTCTATTGTGGGAACAAAGGATGGATATGAACCTTGAAATTTTCTGCAATTTCTGGTAGAAGAAGAAGAGGTATTTGCATTCGATCTGTTATTTGCATTCGACGAAAAATGAGAAGATAAATAAGCATCTGAATATGGATTTGTTCCGTAACCTTTTCCTGCACACGACATATATTATATCAATAAAATAGTATAAAAAATTGAGTAAGAATGAAAAATAAATATATGAATTAGATATTAGAGAAATGACTCAAACAAGTGCGAACAAAAATACCCAACCATCACCTTTTCATATCAATGCGGAATATACTTTAGAAGAAATCGACCAAAAAATGGACCATGTTACCAAGTCCATTTCCAGTGAATTAACAAAATTAAAGTCTCATATACATGTTATATCACAATTACCAACATATTCTACCCAGTTTGAAGAACAAGAATTGATGGAGGAATATATAGATGCCTTTGTCTATGAGTATACGAAATGTAAAGAGTTATTCAAACATGGGAGAGAAATACGGATTCATAAAGAACTGAAAGAACAAGAACTTCATAATCAAAAACGGTTTGCGAGAAATGTTCTCCTCCAACACGGAATTCACCCATATCATGCATTAGAGGAATTCCTCTAAACAGGACCGAAATCATCCGGTTTCTCACGAATCTTATTTTTGATTTTCTCTCTAGCAAGTCGATACATGAGATTGGCAAAAGATGATCCGACTATTCCACCCACAATAACTTGACTGATGGAATGAAAGTTGAGTTGAACTCTCTGATAAAAGGTCAATAATGTCAATGGTATATAAATATATAATAGGTTGGTCTGTTTCAATGCCAGATAGATAAAGACGGTAGAAAACGCAGATGCCTGGGCATGTCCAGATGGCATACCAAACATATCATACGGAATTCCGTTCTGGAAAAAATAGGACTTACCATGGGTGGCGAGTAATCGGATTTTTTTGGGGTCATACATAGGTCTTGGTTCCTGAATAATTCCTTTTAAGATACAGTTTAAGATTGAATTGGCGAATATACCAATCGTATAATAAAAAAACAAATTATGATGATCCCATAACACATACCAAGAGAGAAGAATCAATATAATGGGACCATATTCTCCAAACTCATATATAATACTCATATAATATGGTTAGATTATATAAATATTGAATATCATATTTTGCAGTTGTGACATATTTTGCCGGTGTGACATATTTTGCCGGTGTGACATATTTTGCCGCCTTATTATATATGTAATCCATAATTGTCTATAAACCCCCAATCTATAAATTTATGGACATTGTTTGGATGAAATATTTTTTCCATCAATTCTCTCTTTAATTCACTATTCCGAAATTCTTCCATTTTTCTCCAACGTTCTTCATGCATTTTTATTTCTTGTTTATACATTTTCAGTTTTATGGAACCAACGAAAAGAAATGTGTGATTTTTATTCATAGTTCGGTTCATCCGTTTTTTCAAGTTGGTAAAATCTTGGACGGTTTTTTGAATTACGGATTCATTCATATAATAGTATGGATTGCTATTCATATAGGTATAGATTGCTTACTATGTTATGATAATATTTTATAATTATTTGTTTCATTCAATTTTTTCTATTATATGTTAATCTATTTTAATATTGATATAAACACTCTGCAATCAATGTGACACACCAGTCATTTCCGTTTAAGTTCAACACATTCCCTTTATCATCCAACAATTTAATCGCCATTCTCTCAATATTCACTGGACCAAAATAAGTTCTTACACTATCTTGGAGAGAACCACTAAATTCCACCAACAATGAACCGGTGGGAACTCCTGTCGATGTTTTGACCGGAATAATCGCCAATATATCTGGTGACGTTGGTGCCTTTGATAAGTAATTCGTAAGGTTATTATTATTATTATTGATGGAATTGATGGTATATAACTGAGCATTGGTCAATGTTCTAGGTGCACTGGGTAAGACTATTTGGGTATCTGTATAATCTTGCTCGTATTTACCAGCAATGAGTAATCCATTTAATGGATTAGGTGTTTGGTTATCGAAGATGGACTGACCGACCACTCCATCAATCAATTCCGTTAAATTTGTGCCGCGTTGTGCAGGAGTAATACATGTATATGGAATGTCCGGAGAATAATAAGTGGGCATCTTTAAAGTATTTGAAAACTGGGAAATGGAGACGAGTGAATTATTGACATGATTTTGGTTATAATCATCGACGACCAAGATTAAGTATTTCGGACCATTCAAATCCAAAATAGCGGCGCCTGGATTACCGTTTGGATTCACATTGAAATAGGGAAGTCTATATCCCATAATCCACCCCAATGTATTATTGAAATAGTGATTACTCTTACTATAACAGTTGATGTTACATTGAAGTGCGCCTGTGAAATCATAGAAGACAATTTGAGTATCGGTCGTGATTTGGAAGGAAAGAGGGGTTCCGTCATCGTTTATACCATTATAACTACCGTCTATTAAAAACAACGTCATAATACCACTATTTGCATTATAATAGGCAGGTGTATTTGCTGGTGTTCCTGTTCTCTCTGGAAAGGTGAATCCTGCTTCTATAAACGAGGCATTTAATTGGGTAATAAAGGCAGACTGTGAGTAATTCCCAGAGGGAACGGACACCGGAACAATCAACCCTGAACTGGCATCGCTGATCCATAAACAAGTATTTCCATATGCGACATCGATCGTATACCAACTGAAGGGAATTTGATAGGAGTATAAACTCAACTTGAGTGCATTCTTCAAGGTATCAGATAAATCACATGTATAATTGGTGGATTGGGAGTCGATGCCGCTGGTATATTGTCTAAATTGACTATCCAAATTAACAAACCGACTGATGGTATTCTTCAAATTCGGATTTAATGAGTCTTGTTTCACAGGTAAAGTATAGGTATCGGTGGTAGCAAGTTGTTCGCGATTCATAGGTACCTGTTCATTACCGAACAATTGGATTTTCTGTTTGCGATCGGTGATTTTACTGGTTTGGTTTTCGTCGGATTGAGTGAGGTTTTGGTTTTGATACCAATCACTGACTTGTTTATCTCCAGATGGATAAGAGGCTTGATTTGACATATTTCCAAATCCTTCCACCCTAATTTTATCATTCTCATTCTCATTCTCATTCTCATAGTCATTCTCATCCTCTCCATTGGTATCAATTTTCAGTCCATCTGCATATTGTAATAATTGACTTTGAATTTCCATGAAAAAAACGGCCAGCGGCGGATTTTTGGTTTTATATTTTTGGATATAATAATTGGTGTTTTCGAGGATATCATCTTGGTCTAAATCATCCAATTCAACAATTGCCATAAGTTCGGATAAGGAATAATTACTTACATTCATATCCACATCTTCCATATAAATAACATATATAGATTCTTTTTTATTTTGTAATTGAACCAATATCTCATTTTGGAGAGAAATGTCCAAACAGTCGATTTCTATGTCTTAATTTACATTATATAAATTGGGTTCTCTCTGAAAAAATTGATCCAAAAATCAGAGGATGAATGAAAAATATGCAAATCAATGTTCACTGTAGTAACCGGAAGATTTGATGCAGAAACATGGGAGTCTGCATCCCAATATCGAAAGAAACATAATTATCCCTGTATATATGCTCCGCCTGTCAAATTATCGCCATCGATTGATCTAAACTCGCCGGTCTTTATTCTTGAAATGAATAATTCGCTGAACCAACTTATGGGAATAGGATTGATTCAAAATAAATTGGTTACTGAAAAAGTGCATAAAGTGCATGCTGATTCCAATTGTAATCGATATTGTTATATTGGAAAGCATCATTTATCGAGAGATATGTTGATATATTATGATGAATGGTTAGTGTATGTGTTAGATGAAATATTATTTAGGGGAAAAACCCATTCAAAACGCGGTATTGGTCTGACTAAAATCCCAGAAAAAGTATTGAAATTGGATATTTGTGAAGGTGTGGATATTAAAAAATTAATCCGAAATATCTTTGTGGAACATTATAAAACTGCCGGTGCCAAATGTGAAGATTTGAAATAAATTTTATGCTTCTGAAGTTTTATATTTATCTTTAAGTTTTTCATTTAATTCTTGTTGTGTAATTGTCTTGTTCTTTTTTATTTCATCTAATAAACATTTTATATATTCTATTTTGTAGTTAATTTGGGTTTTTCGTATTTTAATTTGTATTGATTCTCTTTACAAGTTAAATCTTTATTAATACCATAAATATATATATTCTTTTTTAATTGGCATAAGGAGCAAAATGCATTTTATCTATGGAAAGGGTTAATTTGGTTGAAGATGGATTATGTAAAAACTCTTGCATAGGTTGATATCTCTCATTATCAAGACTCTTTACCAATAGAGACCAGGGTGTACAAGATTGAAGTGCGGTCATTCCTTGGTCGCAAAACACATTTAAGAGTACTGGATTGAATCCTGACATCATGGATGTATTTGCTTGAGTGGATAAAGTTGGAAATCCATCCGTACTTCTCAAATTCCAAAACAGAATATGTGGTGGTCTATATGGTTTTCCACAAACCTTCATTCCTGCATCCGCATATTTCAATTGCATTTCCTTATATAAGGTGTCTTTATTACAAGTATCCCCTTGATCCATCTGCATATCAGATAATATCACGAGAACCATATCTTCCACCTCTTCCGCACTCACCTTACTATCAACGATTGCATTTAATATCATATCCAAGGCAGCATGAAAATTGGTATTTACACCCCACTCCGCCTGCGTCAAGGCATGCACCTTATCCACAAAACTATCCTTACATGATTCCAAATCAAACCATTTCGGCGTTGAACTAAAAGTTAATATGCGATTTCCTAAAACTGACTTTTCGGCGATGCGAATACCTAGGGCAATGGCAACATTCATAGGATCTCCTCTCATAGACCCAGATACATCAACCATTGCAATCATCTTACCGAGAGGTGCATTTTGGGCGGCATTGTCTTTCCACTGACTGTTAAGCAGGTCTTTTTCAACAATAGAATGTTCGGAATTAAGACTTAATGCTTGTTTTGTGAAATCCGCCATACTTACACGCTTTCCCTTCATCTCGGTTTCCCCCTTTACTGCACGCTGGATGTGTGACTTAAAATGTTCAGCACACTCGATACGATCCTCATCTTCAGGATACCTTACTTTTCCATCTTTCTTCACATTCAAAAATGCCTTCTTCTGCTTCGTGAGAGAAATGGACGTCACCTTTTGAAAGTTGATCTTACTCCAAGATTTATCACACTGCTTAATTTGTAAAGTATCAATATAACGATTGAGTTTGGATAATACCTTACGATACTCCGTCATACATTTTAAGACTGCTTTCTTGACTTGTATATCGGTCTTAGCACTATTAACATAGTGACTAAAATAATGAGTAGCGAGTGACTCATATAACCACCCAAAGGAAGATTTTTCTCTAGGCACCCACTTCGCCGCCAATGATACATTATTACTACATAGAGCATAGGCACACATATCTCTCTTCAATTGTTCATTGGTCAGAACAATACAATATTGAATCAATTCGAATTGAACACTTTCTCCTTTACTTCGACAATAATTACAAAAATACTTAATGTCCTTCCAAGACCCATATTGATGTGCGGACTTTTCTAACTCCACAAAACATTTCAGGGCATATTTCGCCAGTTCTGGAAAAGATTGATACCATGTATAGACCATCATATATGCCAATGTATATTCTCCCTTCCCATCTATAATATCACGTGTATGACCAATCATTCGATATAATACAGAGAGTAATTCCTTAGCCTTTTCTATATCTTCCATTGATCCATTCTTTACTCTATGACTTAATCTCTGTAACAGATCAGAAAGTGTTTGTGCTAACTGATCTATTTTATCATCCGTCGTTCTAGTCACCTGAAAACTGAATTGAAGGATTTTCTCTTGAAGATTGTTTGACCATCCATATTCTACATGACCGTTCTCTCCTTCTTTCTTGGGAGTATAATTATCAAGTGCTTGAATGATTGCTGCCATTTTGTTATGATAGTATAGTATGAGAGTTAGTCTTTATATTGTTTTCGGATAGTTTTTTTATGATAATGCTGATAAGGATGGCGTTGATGTTGATATTTCACATAAACCTTTTTCGTCATAGATTCAGATTTCGATTTTTCATAGAAAATAAGTATTAGATCATTGATGTCTTGAAACATGGAAATACTTTTTTCGAATGGAATGTTATCAATATGTTTGACGACGGTTAAATATTCTTGGTCAATACTATTATTTATATAATATTTGACATGATCTGGATCCAGCACAATATTATATTTCAAGATGGATAATAACGAATATCTTTTATGGTGTTCCACGGTATTTCGTTTAATGATGGAGAGAATCTCTTCGCGTGTAATAACATTGGGTTTGGACATTAGAAACGATTCTTGTTTTATTTTATCAATTTCATTTCCTCTATTTACATAGATGACTCTTAAATTGATATAATAGATGTTATCCTTATAGAATTCCTTATACAACCTTTCTGTATTTTCAAATTCACGAATCCAAGTATCATCTAATACATGTTCTGTTTCCATAAGATATTATATTTATCAAACATAATACATTATCCGTTTTAACTAATAATACCAATAATTTTCATAGTCATCATTATTATATTCATCCTCTTCTTCATCTTCCTCCCCATCCTCATCATCTTCATCTTCATCTTCATATTCTGCTTCCCATTCCATCCAATTTCGACATTTAAATTGTTTTTCCCATGTGTCATATCCATTCAACTCAATATATTCTTGCGTTCTTTGTTCGTATAAATCTATACAGGCATCTATAGCACGTGATCTTACCATAGCATCGTGGTCTTCTTTATGACTCACGGTTTCCACTTTGGGTAATGATTTGATGACTGTTTTTCCAGTTATGTTATCCTTTTTCATGAAGACCCATCCATATTCTAATCCAACCAAATCTGGATCTTGAATAGAGGTATCTTTTATTGTGGGAATCACGGTTTTCACTTTATCCATGTAATCACATGATGCCATGGCATGTATGGAAGAAGTTGTCGCTAATTCAGGAAAATGATCGATTTGGAAAATATCTTTCTCTTTTTCCTTTTCCTTTTCCTTTTCCTTTTCCTTTTCTTTTTCCTTTTCTTTCATCAGTTGTCTTCGTTCATATCTATTTTTGGGTCGATCGTCTTTTCTATGATCATTTCTTCTTTCATCTTCAGGTTCCATCAAACATGAAAACCTGGAATGATGTTTAAACGGATTACTCATTATTATTACTGTTTGTCAACAATAAGTGGTGGATTATATAACTCTATATTGCTTTCTTTTTAAATGGATTATCTACATTTATTAATAGACCATAATAAAGAAAATAAGACATAGAAATCCACATAATTGCAAAAATCACGAAAAGGTTTTGGGAAAGTTTTTTAAATTTTGAAAAAAGGACAAAAATAAATGTCCAAAAATGACTCAACGAAAAAGTCCTTACTGACCAAAAAATTGGGTGAGCATAATTATTTTTTATCGTCACAACTATAACGATACTTTTTAATTTATGGTTTAATATTTTTTCAAATAATTATTTACACCCTTGAAGATTTAAAATCGCACCCTTAAAGTATTTTAGAAAAAATAACTTAAAGACACTACATATATTTATATGTCCTTGGGTGTATTCTCATTTGGACATTTCAGGGATTTACCAGTATCATTCTGGAAGAAGAAATCGGTTTAATCAACCCTTACATTTAGTAAGCCTACCCAAAATTTACATGGACTTGATTATGTCCAACCTTCAAGGTGCTATTTTAAATCTTCAAGGGTGTAAAGAAGATTTTCTTGTTACAAAAATGTAACAAAAAAGTCGCAAAATATCGCAAAGAATTATTATTGTGAATATTGTCATTATAATACAGTTAATAGTTTTGATTTCAATAAACATTTAACAACCCTAAAACATAAAAATAATGAAAATGTAACAAATGTAACAGAAAAATCGCAAAATATCATAAATTTATTTATAATATATCAAAAGCAACCATTATTACACGTAAATAATGTGATGAATAACATTAAAAAATTGAATGAATATTTGCATGTTTACAAAGGTTCATTCTAAAATGGTATTATAATGTTACCAACCCTTGATGAACGTATTGAATTATTACCTGATGATTTACAGAGATATTTATTCGAATTTGGTATTATCCAAAAAAACAAATATGTGACCGAAAATGGTGTATTTCAAAAGAAACATATCTATGAATTCAGATCAAAATTAAAGTTAGATAATGATACCTTTTATTATCTGAAATGGTTTCTAGAAAAAGGTAAACGTTCAAATTTGAATATTTTCATAAAACCTTATACAGGAACTATCAGTATTACCAAAATATTTCCCAAAAAAAGAACAGTCTATTCATGGCAAGAAGATTGGGTTCGTTCCAAATTAATTATCACCTATAAAAATGATTGTATTTATTATGAATATAGTTATTCTTGCATAGATGAATTGAATAATCATATTGTTCGTGTTTATGATAATGGAGAGATATTGTTTACATATGCACCACTCGTCAGTAAAAAACAAAATATCATTCGTAATAAACTTCATGTGAAATCGAATTTTATTATTTAATTAATTAGAGGAATTCCTTTAATGAAAAAAATTGAAATAAGTGCTAATGGTTAATGTCTTTTTTTCATGGTTTTTTTGCCGCGTTTATATTTTCTTTTACCTCCAGAATAAAAATATCCTTCGTCTTCTTTATTATATGAAGTTGGTGCATAGGTAGAAGATGTTGCTTGTGGTTTTTTGGATAAATATAATCAGGTAGAAGATGTTGCTTGTGGTTTTTTGGATAAATATAATCCGCCTGCCACAAGTGTTGCGATTCCAACAAGTGCTCCTGTAACTATAAATATAGTGGAATTACTCATATATATAGATGATGATAAAAAATATATACAATTTTTTGTTGTTTTTTTATTTCATATTTTCATTTCATATTTTCAATTAATCTGAATCAGAATCATACATGATACTTTGATTATTAGAAGAAGGGGGAAATTTTTTTGACAATACGTGTAATATAAACAATGCTATCTGAATTATGTAAATCACTATAACATACATATGTACGACTAGACGATTTATCTGAACTACCTCCTTTGCGATCAAAACCAGATGACTTTGAAAATCCAGACAAGTCTTTCATTACCTGATTGTAAGACATTCTTGAACTTTTCGTTGTTGTTGATTCCAGGTAAAATCCTTCTGAATCTTTTATTTTTTTAGATAGAGTATAACGTCTGCAATTATGGTCCTTTAAGAATTGGTTCAATTCATCTAACGTATCAAATTTTTCAATGATAAGTTCTAAATCTTTTTCATTTTCATAATTTGCTGCATCGCGTATATGCTCGGTTTGAACTTCTTCAATATTTTGTTGAGAAACAATTTTAGCCAAATTAACAGCAACTTCTTCTTGATATTGAACTCTTTTAAAGGTTGCTGTATTTGTATAAATTTCACAAGGTTTATAGTTTGGAAAGTTGCCAACATTGCCAAATAGTCGAGCCATAGTTTGATATGCTTCTGCCTTATCAACAATAGGTGGGATTATTCCATAATCAAATAAGAATCCATCATGATCGTTATCAGGAGCACATTGAAATGTGATTCCTCTCTCAACACAGATAAACCCTGTAATAGCAAGAGGATATTGTTGAAGATTATTCTCAATATACATTCTCGCTAATGTTGTATTAAACTCTTCAGGTATTTCTTCAGGGTCAGAAATAGTGAGATATGGTTTTAAATCTATTGGGGGTTCTCCTGGAATACGTATTTCTTTATGTGTGCCGTTAAGAATTATAACTGCAAATCCAAATAAATATAATAATTCTGCTATATTTTCATGACTTTCTTTAGTATAATCGCCAGGAATAAATGCTCTAATGCCAGGTTTTACAAGTTTTTCTTTATGTTTATTCAAAATATGACTCACATATTCAATAGAAGAAGATTTGGCAGCATCCTCGATTATTTGTTTACAATCTTTCAATCGACGATAGCATTCTGGATGAGTAACTTCATATGGAATAACATTCAGACGATTATATTTTTTCATAACTGAATTAAAAGTTGCGCTAACTAATGTAACACGACTCACAATTGAAGAACTCAATATGTCTTCGTATTTACTCCAAATATTAATTGATTTATCTGCTTCATCGATCCATATATTTATGTGTTTTTTAAATGCTTTATGTGTTGAAAGAACATTTATCAATGTGATTAAATAACGAACACGAACCGAATGAGCACAAATAACTACCATATCAACATCATTTAATATTTCAAATGCAAGTTCCTTTGGAGAAATGTTTGTATTTTTTGTTCCACTTGTCCAACTAAAAACTCTTCCCTTGATCACTGCATCAGATTCAAATTCGTCATCTGAATCAGATGTTGGATTACATAAATCTTTACGAATGCGACTGGTAGTTTGATGAACAAGCAATTTATTGTTTGCAGAAATCCATATATTGATGTCGTCATTATTACCAAACAGTTCATTAATTCGGTTAAAATTGGCAATTTGTTCTTCCACTTTTCTTGTCTTTCCACTTTGTGCTGGAAGAATAAGACCTCTTAATTTACTTTTATAATTTCCCATTTTAGTAGATTAATTCGGTTAGTTAGTAAGTAGAGACTGATAATTTGATAATTTATAAATGAATAGTTATATTCTCAATAAAAAAATATTATTCAATTTTTTATTTTTATTGCATTTCTATTATATTACATAAAATTTATATTTTTATTTCACTTTTTTCACTTTTTAACTCATTTTATTAAAGGAATTCCTCTAAATATCATCCACATCAATCCAATCACCATCATCCATAACAATACTATTCGTAATAGGCATAGTAATATCGGTTTTAATATAATCGTCTGGATTATCTTCCGTAAATTCAATATCCGCACAACTATTTGTTGGATCGTCATCTTTTAAGGTTTTATTATCGTTCAACACAAATCTGGACCAATTGACTGATGTAACGGAACTTTTTAATCTATTCTTATCTGCATCACTATATACCTCTAATATATCACAATTTCGCATTTCAGATGTTTTGGAAGTTTTATCACCTTCCCATGAATGTAATCCCACCAATAACCAGGTGCCAGGACCAATGAAATTATCGCGTTTACCTCTTCCTCGAAATTTACCGCGAATATGTGCTCTCAATGGATTCCCATCAATATCAATCGCGCTTGCAATACTACCACCCATTACCTTGACTGCCTGAGCATAAATTTCACCTTCTTCAGTAGCAACTCTTAACGCATGTTCTCTTTTCACAAGATTCTTGCGTGCAAATCCCTTTGATTTATTACCTCCTAAATTCTTGACCATTTTTCGATTCGATAGATATATATTAGTTGCATTCTTTTTCTCTCTGTCATTCGGTTTCAATTTTTTTCATAAAGAAAATTGAAATAAACTCTTATTTGAAAATAAAATAAATAGAAATATAGAAATATAGGTATATTTGATATTAGATACTCCTGGCAATTCATTGGATATTTGTATGTTATTAGATAGAATCAAACCCTTTATTAAAGTAACCAATGGGACATACGATTTTGTGTTCACAGAAGAAAAATCATTAGATGAAAAAAGTATTATTGCCAATCCTATGTATGACGTTTTTGAACATAGTTATAAAATATTAACCAATGGTATTATAAGATAAGTTACCATGTATCTAATGTTGTAAATAAGTCTTCGTCTGTATGACAATGGTCGATAAACGCGTTTAATTGTTGTGGGTGATAGTTTTTTTCGATTTTTGGTTGTCTTACTCGAATCCATAACCAGTCTCTCAATTGTTTTTTGAATTTTAAACAATAATAGGTGTATTTAAATTTGAAAATGGTGTTTCGAATGCGAATACTTTTTTGTGTTTTGTATAATGCATCTTCAATATAATCTTCATCATAAAAATAGTCTAAATAGTTGATATTCGCCATAATCCCTATACCAGTATCGAGATTATAATGATATATATCATAATAAGGATGATTATCATAATAATCTCCATTTTCACGATGATATTGAACATTGAATTGACTAAATTTATATTTGTCATGTAAGCATTTATATTTATGTTTTGTTTCACAAATAACATCACAACGAATACAATCTACATATTTTTTTCCAACATTTTTTTTAAATTCAGATTCAGATTCAGATTCAGATTCAGATTCAGATTCAGATTCTTTATTTTCTTTTATATAAAATTTGCCTTTATTATTTTTGTAAACAGTAATATAATCAACAGCATCATATTCGGTTTCATAATTTCCAAATTCATTAAATATTTTAGTTGCACTTTTGGTTATTTTACAAATGGTGAAACTGTTTTTTTTTGACTCATAACGTTTCATTTCATGATTTTTTGCATCATAGAATTGTTTAGTATTTGTATATTCATAATCATATTCATTTTCATTTGAAAATGCATAAGAATTATCTTCATATTGATTCAAATACTTATTTTTAGAATCCGCTCTTCTGGATTTATCTAATTTGCATTGACGAAGTTTACGTTGATAATTCTTTGCGTTCATTTTGTGATTGATTTATTTGGATTTATGTATTATAAAGCATTTCAATTTTTTTTTAACAAAATCTTCACATTTGGCACCGGATCTTCACATTTGGCACCAGATATTCGCTTAAATAAAAAGTATTTTATCGGACCTTATTATAATGACAGATAAGGTTGAATTTGATTTTAATATAGATCATTATACAATCAAAGAACTGGAAACATTTCTCAATTTACAGGACACCTATGACTTGAATGATATTCAAGAAAAATGTTCTACCATGAACTCCATAATTCACGAAACGAAAACATATGATAAACTCTATAAAACCAAGATAGGACTCTTTTTAGAGGATGCCAAATTGATATTAATCAAACAGTTAAAAAAGACAAATCAAGCAAAAGAAGAAATGGATGATTGGAATGAACAATATTCATTTGTGACGGATAAAGATAATAATCTACTGATAAATAAAACCTCAACCACTTATGCTGGACATACATTTGTCATGAATCCTGAAACAACGTCACTCAATGATGTCATCGATCGAGAGAAACAATTGATTCCCATAGAAACATATAATACCAATATTTCGAGAAGTGACTTAAATAATCTGAAACGCAAAACCATATTACAAACCATAATATTAAATACGCTGTTTAGAGAAGATTATTTCAATACCAGTTCAACCGATTTTACCATTATATTACCTTATCATTTCAAGAATGTTCTCTCGCTAAGACTATCTTCGCTACAACTTCCCAATGTCATATATTCGATATCCAAGTCTAATGGAAATAACACGTTCTATATAGCAGAAGATACAACCGGAATATCAGGGACTATTATCTTTCCAGACGGAAATTATCCCAATATACAAGATTTCTGCTCACTTTTACAACATGAAATCAATAGTCAACTCTCCATTTCTCCAGACCGATTTATAGTGATAGGTGATAATAATTCAGGGAAAATCACCATTGAAAATACTATCCATACCTTTTCTCTCACATTCAATACTCCTCTTCATACCATCCAGAAACAGTGCTCCGAAAGGAATCCCATGTTGAAAACACATAAGAAAGAATTTGTGCCTACAGAAGGACAGAGAGAACAATCATGTGTTTCCTTGGAAGAGATCTCTAAAAAGTTGGGATGGATTATTGGATTTCGAGACGAGTTATATACCGGTCAAAACTCTTATACAACGGAAGGAATGTTTAATGGATCTTATCCGAACTACATCTATTTTGTATTAAACGATTTCAATAATTCACAGGCACAAAATGTCTTTGGTATGTATTCCAAAAGTATTATAGGGAATAACATTTTAGGAATGATACCGATTGCAACCCCTTCGTTTATGCATTTTTCGAATGGAAGCGACTATATCGAGAGAAAAAGGGAATATTTCGGTCCAGTGCGAATACAGCGTTTGAAAATCCAATTGGTCAATCAATATGGCGATCTCATTAACTTGAATAATATGGATTATAGTTTCTCTCTGGAACTGGAAATCGGATATGAACTTTAGAGAAAGAAAATTGGAAACAGATAATAAGAATTTTATAATATTGGGTTATTATATAATATGCCAAGTGCCTGGAATATGTTCGTCAAGAAGATTTACGAGGAAGGAAAAGCGAAAAATCCAAACTACGAATTCAAGAATGCATTGAAAGATGCCAGTAAGCGTAAATCAGAAATGGGTCATTCTCATTCTCATAGTAAAAAGCATCATAGAAGTGCAAAGCATCATAGAAGTGCCAAACATCGTAGAAGTAGAAGCGCGTCCATGAGTGGTGGAAAAAGTCGCCGTCATAGACGTCATTAAAATCTTCACATTTGGCACCGGACAACTATTTACTGAATTCATCAAATAATGTGGTCAATTTATGATGATCCAAACAGTGGATGAAGGACCAGTCCCTTTTTTCATTGAGTGAATAGTGAAACATATCCAATGTCTCTTCCAAGGTCATACGTTGATCTGAGTCAGGATGCAGATTTTTCATAAGTTGAATGGTAATAGAACTTATGAAGGTCCCCTTTAGAGAGAAAACACGAGAAATACAACCAAATAGGTGAATATAGATCATACTTATACTATAGACATCCCATTTCTCACTTCTCTCTAATAAATCGTTGATAATCTGATTGGTGGGACAATTAATATACGATTTCAACATTTGAACACAATGTTGTTTATATGATTGTTTATAAGACTCCGAAAAAAGTCTCAATACCGACTTGGACATATTATCAATGAATTCGTCACAGAATTCCTCGATGAATGAATACGAAATTGTATTTATTTTATGAGTTGTAAAATAATATAACACATGTATTTCAAACGGTTTATACGTAAAATCGTCTATTTCATTCAATATAGAAGAAATGTAATCCATATTCAGACGACGCAGATCTAAACTATAGTGATACCCACGAATTACCGGTTTCTCTCTATACTCTTCCAAAAAGAGAATATTGGAAGGAGACATATCAAAGACACATATGTTATGTTGGTGTAAGAGAATCAATCCATCCAATAAATGCTGGAAAGAGTCGATGGTATCCGAAATAAGTTTTGGAATTGTGGGTTCGTTATAAAAATGATCAGTAAAAGTGGTGGAATGTTTATCATAATAGGTAAATAAGTAATAGGAAGCAGTCAGGTTTGGGATAGTTGTATAGTCCAATTCTGAAATATGTAGTGGTTTGTATTCGTCGATGATTGAAAAAAAGTTTGAATAATAAGGAATTTGCTCGATGATATGACAAATATTGACTTCATTAATAGAAATCGGCGAATAATTCACGATTTTGGTCCGAACATTTTCTTTATTATTTACATCTTTAAGTGGTTTTTCTATATATTTTGTGTCTTTAAGTGGTTTATTTATATTCTTTATGAAAATAGTATGGTTCATATTGGAAATATAAATCGATGGATCCATGATATAAAAAAAGAAATGATCTTTATCTTTATACGAATATATTCATAAATAAATAATTAATTAAATAAATAAATGCATTTATTGTTCAAATATAACTATTTATGAATATAGACAAAATATCGGTTTTTATAGGTTTTTTTGATTTTGGATTTAATCTCATCCGAATCGGTGATTCCAGCTTTACATAACATGGCAACTTCCTGTTTCAATAATTCGATGTGTTCTTTACAAAAATCTTCAAATCCTTCCGATGGTTTAAAGTCAATAATCGAACTACTCTTTTTAATATGCAGGTCTATGGCGTCTAATAATACCTTTTGGCAACTGATATAAACGCGGCGTTCAACTGGTTTCTTTTTTTCAACACTCTTCTTTCGGAAATAATAACGCGCACTTTTAAACATTTTATCCAAAATATCCCCTTGATATCCCATTTGTTTTAATCGATTGAATTCAGTGGTAATAATATCTTCGTTATCTTCTACCCAAATAGTCCATGCGTCTTTAAAATCTCTTCTATGATCATATTGATGGATTTTTGAAAACTTAAATAATTCGTCTGTAAATTCTTGTGTAAATTTATATCGATAAATGGTAATAATACGTCCTTCATCCTCCTCTCTATAATAATCTTCTGATACTAATTCATCAATTTCTTTATTCTTCAAGGCGTCATTCTTTATTTTTAATAATTCCATATCGATGTCTTTTTCTGGTCTTTGTATATCATTCCTTTTCATTAGTTTTGAAATCTCAATTTTTTTGATAAAAGAAATAATCTTCTATAAGTATATATGATTGATAAGTAAATTAAGAAAATGTAAATATGGGAACCGTTTATCCAACGGAAAATGTCCCAAAAAACCAACAAGTGCCAAAACGCGTAAATTAAGAAAATGTAAATACGGCGAACGATTATCCAACGGAAAATGTCCCAAAAAATTGAAACATATTTCTGCGAAATCGGAAACCAAATCAAAAACTCAATCAAGGACGTTAACTGACGGAGTTGGAAATATGAATACCACCTTTTTAGTACATGTTCACTCTACCAAGGAATTCAAAATGAAGGAATCCAAATTGATTGATGTATTAGGCGAAATCTTAATTATGGATGCGGATGCAGATTTACAAGCATCTACCATGAATATGACCTCTCATTCCTTATCTTTCAAGGTGAAACATCAAACCATAGAAGATTCTAATGGAAATTATACTAAAGAAAATATTATGAAAGTAATTAAAGCAGAATTGAAATATGCACTTAAATTAGATGATGTGGAATCCTATATCATGCACATGGGTGAGTTGTGAGTAACTGTAACCAGAGAATTTACGATGTAATGCCCCACAATGCGGACAATAAGCACATGGAGGCATGGATTCTAATGGAAAATCTGTATAAAAAGAATGTCCACATGGACAACGAACATTTGTCAAACCTCTATGTGTTGGGCGTTGGTGTTGGTTGTTTATTGGTTGTTATAAATTTATCTTTATGTTGTGGATTTGATTTAGATTCAGATTTAGGTTTATCAAATAAATTTCCCATATATTTGTTATAATTATAACATCTTTATATTATTATAACTTTTATAACTATATTTTGCTTTATTTAATATGAATCACCTTCACATTTGTGTCTTCCATTTTTTCTTCCACTAATTCTTGTTCCACATATTGGTAATCTATAAACCTGTTTTCAGAAATAGGAATAGGAATAGCACATTGCACTTCTTCTGCAATAACCAATGGCACATAAACTTCTTCATTCGTCTCTTTCGAATCATGATATAATCGCAATGATTCATAATATTCTTTCACCTTTTTATTGATTCGAATTCGTCTTGCATCAAAGGATGTCAAATAAAGACCTTCTAAACTTTTGACACGAGATAAGGCAACATATGTCTGACCACATTCAAAGATCCCACTACCCACATCAATCTCCGCCGCGTCTAAAGTCGCCCCTTGCGATTTATGGATGGTTAGTGCCCAAGATAAAATCAGTGGGATCTGGGAAACACCGATACCAGGGATCTTTTCACTAACCCAAGTATGGCGACACATCACCATTTCAATGCCATTATTATACTTCACCTTTGGACATCCGGTAGTCGGACAATACTCGATAATAATACCCTGACTACCATTACAAATCAGAATATCGCCTTGTTCAGACTTGATATTAATAATACACATCACTTGCGCCCCTATTTTTAACTTGATTTCTTTCTCACACATTAAATTACCCACTAAAAAGTCGAGTTCTAATTGAACTTCTTTATCAGTGAATTGTTGTCGCATTTCTCTTTCCGATTTGGTCATTTCAAGATCTTTTTTATAATGAATCAGGAATTCGGTCACTTGTCCAGGCAACGCGGCCATTTTTGAAACATTGATTTGTTCCACCTTATTCTTCGTGGGATATAATTTGGTGGGTTCTGCTACTAAATGGGGTGCAAATTCGCGCCCTACATATTCCAGCAATAAATCGTTGGATTTGCGTTTGATTTTACCTTCACGAATTTGGTTTAGAATGGTGGAATACACTTCATCCGACTGCCTAAAGATTTTTCTGAGTTCGATTTGGTTATCGCGGTGAAAGATGGAATTCCACTCATCGCTTTCAAAACAAAATCGTTGTGTGTCCGGTTCATCCTTATTTCCGACTGGTGGTAATTGATAAAAATCGCCTGAAAAGATGAGTTGAATTCCTCCAAAGGGTTTCAGATTATTTCGAATGGCTTTACCAATATCATTCAACATATGAAATAATTTCAAGGAAAGCATACTAACTTCATCCACTACCAAAATATCGGTTTTTTTCCAAAGTGCCTTGGCGAATTTATTTCGTCGAATTTTCACAATCATATCTTCTACCGTACCATTTCCTAATCCTATGCCTGCCCATGAATGTAATGTTTTTGCCTTACAATTGAGTAGAATAGAAGCACAACCTGTTAATGCGGTCACATGAATATCTTTGAAATGTGAATATGCGTGTTGATTGATGAGACGAATTAATGCGGTTTTTCCTGAACCACCTGGTCCGGTGATAAATATGTTATGTCCTTGAACATATTTATCGAATGCTATTTGCTGTTCTCTTGAGAGTTCCATACTATATAGTTGATCAAGATGTCTTTAAGTTTGTTTGATATCAATTTTCTTTGGTATCCACTATTCATAAAATCAAAGAAAAACAACTCATTAATTTATCCATTTATAAGGTCCATATCCGTTCAAAATAACTTCGTCTTTTTTGGGTTCAACAATGATACTATTTCTTTTACCATAAACAATCCAAGAGAATTTACCATTCTGACCATAAACTCTGAATAAATTATTATGAACCTCGTCTGTATAATATAAATTATTACACATAGGAGTGATATGAACTGTGAAATCAGATGCTATTTTATCAACATAGTCAGGTAAACTTATATCCACAAAACTATTATTAACTATTGTTGATATTCCTCTATAATAAACACCTGCTTCTGGTCCTTCTAAACATGCATGAACTAAATAATTAGATGGTTTTGTTGGATGTTGTATAACAAAGGTTTTATTGTTTACATAAAAATCATTTATCACACTTGGAATAGGATATGTTTTTGAAATATATAATGACTCACCTCCAATAATATATTGCACTTCACCAGAAGAAGATACTGCTGATTTATTGTATAATATATATGGATTATCATTTTTAGAATACCAAGATTTACCATAATCTAAAGAAAAATATGGTCTTGTAAAATCTAGATCATTATCTGATTTTGAAATAATAGTAATATATTGTCCATTTGATGACATTTGGATTGATTTAATATCATATAAAAATGGTTGTGGGATCCAAATAATTCCATAGTTCCAAGACATGAAAAACTGATTTCCAATACCACCTATTATTTGAAATTGACCAGATGAAGACATTGCACACATTGTTCCATTATATCCTGTATCATTCCATGAAGCACCATAATTATTTGATATTAATACATTTCCATCTGATGAAACTGCAAGTTGATATTGTCCTGAAGATGACATTGCACATTCTGTTAAATTTGGTATAGAACTTTGTTCATTCCAAGATGTTCCATTATCATTGGATGTGTATATAAAATAATCACCAACAATAGTTTGATATTGACCAGTTGATGACATTGATATACCTAAACCCTTAACACTTGTATTATTATCTGTCCATGAAAATCCATAATCAAAAGACATTTTAGAATATGCATTATTAACAAGTGTTTGATATTGACCTGTAGTTGACATTGCAATATTGACATTTGATAAATATTTGTCATAATATAATACTTGAAATGAAACACCATAATTTGTTGATAATTGAACACTTAAATTAGTTACTAAATTCATTATTTGTCCAGAAGAACTAATTGCTATGTTTTTAATAAAATTTTTGGGTTCAATTTGACTATTCCACGTTAGACCATAATCTTGCGATCTATAAATAATATTATTATTTGAAAGAATAGTTTGAAATAATCCATCTGAAGACATAATTATTCCTATTAAACTAATCAACTCTTCACTTAAATATAGTGGGTTCCATGTTACACCGTAATCATTTGTTATATAACCTGGTGTTATTGAAGTGTTTGCGGTTACTGCAGTTATATATTGTCCATCAAAAGAACAATATATGTGTTTAATATTTTCTGCAGATGTTAAATTCGTCCATGTATCACCGTAATCGTTTGTTAAATAGATAGTTGCATTATTTTCAGATGTGTTTTCCAATGCAATTTGAATTTGACCATTGTTTGGAATATATACATCTAACCAATTGCTTAATATTGATTTTGTTGTCCAAGTATTTCCATAATCAGACGAGACTAATATTTCTGAATTGTTTCCTGCAATAGTTTGATATAAACCGTCATTGGATATAGAAATGGATTTATAATCATTTCCAGTAAGAGTTATTTGTGTCCATGTAGAACCATAATCACTTGAAATATATACAGAATTATTTGTTAATATGGATTGATAGTTACCATCTTGATTAATAGATACACTTATTGCATTTGGAATATACTCTGATGACCAAGTTAATCCTTTATCAGTTGATTTAAATATATTATTTACATCAGGTCCTAAATCATATCTAATTACAGTTTGATATTGTCCGTCATATGGAGATATTGATGTATATATTATTCCAGTAAATGTTGTGTAATCTATATTTGTATTTATTTCCCATGTAACACCATAATCATTTGTTTGATATAAAAACCCATTTGTTTGATATAAAAACCCAGCGTATGCAATTTGATAATCTCCAGTATATGTTGTTGATATACTTGTAAATGGAGTTTTTTCAAATGTGTTTATTTCATTCCAATATCCTCCATATGAATTTAAATTTAAACTACTTAATTCAGCCTGATAACCCATTAATCCTTGTGCACCTGTTGGTCCTTCAACACCTTGTTCACCTTGAATACCTTGAGGACCAGTAGGACCGATTTCACCTTGAATACCTTGAGGACCAGTAGGACCGATTTCACCTTGAATACCTTGAGGACCAGTAGGACCGATTTCACCTTGAATACCTTGA
>Ga0194129_10003091_pt1 | contig 23661 bp, 19 predicted proteins | sample TA2KigCa35mmetaG_FD_150862 | JGI IMG/M metagenome (GOLD analysis project Ga0194129, IMG submission 150862) | Freshwater microbial communities from Lake Tanganyika, Tanzania - TA2015038 Kigoma Deep Cast 35m | ecosystem: Environmental > Aquatic > Freshwater > Lake | place: Tanzania: Lake...
TTTGGAAAAACAGTCAATTAAATTTTCCATAGTAAAAACTGGATTTGACATTTGTATTGATCCTAATTTATCGTCTAGTTTTAAGCCAAAAACACCTGCTTGAGGAGGTTCTGTAATTAAACCATTCAATCGTTCTATAATAATTTGTCCAGCAGGACCTAATTCTGTTGCATATTTATTTACTGCTCTAAAAACTTGGTTTGGAATTATAATATCGTGAATGTTTATAGTTCTATTTTCACCACCGATTTGTGTTTTTAAAGCTAAATATTTCTGCTTATATTTTAAATATTTTTGATAAAACGACATTTTTTATAATATATATATATAATATTTATAAACTCTTAATATCTCTTAAAATTTCATTATATGTTGTTTTTAAGTTTACTAAAGCATTTATATCATCTGTTATTGACTTAGTTACAGCAAATTTAACTTTCTCATCAACAGTTGCACATGCTTTTATTTTTTCTAAATATTTTTCTATTTTTATTATTTTATTACCTGAAATTTTATTTAGTCTATCACTGTTATATAATTCAGGAAATAATTTCAAGTATTCTTTATCAATTTGTATTATTAAATGCATAGTATCTTTTGTTATATCTATATTAAAATATAATATATAGTTACTAGTATACATATCATCAATTAATAAATATGGTGAATATACTGTTTTATTCTCTCTTTCTTGTTTAATTAATGATAACGAGTAAATATTATCAGAAGTTGGGTTATAAGCAGACATAAATCTATTCATCGGTATAATTCTTTTAACAATATTAAATGGTTGAGCCATTAAGAAAGTTAAACTATTTAAGTTAACACTTCTAATATTATTTATTTTAGGACTTATAACATTATATATTTCTTCTCTGTATTTTAATATATCATCTTTAAAGTTTCTATCTGATTTATTTGGATTTTTAATACTAATTAAATAATTACTAGTTATAATATAGTATTTTATAAAATCCATAACTATATCTGGTTTTATTGCTATTTCTTTAGAAAATAATTCTATTTTTTGTTTTAGTTCTTCACTTTTAGTTAATATTCCTAATCTTTCTTCTATTATCTTCTCACGATCAAAATCTGTATTATCATCTTCTTTAAAATTATTCATAATATTATTAATATAGTTATCTGATAAGTTTTTATTAATTGCGATCTCTTTATCTATAACAGTAAAATCTAATATATTATTGGGTTTTATAAAGTATTTAATAATTAAATCTGCAAACTGAACTAACATATCTGCTTCTGAATTTGTACTTTTACTGAATAATTTTCTAAAATCACTCTTGTATCTTTTCTTTTCATCTTCTAATAAAATGTTAATAATATTAAAATAACCTCCAAAACGTGAAACTAATAACGCTGATATTATTTTACTAATATTATCTTCATTATTTAATAATATTCCAGTAGACAGTAAATTAGCAATATCTTCATCTTTATAATAAGTAAATGTTGATAGTAACTCCATAATTAATTTTCCATAAGGTGTACCAATATATAAATTATCTTTTCTTGTTATAAATCTTCTAATTTCTAAATCTTCAAAAAAACTATCTACTTTGTAAGATTGTATCACACCGTAATTTTTACTTTTAGTTGACATATTTAATGTTCCTGCATATTTAGATTTACTATCACCTGAATTAAATAATATTATATCTGGTCTTGATTGTTTAACATTTATTACACGTCCCATTATATCTCTTGTTATATCTAACTCTTCAGGATGGACTATGTAAAAGTCACATTTTGCATCATATAAAGTTTTACTAGAATAACCTGTTTCATATTTATCAGGAACATACTTCTTTTCATAATTAAAATCATAATGATTAATATTACCTAAATAATTATATAAACCTTTAGCTGTTGAAAATAAATATCCAAACTGTTCCATTATTTTTTTATCTTTAATGAAATTCTCTAGAACAATCTGTTTATCATAATCTGTACACATCCAATTAAATATATCATTAGACATATTACTGATTGAAAAATCAAATAATATTTTATTATTTTCCATAGTTCCTTCTTTATAAGAATAATATACTGTACCTGGTCCAGTTCTACCAACTCTACCTTTTCTTTGTTTTCTACTTGATTCTGATATTTGTAAAGTTTCTAATTTTCCACCTCTTCTAGTATAACTATATGTCTTACTCTTTCTTGTACCTGTTTCAATTACATATAATAATCTACTAATTGTAATAGATGCTTCAGCCATATTTGTTGCACAAATAATAAAATTACTATAACTTGCACTTCCTGTAAAAAGCTCATCAACGTTTGCATCTGCAAAACTTATATTTTTATTCATTTTTAAAGTATTATATTTCGAATCTATATCTTCGATAAATGATTTTTTATCATCATGTAATTCACTATAAAATGGTACAGCAATTATATTCGCAGGAGTTACTTCGTTTAATTTTTCTACTAATTTTTTAATATCTCCTTGACCTGGTTGAAAAACCAATATATCTCTACCTGATGGTAACCCTCCTTTTGATAATATATCTTTTACTGTTTCAACTGCAAATGTTATTGTATCTGTTAAGTTTTCTTTTGAATATATTTCTTTAATAGCAAAAGATGTTCCTAACCCTGGCGGTGATATATGAAATCTTCTATCTATATTTACACGATCTATATTTTTATCTCTGATACTTGTATCTAAAGGTGATTTTAAATTATCATTAATATCTCTGTAATATCTTCTATAAACTGGTTCATCGTCGTCCATAGTTGCTGATAAAATTACTAATTTAATTGATGGATTGAAATAACAAAAATCTCTCATTAAAGTTAATAATAAGTCCATATTCTTATTGTGTTCGTGTGCTTCATCAATAATTATAACATCATATAAATTTGCATCAACTAATTCTTTACCTTTAGGTGTTTTAAATCTCTTAAATAAAGGATGTAATTGTTTAAGTTCTTGTGTCAAAGTACCATCTGTTAAATATTTTAACATTAAATGGTTTGCTTGTTTAACGTGTTTACCATTTTGATGTTGCATTTGAACATAAAAATAATCAGTACTTTTATCATTATCATCTATTATAGGAAAACCTAGTTCTCCTGATACTCTTTGTGCATTATTTTTAGTTGGTGCTCTTCTAGGTTGTGTACAAGCAACTTTACCATTACATTTGTAATCTAATGCTTTTAAATAATACATATAAAGTTTAGGAACTTGTGTAGATTTACCTACACCAGTTGCACCAGTAACATAAGATACACGTTGATTTATAAATTTATGACAGAAACCTATTTGAGAAACCCAGTCTAGAGCATATGCAGAAAACCATCCACAACGATTGCCTGTGTTATTTAAAAAATTATTTTTTTTAATTGTTTCTTCATCTTTACCCGATAAAAGATCGGACAATATAAAACCTGAATATTTATACGGTAAATCTGTTAGATAAGAATTAGTTGTCTCTGCATAAATACTATTTTTATCAAAATAATTATCATCTATTTTTTTTAATTCTGATAAAATACTACCTCTATCGTGTTTAGTATAAGTCTGATCACTAACTTGTTTATTAGGAATTAAATCACTTAGTAAACCTTTATTTTTTAATACTGTAAATATTAATTCACACAAATTATTTCTAATTACATCATAAATATTTTTTGTTTGAATTTTAATTTCTCTTTTTGGATAACCAAGATATGATAAATATCTATTTATGTTAAACCAATCAGTAATATCTGTATATTTATTATTTAATCTTTTTAATATTTCTTGTTTTTGGGTATTTTCTAAAGATTTCCAATTTGTTGGATATGCTGGATAATCACCTCCTTTAGTATATCTTGAAAAACTTTTTGCAAAATTATAAATATTTTTAAAACTAATTTTATCCTCAAAAATAACAATATCTTTGTATGGTAAAAAACTTGTTTTATCTGGTTTTAAAAAATAAGATGATAAGAAAGTATATTTGAATTTATCTAGAATATCTTTTAGAAACATATAAAAGAATTCAGGTTGTATAGTTTGTATGCTTTCTTTAATATCTGATAACTCTACTTCAGCGTAAACCTTTTCTTCATCATCTACTTCATCATCTATTTCTTTTCTTAATGGTTTATAACCACTTGCAACAACAAGTTTTCTCTTTGAATATTGATTATCAAAAACTATTGCAATTGCTTTTAATAATCTCTCCAAAGAAGAATTAGCTACAGTATAACTTCTAAGTTCAACATATAACTCTTGTTCTGTAAAAGTAACTTCTATTAATTTATTTATTTTTGATGTAAACTCAGTTATAGTATTCTCTGAAATAATATCATAGTTTTTACCTTTTAATATTTCTTCAAATAATTCAAAACCAAAGTATTCTTGTAACATAATTATTGCTGGTCTTTTGAGTACAACATTTTCTTTTGCTACTAATAAATCGTATATTAATAATTTTACTGGTTTAATTTCTTCATAAAGAAAGTTTCTAATAACGTTATAAATTTCATTAATAGTTAATGAGTTATACAGTTTTAAATTATCATTATTAAAATCAATATCTTTAGTATAATCTATTTCTATAAAATCACCATTAATAAAGTGATTTTCTGAATTTATATAAAAGCTATCTGTTTTCTTGTAATTATCTGATAAAATTATAGGCATAACATCTATCCAGTTAACATAAAGTTTATGAGAAGAATCTAATATGGATGATATTAATAAATTAGTATTATCTCTAATAAATTCTGGATTAAATAATATTTCTTCAGCAATTTCACCTCTTTTACATCTACCATATTGAACATTACTAAGTATATATTGTGGTGTTGCTTCATTTATATCTATATTTTTCTTTTTCATACTATATAAATTGTTTAATGATTTTATTTCATTTGGAAGTTCTGTAAATTCAATTAATAAAGAACATAACCATTTTAAATCTTGATAATTATTTTGTGTTAACTGATGTAGATATCTCTCTCTATTTCTATTAAAGTTATAAACTAATCCGATTGTTACAATTACTTTTTTAAGATTAGTAAATAATAAGTCTTTATCTATTTTATTAAGTAAAGGATATTGTGTACTAATAACATTATCATATAACATATTATCAAAAGATTTATCAAAAAATGTTTGTGTCATAATATAATTCTTTTAGATAAAATATATTTATAATTATATATTATATGGATAATTATTCGTCACCTGGTAATATTATAAATTTTGAATATCAAAGTAAACTACCAACAGAACAAATATTTGCAAATAGTAAAAAATATTCAAAGAGTGTTAAAGGTCAACAATGTTTAGGACCTTGTGTTACAAAAAATAAAAAAATTATACATCCTGTAACTTTAGAAACTGTTACAGATAAAGATCATGCATTTTGTCCGGTAGCAGGTTATGAAGTTATTAATGATAAAACAAACAAAAAAGAAACTAAATATACAGATCATTGTTATGGAGAATTAACTGATAACGTTGATAAAAATCAACAAATTATGAATGTTTTAATTCCTTATTTAGATTTTGACGTTCAACATTTTCTAATTATGTTCTATAATATAAATACTTATGAAGAAGGAATTAAATGGATTTCAGAAAATCTAGGTTATCCGTTATCAACTAGAGAAAGAATATTTGAATGTATTTTAAACAGTTATGGTAACAACGTAGATATAGTTGATAGTCGTACAACAGACTTTGTTATATTATTAATAAAAGACAAGTATATAGATAATATTTATGATAGATTAAAAAAATATGTTTATGTTGATTTAACAGACGATAGTGTTAAATTACAACAAAATAATCAAAAAGATAATGAAAAAAATATTAAAATTAAAAAAGAATATATTATAAAAAATTTAATAACTAGTAACGATGTATCAAAGTTTTTATTTAAATTTTTTAGAAATAGAAAGAAAACTTGGGGAGATATTAAGAATTATATTAATAATATAATAAATGATTTTATAATTTACAGTATAAATCTTATTCAAATGAATTTAGAAGTTAAGAAACCAGTTTATTATCCATCTTAATTTAATATAAATTATAAATTAATTTTGTATATAAATTATATATAATGTCATTAGTATTAACTCCGAATACTCTATCTACATTAAGTAGTGTTTCATATCCTATAACATTAACACCAACTTTGTCTACATTATCTCCCACTGTTAGAAATTTAATGCCTGTTTACTCTCCTACATATTCAACTTTATCATTAACTCCTACACAATCAATGATTGGTAATAATTTATCTTTACTCGCTCTTAAACCAACTTTATATGTTGATATGGATACAGGTGTTAATGATTCTAGTATCGTTCAACAAGATGTTACTAAATATTTTATGTATAAAGCTTTAGATAAATGGCTTTATCACGATTATAAAAGTGCACTCAGATATTTAGTATATAAAAATGGTAAAGTTGAACTCGTTAAGAAAGTACCTGAAAAAGATGAAGACGTTGGCAAAATAGATGCTAGTGAATTAGAAGCTAAATCTGATTATATTGGTGAACATGTTTTAACTGAAATGAAAACTAGAGCTGTATTAATTAGAATTATGAAGGAACTTGGTTTCAAATGGTTTGAACTTCCCTATAAAGAAGACCTTGTTAAAGAAATTATTGGTAAGTATATCAGAAAGAAATTAAAGAAAATGGTTGGTGGTGACCGATCTGATGATTAATTTATTATAATTATTTTATATAAAGAATATTTTATATAAAAAGTATATAATGAACACAAAAATAAATATTCACCAAGAATATATAAACTATCATAATGATTATATAAATAAGTTTGGATTAAAAACGTTAGTTTTAATGCAAGTTGGTTCTTTTTATGAAATGTATATGACTTTAGATAGTGGACCCAATCTTAAAGAACTTTCACAATTACTAAATATAGTTTATACTAAAAGAGATAAAAGTGTCCGTGAAATAAATATTAAAAATCCGTATATGTTAGGTTTTCCATTAGTTTCTTCTGACAAATTTATAACTATTTTAATTAACAATGGTTTTACAGTTGTAACAATAGATCAAGTAACACCTCCTCCTGATCCAGAAAGAAAATGTACTAATATTTTTTCACCGTCAACATATATAACTCCTACTCCTACTGTTAATACTAATTATGCTATTTGTATTTATCTAGAATATGAAAAACAGAGAAAAAAACAAGTAAGTTCTCTTTTATGTGCTGGATTATCTGCAATAGATGTTACTACAGGAAAAGTTATAGTTGATGAAAGTTTATCAACTTCAGTAGATACAGAAATAGCTTTAGATGACACTATAAGATTTATCTCAAATACAACTCCAAAAGAGATTTTTCTAATATTAAACGGTGAAGGTAAAATGAACGTTAATACTATAATAGATTATTTACAGATAGACAGTAAAATAACTAAAATTAAAACTTTTGATAACAGATATATTAAAGTTGGTTTTCAGGAAGAGTTTCTTAAAAACATTTATACTAATACAAATAGTATGGTTAGTCAAATAGAAGCCCTTGATTTAGAACATAAAAATTATGGTAGAACTAGTCTAATTATGTTATTAGATTATATTGGTGATTATAACAAGAATATAGTTAAAAATCTATCTTTTCCACAGTTTACAACTAGTAATAATAATATGATTTTGGGAAACAATGCACCTTATCAATTATCTGTTGTTGAACATTCAGCTGATACATATATGACTGGTACTAAATTTAAATGTTTGTTAGATGTTGTAAACAATGCAGTTACAGCTATGGGTAAAAGATATATTAAAACATGTTTATTAAATCCAATGACTGATTGTAAAAAAATTAAAATTAATTTAGATAATATTGAAAAACTAATAAATCAAGATAATTATAAAGAATTTCCTGATAAACTATCTTTAATTTCTGATATTGAAAAACTAAAGAGAAAGATTAATCTTAATATTATTCAACCTTATGAAATGGCAGACTTTATAGATAGTTTTATAGCAGTTTATAATTTATTTGATGATATTAAAAAATTAAAATTAACTGATATTATTCCTAGTAAAACTATTATAAACGAAGTAGCTAATTTTAACACAGACATGACTAATATTTTTAACAAAGATGAACTTAAAAAGAATATTTTAAGAGATATTAAAACTAATTTTTTTAATAAAAATATATCAGCTGAACTTGATAAAGTAATGGATAAATTTAATCTTGAATATAACTTAGTTGTTAAACTTCAAGAGAAATTCAATCTAGTTCTAACTCATATTAATAAAGTTAAAAAAACTAAAAAAATAAATAAAAAAAATATAAATAAAGATAATAATAAAGATAATAATAAAGATAAAGAACAAATATCAATTCTTAATACTGCTTCCGAAGGTTATTTCTTACAAATCTCAAGTTTAAGATATAAAACTATTGAAAGCTTTTTGAAAAATCTTAAAAAAACCAATAAATCAGATGATGAAATAGATAGTGATTTAGAAAATGTAGAAGAAGATGATAATATTAATTTTGATATTAATTTAGAAGATCTTGAAATTAAACAATTAAAATCAGTTACTAAAATATTTTTAAAATCTAAAGCAGAAGAAAATATGACGGATATTATGAATGAAATGGTAACAACTGTTGAAAAAGTTTATTATTCACAACTTAAGAATATTTATAATAAACATAATATTTTATTTGATAAAGTAATATCAATAGTTACAAATTTTGATTATATTTTATCAGGTGCATTAACAGCTGTTAAATATAGTTATAACAAACCAACGATTACTGATCACGATGAATCTTATGTTGATGCTGTAGATTTAAGACATCCTATTGTTGAACGTTTAATTGACTATGAATATATACCGCATTCTATTAAATTAGGTCAGAAAACTAAGAATAATTTAAATGGTATGTTAATATATGGATTAAATTCTTCTGGTAAGTCAGTATTAATGAAAGCAGTTGGATTAAGTGTAATAATGGCTCAAGCTGGTATGTATGTTCCAGCTAAGAGTTTTGAATTATCACCATATCTATCTATTTATACTAGAATTACAGGTAATGATAACTTATTCAAAGGATTAAGTTCTTTTACACTTGAAATGATTGAATTGAATTCTATTATTAAGAGAGCTACACCTCATACTCTAATTATTGGTGATGAAGTTTGTAGAGGAACAGAACACGTTTCAGGTAATGCTTTAGTTGCAAGTACAATTGTATCTTTATCTAAAGTTGGTTCTACTTTTATATTTGCAACACATCTTCACGAACTAGTTAATCTAGAATGTATTAAATCTCTAACTAATGTTAAACCGTATCATTTATCTGTTGATTTTGACCCTAAAACAGATAGTTTAATTTATGATAGAAAATTAAAAGAAGGTCAAGGTGATAAAGTATACGGTATACTTGTTGCAAAATATATTATTCAAAATAAAGAGTTTATGGAATTAACAAATCAAATTAAAAACGAATTAACAAACCAGAGTTCAAGTTTAATTCCTGATAAAAAATCAAGATATAATAGTGAACTATATGTTTATAAATGTCAAGTTTGTAATAAAAATGATGTATATGGAGATAAAAAACCTCTTCAAACACATCATATAAATCATCAAAAAGACTGTGAAAAAGATAAAGTAGTTGGTAAAGAATATATTTTAAAGAATTCTAAAGCAAATTTATTAGTAATGTGTGAAGATTGTCATAAGGCTCACCATAAAGGAGAATTAGAAATTACTGGATTAATTATGACATCTACAGGTAAAAGAGTTGTTTAATTAAATATTATAAGTTAAAATATATAATTATATTATAGAATGGTATTAATTAGCGATAACACAACACATATACTTGCAATTATTGCAAGTATTTTAATTTTATATTTCGCATATATACGTAAATCAATTGTATACGGTTTATTGGGAAGTATTTGGTTATTTACACATATATTTATTTATAAATATTTTTATTTATTTAATAAAAAATCATATATATTTGCTTCATTGTTTATGTTAATACCCGTATTAATGGCAATTATACTACTTTGTGAAAGTTATAAATATAATGATGTTGTTATTAAATTTATAGCACTTGCTATAATTCTTATAGATATGTATCATTTATATTTAGCAAATAGCAAATTGTTTATAATATTTGTTATAATATTGATTTTAATACGTTTTTTTAGAGAATCCCATTACGATGATATACATCAAAATATACCCATTAATTATAATTATTTAAATAAGAGTGATATATTATTTGTAATACCTAAATATAATAATGTATCAATTTTAAATGATCCAGAATTTATTAGGAAAATTAAGTTATACGTTAAAAATAATAATAAAAAATTAGGGTTACATGGTTTTATACATAAACCGGAAGGATATATTACAAAAGCGGAATTTGGTTATGAAGTAGACGAAAGTTATATTAAAGATAGTATAAATATATTTGAAGAGGCATTTGGATATAAACCCGTTTATTTCAAAGCACCCTGTTATAATTTACATCCTAATAATTATAAATTATTAAAAAAATATAATTTAATAATATATGGTCCATACACATTATTATTTAACAAACTATTTCATTATGATTACGATATTGTTATGACTATTTTTAATAAAATTAATTTATTATTCTAACAATATATATGTTAGTGTAGATATAAAATCCCACATATGGAAATTATATTTTTAGTATCATTTATTACTTTTTCATAACTCACATATATTATGATATATAATTATAATTAATTCAATATATATAAATAAATATATTAGTAACTTACTTATTTCATGTTTATTTTTCCTATTTATTATTAATAATATTATTAATAAAATAGTATATATATTTATTTGATATTTTCTTACTATTACAAATATTGGTACATTTAAATACCATAATAAACTGTATAATTTTAATTTATTAAGAATATAGAATAAAATAGTTTTATATTTATATGAAATAGTACTATTTGAATTATTTTCTTCGTTTAAAGTAATTAAATTTATATTGGTGTTATATATATTTATATTTTTAATTTTATCATATACACTTATTGTAAAATCAATATGATAGTGTATCTTATTAATATAATTAATTAATTTTTTTGCACCAGTTTTACTAATAATATAACCACATGTTGATAAACTAAATAATGCTTTTTTTAAATACAACTTATTAGTTATAACTATTTTATTTGCACTTACTCGACTACACCCAAATAAACTTGAACAATAAATACGAATCATATCAAAATTAATTTTTTTTAAATTTATAAAATTTATTAATATATTTATATTATTTACATCAATTTCACTAAAATCATCTTCTAAAATTAAATATTTATCATTATTATTATCATCAATTAATTGTTTCCATAAAGATATATGTGATAATTGACATCCAATTATTCCATTACTACATAAAAAATTATTACATAGAAATGTTGTATTATTTTTAATATATTTTTCATCTAATGATTTACCATTTATCGCATCAAATACATTAAATTTAATATTATATTTATCCATTACTTTTGTAAATGTTTTTTTTCTATCTATAGATGTTTTTAAATTTATAATATATATAGGTATATTATCCATAATAATAAAATAATATAATAAAATTTAATAATATAATAATTTAAATTATTATATTATTATTATTATATCTTATATATATTTCCAAAATATAATTATTAGTAAATGAATTAAAATCGTTGTACCTACTCCTATAAATCTTATAATCCCATAATTTTTAACACATGTTTGTTTAGTTAATATATTTATTTTAAAAATATTTAAAGTTTGACTATCATTTACATCATATATTTTTTCTTGACAATTAAAAAATATAGTAGTAAATATAATAATAATAATCAATATTGGAATTAATTTTATAGTTTTTTGTTTTGATTTATAATAGCATAAAATACAAAATACTATAATTTTTGTAAGATCATTAATATGATCATAATAATCTCCAAATTTAGTAACCATATCATATTTACGTGCCATTTTACCATCTGCACAGTCAAAATAATAAGAAAAAAAATATAATATTGCAGATATTATATATTTATCTAAATAAAAATAATAAGCACCAAATACCCAAAATAGTAAACTAATAGTTGTTAACATATTTGGTGATATATTATATTTATAAAAATATGGTAATTGTGTGTCGACTATACTATAAATAATATTATCAATTGGATTTTCCATATGATAAGGTAATTTATTTACCATATATATTATAAATAATAATTTATTAATAATTTTAAATTATTATTTTTAATAAGTATATATGCCTAAATTGTGAAGTATAATTCACATTTTAGGGTCACTATCAATTATAATATATACTTTTATTGTTATAAATATTAATTAAGATATAATATAAGTTCCTTATATATGATATACATAAATATATAACTCCTTAAATTAACAGTTGTACATATGTTTTAATATAGAAAATAATATATTAATATTTATATTATGGAACAGTTTATTAATTTATTGAAAAATAGAGAGAAATATATCGAAGATATAATAAGTAAAAATAATAATGGTTATAAACAACATTATTTTTGTGAAAGATTTAATAATCAAAATAATAAGATTATATATTTGAAATCTATTGATGATTGTCTATTTAATTTCTATAAATCTACTGATAATGAATTAATAATAAATAACTTGATAAAAGATTATAGTTTAGAAAGTTTACTCAATAGTTTAACAAGTGTTTATCCTGTATTTCACGATGATAAATGGATTAAATTTACGGAAAATAATTTTTTATGTAAATTAGAGAATAATAATAAAATATTTGTTAATTCAATAAATAAAGAAGATATTAATAATGTATTTTTTATTAACTTTTTAAATAAATTAAAATCATATGAAACTAAATTTAATTTTACAATAAAAGAAATAAATCTTAATGATAGTGATGATGAAGATGACGAAGATGAAGATTATTCTATAAATATTACTTGGCTTGTTATTTTATATTAATTAATTATTTTATATTAATTAATTATTTTATATTAATTAATTATTTTATATTAATTAATTTATTCACGTATAACTTGAACAAGATCTATATATGTCATTAGTCTTGGACGACAACATATATTTTCACAGAGATCTTTGATAATTTCTTGCTTTTTCTTTATAAATTTTTCATCTTTATCAATTTGTCCAATAGAAACTATATCATCGTCAACACCTAATTCAGTACAAATCTTTTTCATTCGTTCAATATATATTAATTCTTTGTTTCCAAGAAGTTCACCACAAGTAGGACATCTCATATAAAGCATTTTATAATATATTATTATACTATAAAATATATTGTTTAATATATTATTTGTCAATTTTTAATTATATATCTTGGTAAAACCAAGATATATAATTAAAAACTAAGGGGAGTTGTTGTACCAACAAGCTCTCGTCAATTTTTATTATAATACTAGTCATAGACTAGTATTATAATAAAAATTCAGGGCAAAAATATAAATCTAGCGATTTATATTTGTTGCCGTCAATTTTTATTAAAAAAAATTCAGGCATTTTATTTATAAATATTTATGATCAATAATTATATTAAAATTATTATCCTCATAATATTTAATTAAATCATCTGGTGATATTTCATCATTTATAATATTATTATGAGTTATACTTCTCTTTATAATAGTTGATATTTTTTTATTTTTTTTATACTCTGTATTATACTTTTTATATTTTTGATTTGTTTTATCTATTTTTATTCTATTTTTTGTATATATATTCTTAGTTTTAATATTAAATTTTTTTGCAATTTCTATTAAATTTAAAGATAAAATTTTATTACGTTCATTTTTATCTAGTTTAATCATTGTATAAATATGTTTTATAATTTCATCTACTTTATCATCATACAAGTTATTTTTTTTAAGATTATTTATATTATCAGTTAACTTATAATCATTATTAAAAATATTTATTAATTCTTCATCACTAATTATATCTTTCAATACATTTTTATCTAGATATTCATTAGTTAACCACGTTAAAAGTGTTATACCTGATGAAAAAATATCATAATCAGAATCATGAATTTCACTGTTATAATATGTAGGATGTAAAAAAGATTGTGTTCCATAATGTCTTCTTTTAATTTTTTTATAAGGTATAACAAAACCAAAATCTATTAGTACTAATTTTGGTTCTTCTTTGCATCCCCAACAAATATTTGCAGGTTTAATATCACAATGAATTAGAAAATTATCATTTAACCAATTTATAATACCACATATTTGAATAAATACTGATGGTAAGTATTTTATTTTATCTTCAAAAGATAATTCTGATTTTTTAATATCTATTGTTTTACCACAATACTTTGTTCTAATAACTATGTTATTATTTAATACTTTTATACTTTTTAAAATTGGTAAAAATTTATATTTACCTGAACAAAAATTCTTATAAAACCATATTTCAGTAGCTGTTCCATTTGTTTTTAATTCTAATTCTTTATCTATGCACTTATATTTAGGTGGTGTTATAGCTTTTAGAGATATTTTACCATAAGTACCATTTTTTATATATTCAGCCATAGTAATCATAAATGAATTAAGTATAAAACATATATATATATATTCAATTTTTATTATAATAAAAATTTAGGCACTTTATATTTTTAATTATAATTATATATATTATATGTCGACAAATAAAGATAATAATATAGTAAGTGATGATAAAGATGCTCAAAGAAGAGAACAACAAATATTTTTAAGAAAATTCAATAATGAATTTAATAAATATAAAAATATAGTAAAAGATAAACTAAAAGTAGATAAAGAAAAAAGATTACAAGAATTGTCAAAAGAAGAAAATGTTGTAGCAGACGATAGATGTTTAACTTTAAAAACACGTGAATTTATATACACAAATGTTACTTTAATCTTAGGTATACTATTTATATTCTTTGCAATATTAATATACTTTGGTGGTATGAATTATAAACAAAAAACAGAACAATTGCCACAAAAAATAGAATTAATTTTACCGTTAAATTATAAAGCAGAAGAAAAATAAATTAATTTAACATAATAAACCAGAATTAGCACTTATAATTTGATTTGGGTTAGGTAAAGCAATTAGTTTTAAATTTAATGCAGGATATAGTTGATACTTATGTACTGGTGTTATTTTTAGAAATTTTTCTATTTTTTTCTTGGGATATTTCTTTTCAAACTTATCAACAACTTCAAAATGTTGATTATATAATAATTTTCTAACGTGAAAAAATCCATCTTCTGGATAAGTACAAATTTGATAAAATGAATACTCTACTGCAGGTGGATTATATACTGGTGAATTCTCTTTCTTTTTGAAAATAAATCTAGTTTTAACTGGTTCGCTGGGCTGTAAGCCTGTTCTGTTCATATAATATTATTTTAGATTAATAAAATCCAAAACTAGCAATATTATCTGTAAATCTATTGTGTGCAAGATTATAACGATCTATAATTTTTGTATCTCTATCTATACCTTGTTCATAAATATTTTTTTTATTTAATAAATAAACTTCATCTAAATATTTATTTAAAACTTTTTCTAAATCATTTATTGCATCTTTGTAGTTAAATTGACCAGGTATATTAATAATAAAAGAACGTAAACTATTTAGTATTAAACTTTTTCTATCTAATAATAAATCATAATATATTCCAGCTAAACTGTTATCTAATCTAACAGATTTTATTAAAATAACAAATATATCTAAATTTTTAATTATTTCTGTAAAAGTTTCTGGATTATGATAATAAAATAGTTGTATTTTAAATAATATTTCTGTTATATCATTATATTCTTTTTTACTCATTTCATTACTTATTTTTGGTTTTAATAATTTTTTATAATTAACATCTACTTGATTTTCTTTATAATAAAAATAATATATTATTAATAGTAAAACTATAGTTATTACTAATCGTTTCATATATAATATATTTATGTTTTAAAATAAACTTATATGCTTAATTATAGAGATAGACTATCTATATAATAAAAATTGACGGCAACAAATATAAATCGCCAGATTTATATTTTTGCCCTGAATTTTTATTAATATATATATTAGCGGAGCTAATATATATATTAATAAAAATTGACAACATTAATATTTATAAGTATACCATCTATTAACTATTAACTATGGAAACTATATCATTTGATGAACTTATTAAAAACAATAAACTTTACAGATTTAAATTAGAATTAGAGCATACTCAAGATATACAACGTAAACAATTATTAAACGCTGTTATTAATACTATAACAAATAGTAACTCAAAACCAACTAATTTAGAACGGTTTCATAATATGTTATTAAAATGCGATACTGTTATTGCAAAGAAACCTTTTCATAGATTATCTGTATTTCAAAAGAAAGTTATTATAAAAGAGTATCTAACTAATTATTTAACAGATAATAAAATAAAACAAGATAATATTGATAAATTAGTAGATGATATTATAGATCTAATAAAAAATAAAAAAATTAATTCAAAAAATCTTCAATTTGATGATAATCAAAAATTAATCAATATAACTAAAATAAAAATAGAAGAAGATAAAGTTACTTTTGTATCAAAGAAACAGTTAACTTAGGATTTTATTAATATTTTCATTAAATAATCTTATAATTTCATTTAATTTATCAGATGTTACAGTAAATATAACTTTTTCACCTTTATATAAATTATAAAAATACAAATTTATAGTATGTTCTTCCTTTCCTGATTCTTCTTTATTTTCATCATAATCAAACATTAACAAGTTATAAGTAATTACTTGTAATACATGTTTTAGATTTAATTCTTTTACACATTTAATCTCAAATATACGATTGTCTTCTGTAAGTAAATCTATTTCTCCTTCAATACTATCTTTAAATACATAATAATTATTTGCAATAAAATTTTCATTAGTTGTTTTTGCAAACTTAATTACTTTATCTATTAAGCTTTTATATAATATAAATATATCTTTAAACTTTTCTCCATCATTAGTTATATGAAAATAATGTTGTGTTTCAACTGCATATTGTATTAAAACTATTTTATAAATACTTTGTATTAGTATTTTTTTATTTTTTGTTTTTAAATACTCATCATAAATCTTTCTAAAACTTTCTAAGTTATTAAATATATATTCTTCATAATAATTGTTATTAATAATAACATGTTTATAAATTTCTATTTTCTTATCCATGTGTTTATTAATTTGTTCTACTAATTCATCTGTATATAAAACTTTATTAGTATTTTTATCAGCTTCATATTGTTCCCACAATAGTTTACTTTTTGTTGCACTTTCTAACCAGTCAATAAAAATCTTTTTAAGATATCTATTTTTAATACCTTTCTTACAATAAATTATATCTTCTAGTTTTTTAAATCTTATTTTTTCTCCTTTCTTGTGTAAATTATAAAACACAATAAATATAGCTTCTATATATCTACCCAAGAATAACGGTGAGATAAAATTACTATCATCGTGTTTTATACTAAAGATTTTACTTACTTCTTTTTTTATATTGTTATTAATAATATTTGACAAATAATATAACTGTTCTGCTGTTAGATTATTAATTAATTTAGTTACACAACGATCTACTTCTATTTTATTCTTAGGTATTATCTCAGGAAAGATTAAATTAAAATCACCATCTGTTTCATATAAATTACTCGGTATATGTTTGAACCAAGGATTTATTCTTAGTTCAATACTATTTGTTTTTCTATTTTCTCTATATCTAGTTAAAATACACATATTCTCAGATGCACGAGAACAAGCAACGTATAAAAGATACCTATCATGATTATGTTTAGCTTCACTAAACTGATTTTTATTAATTAAACATATATCGGCATCTATTACAATAACCATTTTCCATTCTAATCCTTTTGAACCCATATATGTTAAAATATTTATATGGTCATCAACTGGTTCATAAGTTAATACACTTCCAGTCATTTCATCTGCTTCTTCATACCATTGTTTAAATTTAATCTTAAGTTTACTCAAAATATTAGTTACAATACATAGTCCAGATGAACCAGCACTGTACATTCCACCTCTAGTTGGAGCTAATATTGCACAATCTTTCAGATTTATATTTTGTGCTTTGACTTGTTTTAATATTTCAGTTATACATTCTTTATACTGGCTGTCACTCATTATAAACATAAAAGTTGGTTTGTTACAAACATCTGAAAGTGTCTTATTACCTTGAATTATATCTGTTTCTTGGTAAGGTCTTAGATATTTAGAAAACTCAATAATAGATTTTGAAGATCTAAAATTATGTGTTAAGTAAAATCTTTTACCTTGAAAGTTCATTAAATATTTATCACTAGAATTTCTAAATTGATATATATTTTGGTTTGGGTCGCCAACCATATTTACGCTTATATTCAACTTCTTTTGTAAGTTATCAATAATATTAAACTGAATTTCATTAAGATCTTGAGCTTCATCTACAAATATTTCCTTTAAATTTTTTAACATTTTATTTTTACTTAAACTTTCTGAATTATTATCTTCTAAATATTTCATAAAAGTAAATGATAATAGATTAACATCTATATTGTTATCTTTATCAATTATTAGTTTAGCAAACGAATCAATTGTTCTAATATTATTAACATTAATTAATTTTTCAGTATCTACTTTATTTAATCTTCTAACAAAATCACTTTGTGTATTTTTAGAGAAAGTTAGTAATAGTAACTGTTCTGGTTTTGATATATTATTTTTTAATAAATACAACATTCTCATAACAATACATTGTGTTTTACCGCTTCCAGCACAAGCTAGAAGAACAGTATTATTATTTTCTTCAGCTATCTTATTATAAGTTATATAGTTAATTTGTTCAGTAGTATATCCGTCCATTTAATAATTAAAACACTAATAATTATTAAATCTTTAATATAAAAATATTTATTATCATTTTTTTTAATATTAACTATTTTATTTGTATTACTTAGTAACATTCGTCACAATAATTATTAAATGGATAAAGATGTTTACACCATCCACAGAGATTAACAAATGCATTACAACTATCACATCTATAAAAATTAAATTCAGCAATTTCTTGGTGTTTTGGACAATATTGATATGTACAACAGTTACAAGTTAAGTAATCACTATCTTTTAAATTTTGCTGATTAAAATAAGCTTCGTATATATAATTCCATTCAGAAGAATGTTGATTTGAATAAGTTCTATTAATATTATTAATAATTTTATTAAATAATTCAAAATAATTTTTATCAACACAAGAGATTGTATATGGAAATAATCTGTACATTAGTATTAAATTTCTTTTATTTACTCTAAATTCTAAATTTTTCTTGTAAAAATATGTAATATCGTTCATATTAATAACTAACTTTTTGTTACAGGCATAACAAAAATAAAAATTATCTCTATATTGTGATGGAAATTCTCCTTGATAAAATTGGTATCTAGTATCAACTGTATTATTTTTATCTGTTGTATTTACTGTTAAACTAATTAAACTTAATATATTATTTGAAGTATCAGAATTATCTGAAAATATAACATAATCACAGTCGTCATCAGTCTCTTCTGTTTTAATATTGTTATTATTACCATCATAGTCAATATTAATATCATGATTGTCATTATTATCATCGTTATCAAAAGATAAATTATTAATTATATCGCTCTTTTCTTTATCATCCAAAATAAAATTATATTGTTCAATTAGATTTTCTACTTCTTTATATAAATTTTTTGCTTCTTCTATGATATTTTCTTTTTTGTTTATATCTATAACATCTAACTCAATTATTGCTTTATTTATAACATTATTAATAGTTTTTTCACATAAATTATTTATTATATCTATATTTATATCTTCCATATATATAAATTAATATGATTAATTATATAAATGATATAAATTAAGATTTAATGAAATGCCTGAATTTCAATAATTAATAATTAACTAAAAATTGACGGCAACAAATATAAATCGCTAGATTTATATTTTTGCCCTGAATTTTTATTATTATATATTAGCGGAGCTAATATATAATAATAAAAATTGACACAATAATATTATAACATCTATATATTATCTCTATAACATCTATATAATGGACTTACTATCAGACAATATTCCTGATATTTATAATTTAACAAATTTTAACTCAGACAGTAAATTCAATTTAAAATTTACTTTTACTAATAAATCACTACATTGGAAGAATAAAAAAATATTTACAAGTATTTCTTATAATAATCAATTAATAGATAGTAAACTACAACCTGATTGTCGTCATTATTTTGATATTAGAAAACTTTTTAAAAATATGAATAAATATAAAGATATTTCTGATAAAAAATATATATTATATGTATTAACAAATTCAAATAGAGATATAAGTATTAATGGACATATAAAATATATTTTAAGAGATAAAATATTTGTTAATGATTTTAGTGTAAAAAAAAGTTATGAATTATATTTTAACAATAACGAATTATATAAAACAAATGAAGACATAACTTTTTTAGGTGATACTGGAAAATACAAGAAAACTAAATCTGATTTATACGATGATAATCCAGATGAAAGTAATATAAATGAATATTATCTAAATATGTATTTTCAAGAAGTTGTAAATCAAGATATAAATACTGTTATAGATAACGCTTTATATTATTGTGGATACGATGGATACGATATATCAAAAGGATATTTTCAATTCTTTTCTGCAACGTGTTATGGTATCTATATTTTTTTCAATTCAACTACACAATTAAAAATAACTAAAGAAAAAATTAAAAGTATAAATATTCCAATATATTCTCAAACTTCCCAAACAAATATGTTATTGTGTATAGATATATATTTTAATAACTGTAAAATATTATTATTTTTTGATAAAATTTTAAACTTAACAACAAGTGAAACTATTAAATTAATTCCAACAAAACTATGTAGTTTATGTCGTTTAAATAAAAATTATGATTTAGATAATATTTTTAAAAAGACTTTAATATGTCCTCATCAAATTGGTATGAGACATACAGAAATTTCAGATATGTTTAATAAAAAAATTAAAGATATTACTCTTAAAATAAAGATTGAAGATGTATTAAATATAGTTAGAAATATAGATAAAAATGTAAATTATTTTAAACAAGTTTATAAATTTTTAAAATTATAATTTATTTAAAAATTAGAGTAAAATTTTCTTTTATATGGGTCTGGTTTAGCATCTTCATCTATAATAACCGGTACTATATCTAAAATAACTCCAACACCATGAACTGTATCTGATCTAAAAACAAATACTTGATAAGGTTCAATAAATTCAGGTCTTAGTTTAAATTTAAAAGTTACATATGCATAATCTTTAGAACATATAAAATCTTTTCCACTATTTTCTTCTGGATCTAATAACATACGTGCACTTTGTCTAATATTACCAATTTGTATTACTGGTGAATAATTATTCTTTAAAGTTGCTGAATGATTAAAAATAGATATTGCTGCTTTAAATCTGTAACATAAGTTTGTTTTAATTAATTCTTTATTTTTGATTAAAATCATACCTTTTTTTATAAATTCTTTTGTTATATATTCTTTGTCACCTGTTATAGCAATAGTTCCTCTATGATGATCTTTAATTGTTGTAATTTTTTGTTGAACGAAATTATGCATAGATTTTATTCTTACTTCTTTAAATTCTTTATTTATTGGTCCAACAAAAACAGTATCACCAACGTTTAAATCTTCACCTCTATTAATCCCAGTTACTACTATTCCAATACCAGGAGGATTATAAACAAGGTCTATATAAAAGATAGATAGTTTATCTGAAAGATTAAATTTAAAATATTTATTATCCATATGTGTCATAAATGATTTAATTACACGATTTTTACAGAAGTTCACAATACTATTCTCAATATTTTTATTAGCATTCAAATCAAAGTTTGACCAAATATTTCTAACTGTTAAATTTCCAAAAAATTGCTTAATAAAATCTATATAATATCCTGTCTTATTAGATACAGTTATAACTGGTATAAAAGATTGTTTAATATTAAAATTATCTGGAATAAAATTATCTTTTAGAAATTTTAATTTATTTATTTTATAACTATCTTCTTGATGACTATCTTCAAAATAATTATTTATAAAATCAGCAGGAACTTTTATATAATCTCTACAGTATTTATCAATTGATTTTACTGCAAAGTTATAATTTTCAGTATGAGTAATATCTGGTCTTGTAATTACTATAATTATTGGTATATTCATTGACATTAATAAAGTTATATGTTGTTTTGTCATTTGTAGTATTCCACGATTTGCACCAACAATAACTATACCGTAATCAGGAAAATGACCTGAAATACCGTATGCTGTTGTTTTAAAATATTTTTCGTGTCCACATAAATCTATCAGAGTTATTGCACGTCTTGTTTCTTCTATAAAAATATGTTTAGATGAAATATCAGAAGTTTTTCCACTAGTTTTTTCGTGTGGATGAACTGCAACATTATTTCTTGCAGAACCATTACCGTTATCAAGTTGACCGGATGTTAATACACCTACAAATGTTGATTTACCAGAATCAACTGAACCAGCAATAGCTATACCTAGGTCAGTAATATATAGTTGAGACATTTAATATATTTATAAAAAAACTATAATTATAAATATATATATTCAATTTTTATTACTATACCTTTTAAGTATAAATAAAAGTTGATTTATTAAATCTATTTATAGTTACAAAAATATTAATCTAATTATGGAACCCTCACATAAATATTTCGGGCAGGCTATTTTACAGCCCAGCAAACATGATATTAAAACACAAATTAAAACTGATCTTAAAAAAAACTATAATGGTGAATATACACCAACTCAATATTTAGAAATTATTAATACTTTAGTAACTAAATATGATGAAAAAGTAGCAAGAAGAATATTATCAAAATATACAAATATTGTAAGTTCAGAACAAATAGTTATTAATACTTATTTACCAACTTATAATAAAACAGAACACATTGTTAATAGTTTAATACTTAGTAGTTTACCAATAGTTCCTGTTAAAAAACTAGTATTTCCATCAACAAAATGTTGGATACACGATAAACAAGTAGATGATAATATAAGTTCAAGTGATGTTCAAAGAAGAGCTGAAATTTTTAGAAAAATTAAATCAGTAATATATCCAGCTCAACGGTCTCCTGAATGGTATGCTCAACGAGACCAGAAGATTACAGCTAGTGATATAGGTTTATGTTTAGGAGATGATCATCACCAAATGGTTTATTATTTCTTAGTTAAGAAATTTAGAGAAACTTTTAGCAATAATGAAAATACTTACCACGGAAAGAAATTTGAAGCTATTGCAACAATGATTTATGAATATAGAATGAATTTACGAGTAGATGAATTTGGATTATGTCATCATCCTAAATATTCTTTCTTAGGTGCTAGTCCTGATGGAATTGTAAGTGAATATAAAAATGATAATATACATAAAACAAGTTTAGTTGGACGTA
>Ga0194129_10003092_pt1 | contig 23660 bp, 20 predicted proteins | sample TA2KigCa35mmetaG_FD_150862 | JGI IMG/M metagenome (GOLD analysis project Ga0194129, IMG submission 150862) | Freshwater microbial communities from Lake Tanganyika, Tanzania - TA2015038 Kigoma Deep Cast 35m | ecosystem: Environmental > Aquatic > Freshwater > Lake | place: Tanzania: Lake...
AAATTGTTGGTGGATCAGTGAGCCCGGGTACGAGTTCTGCAATCTGATCACCAAAACCAATACCTCTTCTAGCTTCTGTAGATCTACTATTACCTTCATAAGAAAAAGTTTCTACAACACCTAATTGATATTTCTTTAAAGAATTTTGTGGTGTTTTACCATAAGTAGGTGCTAGGATTCTTACCTTTTGAGAAAGAGCAACACGAGTATTTGGTGATGTATTAAATTTGTAAAGTTCGCTAGTACCTTGAATATCAAAGCCACCCACATTTTGTGGGTTTTGATCTGGATTCTTAGACATGGTGATCTATCCTTTTTTTCTGAAATTAGAGTATTTAATACTTAAGAAAATAATAAAATATTTATTGAAAAGTACTTTTGCATAAAGGAAAGCCTATGGTGGATATTCAACACATTCTTTACCTACAAGAAATGCTGAAGATAATATAGCAACCTTATTAGATATATATGCTACGATTGAAAAGTTTGATGATCCAAAGATTGTAGATGTCTTAATGGCAAATGACTATGATACTGCTATTAAGATGGCATCAAATGAAACTTGTAGAATATTGATAGGCAATATTCAAAAGCATAGTGCAAGAGTCAAACAAGCAAGAGATAAAATCATTGCTACAATTCTGAATGAAAAAAGAAGAAATAAGATCATGATTCATGAACCAATGAATGGTGATGTAGTCATTCAACTTTTATTATCTGGTGATTGGGATGAAGCATTAGATCAAGCAGATCATCCAAAAAGCAAAGAAGTCGCAATCGAAGTAAAGAATTTATACATTAGACTTATTAACAAACTTGGACTAAGGATGGTAGGTTAAAATGAATATTTTTAAATTTATGAAAGAAGAAACAGATGTTCTATTTGATTTCATTTTAGAGTTTTTTGGTCGTGATTCAGATTCAGCAGAAGTTGCATGGTATTTTTTTATCAAGAGAAGAATAGCTCCAAGTGAACAAACACAAGCATATAAAGTTTTAACGAGAATTGCTAAACTTAAATATGGTACTATTAAAAGAAAGCCTGTCTATAATGGTCAAATTTATTTAAAAGCAATCACAGCTGTTCGTAAAATTATTAAATGGATTCAAAGAGTATGGATGAAAATAAGAAAGCAACAAATTATTCTTAATTCTGAAAACATTCAAGAGCAAACCTTTAAACTTTTAAATTTGAATAAGCCTTTGACTACAGAATATGCTATCTTGTTTAATTTAATAGAAAATTGGAAACCAATGACAGGTATCGTAAAGAAACAAGTGCTTTAATAGATGTAAAGCATAGATAAATATCTTATAAGTAGATCGTTCATTATCCTTTTGAAAGATGACTACTTAAAAATGAATTATTTAAAAGATCCAAAGCTACTTGCTACTATTGAAAAATTAAGAGAAGTTCGTGTTAAACAAGAAATCAAAATGCCTGCAAACTCATTTTTGAGAACTCATTTGGCAAATGGCAAACCTTTAACATTAAGAAACTATCAATTACAAGGCATTCTGCATTTACTTGCAATGCCACGATTTGTACTTGGCGATGATACGGGACTGGGCAAAACACTTCAAACTATTGCATCTCTATGCTATGTATGGGAAAAAAGACCTGATATGCCAGCTGTCATTATGACTACTAAATCTGCTTTAAACCAATGGTTAAGTGAATTTGAGAAATTTACCAATGGTAGCATCTCTTGTTTTGTTGTCAGTGGTGATAAAAAGAAAAGACAAAAGGTTTATGATGCTTACTTTGCCTGTACTACTACTAAAGTTCTTATCTTAGGTTATAGAACAGGTGTGATGGATTTTGATATTATTCAACCTATCACAGGTAATGTTATGGTCTTTGACGAGGCAACTGCTTTTAAAAATGATACTTCTCAAATCCATCAAGTTTGTTCTCATTTATCAGGTAGTGCAGAAAAGGTATGGTCTTTATCAGCTACTATTATTAAAAATAGACTTATGGAAGCATGGGCAATCTATAAAGTAACTGTCCCCGGACTTATGCCTAGCAAGAATGTTTTCATGTCTAATTACTGTGTATGTGTAGATAAGCAAATAGGTAGAAAGAGAATTAAGTTTGTAGTAGGTCATAGGAAATCCGATATTGAAGCATTTAAAGAAAAGATTGATCCTTTCTTTGTAGGTAGACCAAAACATGAAGTAGCTAGTGAATTGCCACCTTTGACTACTAAGAGAATTGAATGTGAATTATCTGATCAACAAAGATCAAAATATAAAGAAGCATTGAGTGGTCTATTAGAAAAATATGATGCTGAGTCAGGTGAGATCAAACAAAAGGAAGTAACAAAACTCACAGCAGTTATGTATTGTCAACAGATTGTAAACCATTTAGAACTTGTAGATGCCACAGGTGATAGTGGCAAAATGGATGCTTTATTTGAGTTACTAGAAGAAGAACTAGATGGTGAAAAGGTAATTATCTTTTCAAGGTTTAGAAAGATGATTGATGTTCTAGAAAGAGAACTAACAGCAAAGAAAATTAAGAGTGTAAGAATTACAGGTGGTGAAAAGGATGATGAGAGAAAGAAATCACAAGAGGCATTTCAAGATGAAAATTCTGATGTGAAAGTAGTTTTGATTACAATGGCGGCGGCAGAAGGTATTAATTTACAGTTAGCGAAAGCAGTTATCTTTTATGACTCCCCATGGAGTGCTGGTGATTATTTACAGATTATTGGTAGAATGATTCGTATTGGTAGTATTCATGATCGTGTATTTTGTTATCATTTAGTTTGTCCAAAAACTATTGATGATCGTGTAATGAAAGCCTTAGCAAGTAAAATGGATTTAATTGAAAATGTTTTAGGCAAAAGACTAAAAAATGATGAAGAAAGTGATAAGATACAAGGAGTATCTGATACAGAACTCAAAGATATTTTCAATGGCTTACTAGAGGATGCAAAAGACAATGGCTAAAGTTTGTGAAAAATGTGGTGGCATAGGTTTAGTGCCTAGTGGTCAATATTATAGAAATGAACCTATCATGACTCAATGTTCATGTGTATTAAAAGAGCATTTGAAAAATCAATGTGAAAGAGCTTGGACAGGTTTAAGTCAATTTCCAGCGAAAAAAGCTACACCTTTAAAAGGTAAATTAAAAGAAAACATTATTGTTCATGCAGAGAAAACAGAATTATGTTCTCATCTGAAAGGTGCAATCTTTTTAGAAAAGAATCCTAGCTTTTTTATTAAAGTTGTATCTGATGCAAATTTAATGAGTGCATGGCTTTCTAATATCTCATTAGCACAAAGTGATATTATTGATCCTGATTTCACTAGAGAAATCACAGTTCGTGGTTTAGAAGATATGGCTGAAGCACCAAGTCTTTTAATAGTGAGATTAGGGGTAAAGATGGCAAGAAATTCAGCTATGCCTGAAGTCTTAATAGAAACAATAGAATTAAGACAACATCTTAATAAACCTACTTGGATTGTGGTTGATCCAAACAGACCATTATGTGAAGGACATATTGCATGGTCAAGAGGTGTAGAAGATGTATTATTAGGATGGAATAATATAAGACTTGTAGAGCAACAAGAAGTTGAAAATAAAAAAGTACCAACACTTAAAATTTAAGAGATAAGAAAACATGAAGATTTTAAGAAGTATATTGCCTGATCAAAGATTAGGTGATGATATTAATCAAATGCAGATGAATTACATGGCATTAAGAGAAAGCATTTTTAACTTTGAAACAAAAGAAGATAATGCAATTTGGTCTTATGTAAAAGGCTTTATGTCAAATCACGGACATTTACCTGATCATGCTACTATTACACAACACTTTGAAACACAAAATGAATTTGAATGTTCAGATCGTGTTCGTGCATTAGCATCTATTACACCTATCTATAAAGGTAATTTCCTAAGTGAAATTGAAAACCTTGTAGAAGAGGCTCGTATCATTAAATTGTCAAATACCATTACAGATGTTAAGACAATTATTAAAAGTGGTTTGGAAGTCAAAGAAAAAGGCAACCATAAAACTATTCTTAAAGGAGCAAGAGATGCAGGTCGTTTCTTATCTAATAAGTTAGTAGAAGTGATGACACCTACATTTGGATCAAAGCTAGGTGGTGAAGTATTAACAGATGTTGAAGACCTTGCAGAAGAATATCAAAAAGCAGAAGAGGCAGGTAGAGAAGTCATTCCTACAACAGGAATTAAGATTATAGATGATGCGATAGGTGGATTTAGAAAGAAAGAGTTATATATTTTAGCTGGCTTTACAGGTCATGCTAAATCAAAGACAGCATTAAATTGGGCATATTCACAAGCTACTTGGGATAAGACCAATACTTTATATTTCTCATTAGAAATGCACTATCCACAAGTAAGAAGATCAATTTATTGTATTCATTCTTGTCATTCTAAATTTAAGAATATTCGTTTAGCATTAGGATTACAGAAACCTAATGTAGAACTATACGAAGGGATTGATCCGTCTAAAGTTCGTGGTGGCAAGCTAACAGCAGAAGAGAAAGATTTCTTTTTTAATTATGTAGTACCTGATTTAAAGAAATGTAGAGAAAATGGTGAATATGGTGCAATCCATATAGAAGGTGATAATCCAGATAGCTTTGATTTCACAGTAGAAGATTTAAGAGCAAAAGCAGAGTTATTAAGTCAAAAAGAAAAGATAGATTTGATCGTAGTAGACCATGCTTTGTTATTGGCAAGTAGAACTAAATATGGATCAACCACAGAAAGATTAAATGAAGTCATTAGAGATTTAAAGAGAATGGCAATGAATTTTAATCGTGGTCAAGGTATTCCTGTGTTATGTTTATTTCAAATTAGTCGTGATGGTTATAATGATGCTCTTAAAAAGAATGGTGAGTATCAATTAACACACTTGTCTTATGCAAATGAAGCAGAACGATCAGCAGATATAGTGATAGCAAATTGGTTTGGTAATGATGTTAGAGAACAGAAACAAATTAAGTATCAATGTTTAAAGAGTAGAGATCAAGCAGGCTTTCCTACATTTAATGCAAACATTTTGTTTCCAGCAGGTAAAATCACAAACAGTGATAACTTATCATTATTGCCATTAACAGGTAATGCAAAAGCAGACCCATTAACAGATGTGATATAAAAATGAGTGATCACTATGGGTTCTTTACTAGTAAGGAAAATTGCATGATGGGTTCAATTCAAGGTGTTTACCTAACATCATCTACAACACCGGGTCATATGACGATGAAGAGGAAAGATATTAAAGGAGATGGAACATATATGTATAAAGACAACATAAGGCAATGTCTTGCTTTATTTTGTGTGAGGTCTATCCCAAAACATAATTGGATAAACTCAAACGATGTCTACATAGCAAATAAGGAAAACATAAATGAGTAATCATTATGGTTTCTTTAATAGTGAAGGCAATGATGTCATGCACTCTCTTCAAGGTGTTTATTTAATGTCATCAACATCCGATGGGAGAAAACATCACATAAAAGGATTTGGAACATATATACACCAAAGCAACATAAGGCAATGTCTTGCCTTATATGGTGCAAGGGTGTTATCAAAACATACTTGGATAAATGATCAAGATAGATATTTAGGAAGAGAGGAGATAAGTATAAATGATATGGTTTGAAACAGCTGGTAATGCAGTACAATTAAATCAAACAAAAGTGATTTTACTGTCTAGTATCTATAATGGTAAACATGGTACTTTCTTATACCCTTTAAATATAAGACAAGGTATTACTCTTTTTTGCTCTCGATCTCTTATCCCACAAGACTGGATAAAAGACCAAGATAGGTATATAGGAGAACATAAATGAGTAAAAGATCAGATCGTATTAAAAACCAAGTACCTTTAGATCAAGTGTTAGGTGCTTATGGATATAATGTAAGAACGAATGGATCTGATCAACAATTTTCATGTGATTTACATGGTAGTGGTGTAGATACAAAGCCTAGTGCTAGATATTATCATTCAACAAAGACATGGTATTGCTTTGCTTGTGGCAAGGTAAGAGATGTAGTATCAACAGTAATGGAAAAAGAAGGTGTGGAATTTAATGTAGCTTGCAGGATGATAGAAAAGAAATATGGTTTAAGCGAATGGCAGGAATATGAGAAACCTGATGTGTTTAAAGATGTGGATATAGAAGATAGTGAAATTGATTGGCAGGCGAAAACAATAAATAAGTTGTCAAGAATTACAAAAGAAAAAGTATTATCTTTAAAGGAATGTTTAAAGTTATGGGAAGCAGTAGATTTTTTATTGTTTGCCAAAAAGACAGAACCTGAACTATGGGTAAAGATATACAGGAAACTTGAAAATGACAGACAACAATGAAGAAGATAAAGAACTACTACCGAGTGATGTATTTAATCAAGAAGGATTTGAGTTTTTAATATCACAGTTAGCACAGACATATTACTTTGGACAAAATGATTTTGAGGGTGAACAGGAATTATTAAATGTATGGATTAAGATAGGACAGCTTTTAAATATATTTCATGTTTTGCCACACCATAAGCTAATAGTGAATAATGAAGAAGGTCAAACCAAAATCTTATCTTATATTTTATGTGCGAGTAAAAAGGTATTAGAGCAGATCACAGATCATGATATATTTGATCAAGACATGGTAGAGCAGTCAGTAAAGGCAATAGAAGATAAGAAAAAAGGATATAATTAAAAATGTATAGAGAAAATGGAATGATCTTTTGTGTGATAACAGATGAGAGATATGGTAATCCAAAGGTAGCTAGAATAATACCAAAAGAGAATGTAGACAATTGGGGTGAGTATATAGAATTAAAAGATAGTGAATGGGAAAGATTAGTACCTGTCATATCAGAGGAAGTGATAGACAGAGCATTAAGAGGTGATGCGAAAACACTAATGCAGTCGCAAGGATTAAGAGATCCAAAAGGATGTTTAAAGTTAATACCGATAAAGAATAGTGTATGTGCAGATAAGAAAGGATGTCCATCATATACAGTGAAATGTGATTTTAGGAATAAGGATTGTCCTGAGTGTTTTAGTGTAGATGGTGATATATCTATGGTAAAGAGGAATTTAATACAAGCATGGCGAATGGGATATATAGTGGTTCGGATGTTAGAATTTTAATAATGATTAAAAGATATTTGTATAAAGCAAAAACTCATTTTTTTTAATAGGAAAAGAAAGGTCGTAGTAAAATGCTACAACACCAGCATATCGTAATCCGTGCTTATGTGAACAAGCCACCACAATCCACAGAATTAATTGAATCATGGTTAAAGGATTTGATCCAAGCGATAGACATGAAGATTTTAAGTGGACCCCATTCTGTGTATCTTGATAAAGAAGGCAACAGGGGATTGACAGCAGTGACAGTAATTGAAACATCACATATTGCTCTTCATGTATGGGATGAAGAAAGTCCATCCTTATTTCAATTGGATGTATATTCATGCAAGGAATTTGACAAAGAAACAGTGTTTGCAAAGTTTGCACAATTTGAGCCAGTGAGTGTGGAATGGTTTATGATGGATCGTACAGACAAGTTATCTATTACGAATGCGATTGAGAAAATTTAATAATAAATCTATTTAATATTTTATATTGTGTATAAAAGCATCTTTCAGAAACAGAAAAAAGCAAAGGATGAAGAAAAATGCCATCAGTGAAACTTATTAATAATCCTAATAGAAGTATGAATCCTTTCAAGGGTCAATTTCTATTAGCGATGAGAGTAGCAAGTCGAAAGGATTTGACTAAAGGCAAAGTAGAAGGAGCAGGTAATTACTTGTTCAATCACTATATGGAATTGATTGAATTAGAAGATTATTTGATTGAATATTTAAATAAAAAGATTGCCAATAGAGGTGTAGATCGTACAGTGACAAAGTGGCCCATTGATGAAGATTTGGCTAAAGCATATCTTTACTATAAAGATTTCTTTCAAGAAAGAGAACATGATCTTGAATTAACAGAAATCTGGACAGATTTGAGAATGCAAATCAATAAAGTAGATGACTTTATTGAAGAAGAATTAAAAAATATTTGGGAAGGTTTTTTGTCTACTCTTGATACTAATGACAGTACCAGCATTGTATATGCGAAAGCATATACAATGATTCGCATTTTAAATAAAAAGCCATTCTTTAAAGAATCATTAAGATTGATGAGTGCATGGATTCAATTGGTTTGTAAAGCTAAAAGCATCTCTTATGAGATTACTGAAAAGACTACAATATCTGGAGCTAAATATGATGTCTTTAGAGAAGTTGAGAAATCAGTACCTGTAGATGCACAGGTAGAGAATGCTAAAGAGATTAAGGCAAAGTATGCAGAATATGAGAAAGCACAAATTCGAGCAAGAATGTCTACAGCAGGTGCATATACAGAATTTAAAGCGGAAGACGGTGATATTTTAGATTTATATTTAAATAAACCTGCTGAACTTCTTCAACCTTCTCAAATCATATTGGAAAGAAAACAGAAATATCTTGAACAAAAAGAAAGAGATTTATTAAGAATTACATCTGAGTTTGGTCTAGGTGTTTTTTCACAAGATGCTTTTTTGAATGAAAATAATTTTTTAAATGCTATTGCAGATAAACAAAAAACAGTGATTGCAGAAAAGACATTGCAAAAAATCACAGGATCACCTACTAGTGTTATATGGTATGAAAATTATAAATTTTCAGGAAATGGTGGAGTATTATACAGACTTACAAATTTGCAAACCGATGTTGCACATATAATGAACAAAATGGATTTAACTGTAGCAAATTTTGTTGAATATCAAATTGCTAAGAAGAATATCCTACCTTCTACTTTACAAGTTTCTTTGAAACCTTTAATTACAAAACTAAAGCAATCAAAAGTAGACAATGTAGTAAAATACCATAACATTTGTAAGCAGTGGATGCTCGCACAAGGTTGGAATATTGATCTTACTCCATATAAAGAAATGTTAGAAAAGCTGGTAGGTATTATCCCAACACAATCTGATTTTGAAAAATTTGTGGAATTGCAAACTGTATTTGCTAATACAAAACTAGAAGGGGAAGTAAGATTAAAAAATTTAAAAATAGAGTTAACACAAGTATTTAAAGAACTTAAAGAACTTGAGAAACCTAATTCTATTGTAAATGGTAAAACCTTACAACAAGAAATTAAGGAAAAACAACAAGCCTTTATGAATAAGGCAAAAGTAATCTATAGTAGTAGATTAGGTACAATTGAAGCAGAACACGGACTGACTGCTTACCAAGTTTACCAACAAAAGAGATTAGAAGGTGATTTAAGAACTCAAACCTTGAGAGATGCTTTCCCTGAAGTTGTTAAAAAAACTGTATTAAATAATGAAGGTGTTCGTGTAGAAAAACAACAATTAGTCTTTAAGCATTTAAAGAAAATACCTGTATATAAGAAAGACCAGGGTGGCAATGTAGTGATGGATGCAGAGGGGAAACCAGTACAAGAAATTGAACTTGATAGAAATGGTAATCCTAGATTAGATATTGCTAAGAATCCAATTCCAGTATTTCGTGAACAGTCTTTAAACATCCCATCTGTGATTGTAGATAGATTAACAGATGCAGAAGTAGATGCTTTATCAGGTATAGAAAGAGAAGTTGAATTATCTGATGATACTGCACCAAAGGCAAATAATCCATTAAGATTTGCACACATGGTGAAAGTAAAGACTACTACTGTTAATGGTATTACTAAAGACATTATTACAAGAGGACCGATGAAAGGTTTCTCTGTTGAAGATTTAGCGAATGCTACAGGTAGATTAACAGGTAAAACTGAATGTTATTCTGTTGGAGCAAATGGTCAAATCGTATCTACTTTTGAAATCGTAGATACATCAGGTGGCGATATTAAGATTAATTATGATGCTTTAGATGAACCATATATTACATGGGCAAATGGTCGTTTCTTAATTGGTTTTCCAATCAAACAAAAATCTAGTCCTGAAAGAAAAGCATTACAAAAATTAGCAAAGACAAGAGCATCAATGGAAATTGTAGCTGGCAGTGGTGAAAGTCGCTGGTCTTTCTATTTTGAAGGTGATGACTATGAATCAGTAAAAGATGCTTTAGGTTCTTGTTTAATGTCTAAAAAAGCACATGAAGAATTAAAGAAGTACTACACACATCTGTTGCAAAAAGACTCTGCATTAAAAGCAGAAAACTTAGTGAAATATACACCTGAAGCGATTGGTGGTTTCAAATCACAAGTAGTGCCTAATAAACCATTTAAGTTTAACAATAAGCAAATCGAAGCATTAGCTTGGTTGGATGCAAATAAATTAAAAGGTGTGATGGCATTAGATACAGGTGTTGGTAAAACATTAGTAGGTATTGCATCAATGCAAATTGCAACCAAAGAAAAACCATCTGCTAAATTCTTAATCGTGGGTCCAGATCGTCTTGTAGGTAATTTCAAAGGTGAACTTAAGTTTTTCTTAGAAGAACAAGTAGCTGAAAACCTATTAGGTAGAACAACAGAAATTGGATACACCGAATTTGTTAAGATGTATGAAGAAGGTGTCAATTTCCAATCTACATATTATTGCATGATCTTTGATGAAGTGAATGAAGCCTTAACAGGTAAAAAAGCAAAAGCTATTAGTGGTGTAAAGCATCCTAGAAAGATTTTATTGACAGGCAGTGCTTTAGAAAAATCACCAATGGACTTGTTTAGATTTGTTTCTTTATCAACAGGTAATCCTGTTGATCCTGCTAAAGAAAAAGCATTTGCAGATAAATATGCAGTCAATATTGGTGGTAAGTTTGTAGGTATTAAACCTGAATCAAGACACCAATTTGATATTTGGTTAAAGCAAAATGCTTACTTTGCTGATAAGATGGATGTTGATTATGAAGGTGCAGAACAGACCTCATTACAACCATTGCAGAAACTGAACACTCAAGTCAATATGGATAAAGTAGTCGCATCTGCATATCAAGACATCTCTAAAACCATTAAAGCACAATTACAACAAATTCAAGAAAGATATTCTGCTTTATTAAGTGGTACTGCTCCTGAAGATTTACCTTCTGCTTTACAAAGAGAAAAAGATATTGCTGTGGGCAACTTAAAAGATAAGATTGCTTTATTGCATATGTTTAGTTTAAATCCACATAAAGCAATGGCAAAATATGACAAACTTAAAGGTAAAGAGCCTAAAGAATATACTTTTAGTAATCCAAAGGTAGAACAAGCAGAGGAATTAGCAGTTAAATTCCAAAGTGAAGAAAAGCCAAAGAGAGTTCTTTATTTCACAGAAGATAATGATGTAGCCAAACAAACAGTTATTAAATTATCAAGAAGACTAGCTACAAAAGTTCATGCTCTTTGTTTATCTAATGCAATTGTGTTTTATCAAGCAGGAAAGCCTTTAAAGAAAGGTCGAGTGACAAAAAAGACTAAGATTGACAATTTCATGGTAAATAAACTAAGGGATAATGAAATTAGATCAAGACTTGAAGAAGCTGGTTTGTCAGATGAAGAAATTACTACTAGGATGGGTAGAACTGCCAGCACAGCTACCAATCAAAATCCTCAAGAAGAAGATATGACATGGGCAGTAAATACTGTAAAGAAGTTTATTGCAAAGAATAATGAAGTAGTGACAATGGTAGCTAATTCTTCTTATGCAAGAGGCTTTAATTTACAACAATTTAAGGCAGTCGTTCATTTGGATAGAGATGGTTGGGATAGTGAAGAAATTAAGCAAAGAACAGCTCGTGCATTTAGACAAGGACAAGATGATGCAGTTCTTGAAGTAATGGTAGATGCAGTTATTCCTGAAGGTATGGAACAAGAAACCACAATAGATCAGTTGAGAGGATTAATCCACGAAACAGATCAAAAGTTCTTTAGTGAGATTATTACAAAGAGTGGAGCGATTAACTTATCTGCAAATTATGATTCAATTGAGCATACTACTGTTACGGATAAAGCAACTAAACCAAATATTGAAGAATTTACTAGAGCATTACTACCAACAAGAGAAGTAATGCAAAAAGTAGAAGAAAGAGAAATAGGATTAAAAGAAGATCCAGTTAAATATACAGTTCTTGATCCAAATCGTTTCAATCATCCAAACTTCCGAACTCTTACTGAATTACAAAAGAAAACAGCAGATCTTATAGGTGTATCAGGAATTGCGAATGTGATGCCTGAAATGTTTAATGTTAGTATTAGTGGTGAAAGTGGATATGGTGATTTTATTGATAGAATGAATAGAAATGTTGGAAGAAATAGTGTAAGTAATGCACATTTCAAAGCGAGTGTATGTGCCCCTGCAAGTATTGGCAATCGTGCTTTATTTACTCAATTAGTTGCTTTGAAAAAATATGGTATGACAGGTGGTTTGAATACATATGGTGCAGGTAGTCCGGGCAACTTTGATCCTGAAACAGGTATTGCAGGTGGTGATAATTATATTGGTTTTTGGGTCTGGCCCAAGTTTGGATATAATGCAAGTATTTCAGTTGATGTAAGCGAATTGACTACATATAGTAATATGTTTGAGAAAGCACAGAGAGCAAAATTAGGTGCAAGTGGAGCAATCACAGGCTTTAATTTAGTAGAGCCAGTTAAACCTATTGCACCAAAAATGCCTGTAAGAATAGGTATGGGTGATATCACTAAACAGGCATTTCAAGGAATGCTTGATGAATTAACTTTTGGAACGACAGTAAAACAACAGTTAGATGCGATCCTAGCATTAATATCAAAAAACCTTTACGACAACAACTACTGGCTAGATTTTCCATATCTTGGCTATTTCAAAAAGAGAGATTTAGAAGAAGAAAAAGAAGCACATATCCAAGCTAGACTTGTATGGGCTGGTCTTTTTCAAAATAAAAACTATCCACTTTCTCATGTAAATAAGAAAGATCCTATGTCCATAGGTGAAGGGGATGGCAGATTTTATAGTCATAGAGATCGTGCTTATATGGAAGGCTATAATAATCCTCGTGTTGACAATTCCGATCGAAGACGGGTTACTAATTGGAATAGTGCAATAGAACCTGCCTTAAGAGATCAACCTTTCCTTTGTTCTTTATTTAATATGATACAAGACACCAAAACTTCTTCATCTAGCAATGGTAGGCTTTTTTCAAGGACAGAATTGGAAAATATTTTTGATGAAACAGTTAGAACTAATGAAGCCTTAAATTCCAACTATCCTGCACTGTTAGCAGAATATGAACAAAAGATGGCTGAATATAATCAAGCATTATTAATCTATCAAACTCAAAAAGAGGCATATGATTTAGAAGTAGAAAGATTTAAATCCGAACAATTTAAATTTGTAGGAAAATTTAATATTGATAAAGATGAAATCTTATCTGACATTCAAAATAATGTTTATCCATCTGATGTGCTAAGATTTGTAGACAATGGAAATAGCTGGTATAAACTTCGCCATGCCAAAGCGGCCCATGTACTTATCAAATCAGGTCAAATCCCATCACATGGTCAACTTGATATTGTAGATTTGTATGCAATTACATCAACAGATGAAAATGGCAAAACTTTTAAAGCAGGTGAAGAATGGTGGAAAATTAGAGGTACGAGTACATCATATAATTTAAGTTTAGATCCAAATTCAAAATCATATAAGGCTTTGAATAAATATATGAATGTAAAAGTTGAAGAGGCTGGATATAAAACATTAGAAGAATATTTATCTTCACCTGTTGAGCCTTTTGATACAAGTAACTATAATTGTTGGATGGAATTTTTTAGAGGGGAATTAAAGACGAGTGGTGTTATGGGTATGGATTCAAGGAAAGAAATTTTCAAATCTTATTTGAAAGATTTGAAAAAAGTGATTATGGATGCAAAAACACCAGAACGGGCAAAAGCATTAATCGACCAAGTGAAAAAATTCAAAAATCAATCACCTGATTTAGCTAATGTTCGTGTTGCTCGTAAAAAGAAATTTGCACAGGAAGAATATATTACAAGCGAACAAATCATGTGTAATATAGCTTTGCAAGATGGTGATTTGATGACTTCTTGTTTAAAAGAAGTTGAAAATGAAGAAAAACTCAAACAAACAGAAAAAGAAATTTCTGTACTAAGAGGCGATTTGAAACCTGTATCAAATCCTTTTGGTAAGAAGAAAGGCAATGTGTAAAAATGGAAGATCCAAAGACACTTAAAGAATGGATTTTATATGTATCCCAAATTCCTGAAGAAGACTTAATTGTTCAAGCTAGATTTGCAGGTACACAACCATTCATTGATATGCTTACAGAAGATGGTTTTACAATGGATGAAATTACAACAGTTCATAAAGCCTTTGCATTAAGGTTTAGAGATGAAGGATTTCGTATTCCAATGTTTGATAATACTATTGTAGATTATCGTGCGATCTTAAATCCTACTTTACCTGAAGATGGTGAATAGTTTTTAAATTTTAATATCCTTTGTATATTCTGTATAAAAAAGCAAAGGATATTAAAATGCCAGTCGTTAAACTTATTAGTAATCCTAATAGAAGTACAAATCCATACAAAGGTCAATTTTTAAATCAAATTTTTAATCATGATAGTGAAATTCTTAAAGGTCGTTTAGCTAAAGAAGGTAAGTTTATTTTTACCTACTATCAACAATTAATAGACTTAGATGACTATCTTGTAGAGTATTTTCAAAAACGAGTAGAGTCTAAAAAAGAAAGTAAAATCGAATGGAATTTTTATGAGGATTTGAAGTCTTGTTTTGTTTATTATAAAATGAAACTTGATAATGATACCGAATTAGAAGCTATTTGGGATGAATTAAATATACTTGCGAAAAAAATAGATCAATATGTAGAAGAAAAAATGATTGTTGCACATGAGCAAGCAAGTAAAAAAAGTGAAACTTATCTAACAACTATCTTTCAGAAAGCTGGTCAAATCGTAAAAGAATTGACTACACAAACTTTCTTTAAAAGAACAATGAAACTTGTATCTGAATGGATACAAATGATTGCCAAAATTAGAGGTTTAAAGGTAGATGTTCAAACCAAGTCTAATCTACAAGGTTTAAAATATGATGTCTTTGCTGTGCAATTAAAGGAAAGTAATTTAGATGTTCAAGCTAAAAACATTGAAGATATTAAACAAAAATATATTCAATATGATAAAGCAATGACAAAAATTAAGCTATCTGCTTTAGGTGGTTTCACGGAAACAAAAAAAGAAGGTGATGATACTTTAGAAGTTGCATATCCATTTCTTTTTATTCCACAAAAAACAAATATTCAATCCATCATTAAGATGGCTAAAGAAGAAAAATTGAATCAGCTATTTCCAAATGTAGTAGATTTTGAAATAGGTGATAACATTTGGATTACCAAAGAAACTGTCTTATCTTTAACAAATAAGACAGTAGATGAATATATAAACCTTGAAAAAGAAAAATCATATACTTCATTAGAAGATGATTTGGCATATGCTAAACTAAAAGATATTGTTAATCAGCTTTCTTATTTTGATACACCAGCATATACCAAAAGTCCATTAGTGAATGAAAAAATTAAACAGATTCAAGATCATAATAATAGACTTACATCCGTGATCTTTAGTGAACATTTTGGTGAGATCAATGCCACACCAGATAAAAGTGCTTATCAAGTTTATCAAGAAATGAAAGCTGAAGCTAAATTGAAAGCTAAGTTTTTAAAGAATGCTCAACCTATGTTAAGAGGCGATACTTTATCTTTTGTATCTAAGAACAAAGAGATCAGTATTCAGAGAGTATCTGATTGGGAAAGAATTATTAGAGTAAATAACAAACTAGAAAGAGATGTAGAACTTTCAAATGACTTAGAGTCTAATAATCCAAATAGATTAACAATGCAAGTGAAAGTTTTACCTGTCTTGGTCAATAAAGAAAAAGTGAATTTGGTAACAACAGGTAAATTTAAAGGATTTACTTTAGAAGATCTTACAAATGTGATGGGAAGGTTTTTAGGTGAAGGTAAAAGTTATTCTGTAGATACAGATGGTAAAGTCATTTCTAATTTTGAAACTTTATCTTTAAGTGATAGCAGTCCTGTTATTAATAATGATGTTTTAGAAGAACCATATATCACATGGTCAAATGGTAAATTTGTTTTAGGTTTACCTGTCAATGCGAATACAGAAAGAAAGTCTGTAAAAAAACTATCTTTACAGACCACGACAAATGGCAACTATTTATTTACTGCTAGTGATTATCTTTCTATTAAAGAAAGTTTAGGCTCTTGTTTATTATCTAAAAAAGCACATGAAGAATTACAAAAATATTATGCCAAACTAGAAGAACTAGATAAGTCATATAATGAAGAAAACTTAAAGAAATATACTGCGATTGCGATAGGTGGTTTTAAAAATCAATTATCACCACCACAAACACAAGCATTGTCATGGTTAGATGGTAATGATTTGAAAGGTTTATATTGTACTAATAGTGATAGAGATAAGATGATGGTTGCTCTTGGTGCAATTAAGATTGGTCTTAAGAAAAAACCATCAGCTAAATTTCTTATTGTAACAGAAGATAACAATTTAGGTATCTTTCAAGCATATATCGCAAGTGAATTAGAAGGTAGTGATGTAGTATCTGATGCAGTTAAAGAAATTGGATATACTGAATTTAAAAAGATGGTGAGTAAGGACTATGATTTTAAAGGTGAGTTCTATGCTCTTATCCTTGATTATAGAACTGAAAAGAATATCCAAAGTGTAGATCATCCTAGAAAGATTTTCTTAACTTTGAGAGAGTTAAACAAAGCACCTAAAGAATTATATCGTTTGGCTATGCTTTCTCAAAATCAAGAGATTGATCCAGCGAAAGAAAAAGAATTTCTTAATAAATATGCAGTAAACATAGGTGGTAAGTTTGTAGGTATTAAACCTGAATTTAGTACATCTTTTACTGCATGGTCTAAACAAAATTTACATATTAGTAGCAACACGGAAAATATTTCAGAAAATCGTCTTTTTGCAGATATGCCAAAAGACATTGTGAAAGCATATCGAGAAATCGCAACAGATGTTAAAAAGCAAATCATAGAGATGCAGGATAAGTACTCAGATGAAAATTCGGAAGAGATTAAGAAACAAGCACAGCTAGCTTTAAGTGAAAAGATAGGATTATTAAATTTATTTAATATCAATCCAAATAAAGCAATGGTCAAATATTACAAGACGATTGGTAAAGCAGATCAAAAGTTTGATCTGGATAATTCTAAAGCCTTTCATGTAGTAGACCTTGCTCAAAGGTATTTAACTAAAAGGATTGTATATTTTACAAGTGATGATGATCTAGCTAAAGAAATGGTAATTTCCTTATCACATAAGATTAGAGGAAAAATTCATGTTCTGTGTTTAACGAACTATATTCAATTTTATCAAGACGGTTTGCCATTAAAGAAAGGCAAAGTAACAAAACAAACTGATTTTAAGAATTTTGTTTTGAGAACAGCTACTGAAGGTTCAATGGATTGGATTAAGAAAACAATAAAAGATTTTATTGTGGATAACCAGCAGGTTGCCACATTGGTATGTAATTCATCATATACGAATATCAAATTGAAAAACTTTAAAATGGTAGTACATTTGGATGAAGGTGGTTGGGATAATAATTTGATGGCAAAAAGAAAATCTAGTGGTGATTATCAACATGAGATAATACTTAATTCTGTATATCCAGATTCTACTACCGAAATAGATCCAATAGCTATCAATGCTAAATTTTATAATCAAGTATTAGATACAGTTTTAAAAACAGATCAAACAATATCTTTACCTGAGCAAGTAAAAGTAAGTGATCAAACATCAATTTCTAAATTTAAGAGAACATTGATGCCTACAAAACAAGAAATGATGGTAATCGATGCTTTAAAGAAATCTAAAAAAGAAAGACCATTATCTAATACAGTATTAGATCCAAATCGTTTTAATCATCCATCCGTGAAAGATTTTTTAAGTCAGTTGCCAGTATCATATAAAGATGAAATCTTTAATCTTTTAGATTGTAGTGGTGCAAGTGGTATTTTAAATGTAGCATCAGACAATATAAATCTAACAATGTTAGATCATGCTACATGGCAAAGTGACTTTTTAGAAACAGATCCTTTAAATGATGATTGGATTGTTTCTTTTAGTCGTAGTTTGGAATATGATTCAGTAGAAAATAAAGTTTTCAAAGCGAATCCATGTGCCCCAGCAAGTTTAGGTAATCGTGCTTTATTTACTCAATTGGTTGCCATGAAACAAAATGGTAAAGATAATTTATATACTTATGGTGTAGGTGATTATAGAAGTTTTGATGAAGAAACAGGTAAAGGCAAGCCAAATGCTTTTATTGGATATTTTATCTGGCCCAAGTTTGGATATAATGCAGATATTAGATTAGATGTTGGCAAACTTAAAGAGTTTGCCATGATGTACTCTCAAGCAAGACAGGAATTTTTTGTTTTATCTAAAGCAACAGCAGTTAAAGAAAAGCCTGTATTAAAACCCATGAAACTTAAAAAGCCTGATCCATTACCTTCTTTTCAAGAAATGAATTTTGATCCACCTGAAGTTTCCGATTTCTTAAATACCTGTACAAAAGATTTAAGTCGTATTTATGGCAATACTCCTGAATATTGGAAAGAACAATTAGATTCATATGGTTATTTCAAAGAAAGAAATAGGTTGGAAGAATCAAAGTATGCGAATGAAAATCGTTTAGTTCTGTTCTATAGAGAAAGACATAACACTGTTTTCCCTTATCATAAGAAGAATCTTGTTGATCCAAAAGATATAGATTTTGGACATGGCAAGTATTTTGAAAATAGAACTATGGAAGAAATTGTCAAAAAAAATGGAGATATTTCAAGAGAAGAAAATTATTTGCTTTCAGGTCAGTGGAATAGTTTAATCAATGCTTGGGGAAAAAATCCTAGACATAAAAGTGCAATGGAAAAACTGAATGCTTTTTATGATGGTCTTAGTCCTTTAGCTAGTGATGAAGAAGAAATTCAAATTGAATATAATAAGAGAGTAAATACCTATAATGCTCAACTTGAAGAATATGAAACTGAACTTAAAGATTATGAGTTAAGAAAAATAGAATATGAAACAAATCTTAAGATTTGGGAAGAACAAGAAAAAGAATCAGCAAAGCATATTTTACCTGTGGACAAGGCATTTCTTCAGAATGCTATTTTGGAAAAGAAATTTAGTGATGATATTAAGTTTTTTATGTTTAGTGGTAGAGGATGGCATAAGATGGGTTTTGCTAGATGTGCTTATTACATCTTAAATGAAATTGAGAAAGGTCTTAAAATTGATGACATCTTAGATTTATATAGCATTACTTTTATAGATGAAAATGGTAAAACTATTAAAGCTGGCGAAGAATGGTGGAAATTGGTTGGACATAGTCTTAATTATAGTTTAGACATTTTTGATGAAACAAGTAAATCATTTAAGCATTTGGTTTCTTATATGAAAACAAAAGTTAAAGAGGCTGGATATGAAACATTAGAAGAGTACCTATCTTCACCTGTTGAGCCTTTTGATGTCAATAGTGTAGAGTGTTGGCAAAAATTCTTTGGTGGTGAAATCTTATCAAAAACTACAATAGAAGAGAAAACTCAAATTTTGAAAACCTTTTCGGAAAATTTAAAAAGAGCTTATCAAAAAGCTGTTGCTCCAACAGCTTTGCAATTAGAACAGATTTCTTTTTTTGAATCGAAGTATAATATTAAAGTACCTTTACCTTTTGAAAGAAAGAAAATCACAAAGCCATCTATTCTAACTAGAGTAGGAAATAAAAAAGCATCCGTGCCTGTAAAGATGAAAACCTTTGAACAATTAATGTATCAAGTAGCAGATGAAGATAAAGAGATTTTAGATGCGATTACATTAAAACAAAAAGCAGAGCAACAAGCCTTGAAATTAGAAAAAGAAATTAAAGAATTGAAAGGTGATCTTAAACCTTAGTTGGCATCAATAGGATTTTAACATTGTCTTTTGTAAATAAGAATGGTGCAGATGAAAAGTTTCTAGGATTGCAGTAAATGTTTTCAGTTAAAGCTAGAACTTGAGTGAGATTATTAATATTGAAATTAACAGATCGTTCTTTACCTTGAAATTCATTCTCTTGCCATACATATTGACTTTCTGTATTAGTCAATCTCAAAGTTGATCTTTCATCTACATCTATTTTCATAATAGGTGTATCAATCACTTTTTCGCTTTCATATAATGCTTGTTTGCCACGAGCAGAGATATTGATCTTTTCAAGATCAGCATCTTTAGGCATGACATTTAAGTAGTTTGGAAAACTTTCATTCACCAGCAAAATTGAATACCTTGTAGTCGCATTTTGGATATTCAAATGACAATCCTTAACACTAGCATGAGCATTAACAAGGTTATCAGCAAGAATAGGAATAGCATCAGCAGGAATCAAAGCCTTTTGATTGACAAATTCAAATGTTAGTTTTTGAGTAAAGAGTTTAGTGCCATCTGTAGATACAATATTACGATTGGTTGGATCATAATAAACACCTGTGATTTTATTCTTTCCTTCTTCTTTAGATAAGAAACGAACAGCATTTTTAAGAGCATATCCGAGTTCAATCGCTTGTGCTTGATTGATCTTTTTACCTGTAAAGGTTTCAAAATCATCTTCTTTAAGAGAAAATTCTACTTGAGAGAACTCAACAGTTTCAATATCACCTTGAGAGAAAAGACCATCAGGTTCTTCACCATAAGAGATATGATCATCTTTTAAAATGATTGTGGATGATTTCATAGCTTTATCTAAAACATCAGTAGGTAAAAAGACAATACCATCTTCATATATAGATCCGTCTAAAATACAAGACAAGATGAAATCATTATTTGTAGCAGTCGCTTTGATGGTATTGTTAATACATTCAAATTTTACTGCACGAGATGCTTTATTTTTTTTAGACAAACTGATCAAAGATCTTAAATGTTGTCTGTTTTGTTTGATGTGAAAATGGACTTCCATTTGTTTTTCCTTTTGACAAAAGAAGAGTTTTTTAGTCCATTTACTTATATTATTAAATAAGTAATTTCCGATATTATTGCAGTTTCTCTACTTCACTTTCAATCAGTTTACCTTTTTCATCTATTAAGTGTTGTTGATACAGATAATAAAATTGTATACCCATAGCAGGAATGATTAGTGCATTCCATCCTATCTTTAAAGAAGATGCAATCATGCCACTTGGGATGAAAGGCATAAAGATTTGGATAAGAAAACCTAAACCACTTTCAGGTAGTGATTCTAAAAGATCACCCCATGAGATTTGACCTAGAAAACCTTTAATAATATCTGTGATTTTCCAACTGACTTCAGCTACATTGACCCAAATGATCCAAAATAAATATGCTTTAGCTGGAATACTGATTGTATGTAGAACAGGATGTTTTTTAAAGAACTCATCTATTGTATCTTTTAGGTTTCCAAAGCCATCTGATAATTGTTTAAGTTTTTTAGACAGCTTAGATGAATTATCAGGATTGATCTTTTCAATTAGTTTTTTTATTGAACCTGTTATTGTAGGTGCTTTGTCTGCATATAAGAACATAAAATAAATTAGCTTGTTTTCTTTTGCTAGTTTCTGTTTATGTCCATCAATCCATTTTTTACCTTCTTCAAGATATTCAGATAACTTTTCATTAAGTTGCTTATATAGAGAAACAACATTAGTCGCAGTGATACCTAATTTTTCTTTAAACTTTTCCCAAAGGTTTGGCATCTTTTGAAAACCTTCATAGATTTGTTTAATTTTACCAACAAGACCTTTAATAGAACCATACTTAACAATTTGATTGCCAAAAGGTATTAAAGTAGTCGCATTAAGTTCTTGTCTTAAATGTGATGCAGTTTTATATTTAATGCTTTTATGGACTGCTATTTGACAAGCAAGTTTTATTAAATTTTCTCTTTTCATTCCTAATGTCCCATTTTCTCATTTAATTCACATAATGGATTGAATATAAAATCATTAAAATAAGAAATATCTTTTTAGACCAGCTTCGCCTTGTGTCGCCCATAATTCATTTGGATCTTTGCCACGATATTTACATTCTACTGCACGAATACCTAGCTTTTTAAATTTAAAGATAGCATCATTAGATTTCAATCTACCTGTGTTGTCATTATCGTATGCCATATAAATGGTACTAATCCTATTAGCAAACCTTTGGATTAAAGAGATTGTTAATTCATCTACACCTGCTCTCATGGTACATCCTACTGCATTTGGATAAGTAATAACCTTTTTAAGAGCAACCATATCAAAGACACCTTCTACAAAATAAACATCACCATTAGACCATAATGATTCAGCTACTTCATGACCATTAAGTAAAGAAGGTATCCATTGACTGCGATCTAGCATATATTTAAAAACTCTTTTATTGCCATTAGCATCCCAAGACCTTGCTTCAAATCCATAAGTTTCACCTTTTGGACAGGTAGCTGGGATGATTAGACAGCCTTTTAGTTTTTCACCTGCTTTGCCAAAGTTTGACTTAAAGCGATCACACGGAATGTTAAAGTTTACAATGTCAAAGGTTTTAAAATTAACATTAGAGTTTTGATCTACACCTCTTTTATTTAAATATTGTTGGTGATCTGTGCTTAAAGGTAGTATTGAGATAAAATCATCTAACCAATTCATTTTTTAGCTTTCTTATTTTCATGTGGAATGAAATGTTCATGGTATTTGCCAAAAGTTTTTCTAAGTCTATGTACACAAGGTTCACAAGCACCACCATCTCTTTCAGTCCATTTGATAGCATTAGGCAGGTCGTGGTATTTTTTGCCACAGATCGTGCAATTCATTTTTAAGTACTCCTTTATAAAAATTCAAAGTCATTATATTAAAGGCAGGTTTCAATTACTTTTTTAATTTCAGAATGATCAATATTTTTAGATTTCTTTAAAAACTCTTTAGCTTTAGCTCTAGCCTTTTGATGATTACTTGCATAGGTTGCAGATGCTTTATCATCACATCTATTGCCACTAAAATAATGACAGATGGTTTTGTCTAGTTTGCCATCCCATCTTTCTTTTATGTATTTCAATTGATCTAATGCCTCTTTGGTTGCTCTAGTAGGATGTAAAAGATCAACACAGTCAAATTTATTCATGCTTAGTTTATCTGTCTGTTGAAAGACACCACAAGCCTCACCATAGTAGTTTGGTGTGATATGGTCTGTGTCATAAGAAAATCTAGTTTCATTCCAACCAAGAGCAAGTAAATGCTCAACTACCTGCTCTTGAGTAAAGTATGTATTTTCTACACTATTGTCATATATGACATTTGAAAGAGAACTTAATTTACACATATCATAAGCATCTAAGACAACATTCTCATTTGCCAGCATAGACTTCATTGTATAGAGAATATCTATTGCTTGGATTTTAGGTTGCTCAACAGCCATGTCTATGGTTTGATCTATTATAGTAGCTTGATCAATAGCTTGGTCTATTATCATTTGATCTACCATAATGGATTGATCAATCATTGTTTCAGTAGAGCAAGCACACATGAGTAGAGAAAGAATTGCAAATCTCATTTTTTATTTCCTTTTTTGGTTTGATGTTTTTTACATAATG
>Ga0194129_10003094_pt1 | contig 23656 bp, 17 predicted proteins | sample TA2KigCa35mmetaG_FD_150862 | JGI IMG/M metagenome (GOLD analysis project Ga0194129, IMG submission 150862) | Freshwater microbial communities from Lake Tanganyika, Tanzania - TA2015038 Kigoma Deep Cast 35m | ecosystem: Environmental > Aquatic > Freshwater > Lake | place: Tanzania: Lake...
CGCGCTCGTCGCGGAGCACCGCGACGTCGGTCGCCTCGCTCCCGGTGCCGGCCGTGGTGGGCACGACGGCGTGAAACGCCGGCCGACCGCGGAGGTGGTTGATGCCGGGCAGGGCCGTCGCCGGGAGATCGAGGCCGAGCATCAGCGCCACCCCCTTGCCGGTGTCGATCACGCTCCCACCGCCGACGCTCAGGACCGCGTCGGCACCGGCGCTGCGGCCGGCCGCAGCCGCGCCGGCGACCACTCCGAGGCCGGAGTCCTGCGGCACGGCGTCGAAGACGGCGGCGATGTGGCCGCCCACCACGTCGCGCACGCGCTCGACGATCCCCGCCCGGACCACGCCGGGGTCGGTGACGAGCAGCAGGTTCCTCACGCCGGCCGCGTCAACCTCGCGCGCCAGGGCCTTGATCGATCCGGCGCCGGAAAACGTCTTCACCTCGGCCTCGCCACCGCCCCCGTGTCGTCGGCTATTCGTCCGAGACAGCCTCGGCATTCTGCCGCGTGATCAGCGCGGTGAACACCGGGACCGTGATCGCGTCGGTCACGAAACCGACCGAGCCGTCGCAGCGGACGAGATTGGCCCCGCCGGGATGGAAGGCGTAGACCTCCTCGTCGTTGGTGCAGTTGACCGCCTGGGTGCGCGTGGCGACGGCGGCACCGACCGCCGGGGGGACGGCGGAATTGCTCGTCGCATAGGCACCACCCGTCGTCGGATTACAGCCGTCGAACGTGATCGGCGTGCGGTGGTCGGCCCAGATCCCCGCGCCCTGCGTCGTCGTGTAGGTCGTCGCCGTCGGCACGAGCGACCCCTTCCGCCCCATGTTGAACAGCTGGGGGTTGCCGGCCGACTGGACGAACAGCAGCGTCCGGGTCGTGCCGTCGGTGATCTGCGCGATCGGCGTGAGGACATTCGGCCGCAGCGCGGCGCACCAGCCGGAGCCGGGGCTCGGATTGAGCGTGCTGGCGACCTCGGCGCGGATCCGGTTGATCGTGAAATAGTCACTCACCGCGCCAACGATCGTGCCGAACGTCGTGCTCGAGATCGACCGTGTCCGGTCGGGATTGCCCGTCGACGGGCAGAGGAACGTCTTCACCGGGATCGCGATCGCGGTCCGGTTGGGCGACGGCGGCCCCTGGCGCCAGTCCTGGGCGGGGTTGAAGGCGTTGCGGAGCGTCTCCTGCTCGTAGTAGGGGAGGAGGATGAAGAGCACGCTGCGCGGCGACTGGTTGGCGGGGATCGGTGCGGGGAACGCCGGCGCGGGATTGGTCGTGTTGTCATAGCTCGACGGCGGCAGGCCACGCATCGCCGACAGATAGTTTTGTGCCGCGAGGCCGAGCTGCTTGAGCTGGTTCTGGCAGGCCATTCGGTTGGCACTCTCGCGCGCCGCCTGCACCGCGGGGAGGAGGAGGCCGACGAGCGTGCCGATGATCGCGATCACGACGAGCAGCTCGACGAGCGTGAAGCCGGCGCGCGGGGCAAGGTGGCGGGTCATGGTGCTGGTTCCGGGGGGGCCGAATGAGGAAAAAAAGACGAATCGATCGCCTCGAGCGCGAGCTCTCGGGCGGTGGCTCATGACTCCGGGCCGGTCAGTGCGACGACGGCCGACGGATGGGCGAACATCCGCGCGGCGACGTGCGCGATCCCCTCGGCCTCGACGATCCGCCAGCGTACCTTCCACCCCCGGTCGGCGGCCACCTTTCGGGCCATGGCATACGCATTGTGGCCGCGCTCATACCGGCTCGCCCCCTGCTGCATCGCCTCCGGGGACGTGTCGAAATTACGGTCGGCGACCGTATCGGCGGTGCCGAGGTACAGCGTCAGCGGCCGATCAAGGTAGCGGCGGATGGCGTCGTCGCCGCCAAACTCCTCGGGAAGGCCGCCAAAGCCGAGCGGGTAGTCGAGGTCGCGCGTTGGAAAGAGATGCGTGCCCGGGTTGGCGGCGACGACGCGGTCGGCGCCCGTATCGACGAACGCCGCCGAGCGTACGAGGAACTGCCCCCCCGCCGAATGGCCGATGAGGTCAAAAGGCGCGTCGTCGCGCCCGATCCGGGCGCGAAGCGCGGCGGCGACGACCGGCACGAGGTTCCACGTCCACTCCTCGCGCGGCACGACGGCGCCGTCGGCGAGGAGGTTGCCCTGCTGGTATTTGGTGTTGGGAAACGCTTCCTTGGTGAACTTCGGCGTGGCCACCAGGGCACCGGTCGCCTCCGCCAAAGGCACCGCCCAGTCGCGGTATTCCTCGGCATTGCGCTGGACGCCGTGGAACACCAGCAGCAGGCGCCCCCGCGCCGGGTCGAACGACCGCGGCCGGTGCGTGAACACCTCGAGGTCGCCGCTGCTCGTCGGGCAGCGGAACGAGCCGGCGCCCACCGGCACGTCGATCGCGTCCGCGACGGGGGGCTCCTGCGCCCGGCCGGGCACGGCGCCGAGCGCCAGCCAGCCGGCCAGACCCCTCACCGAACTTCGGCGCGACACCCGAGTGCGGCATCGATCGGGAATGGCTTCTGCCGGGCGCGGGTTCATCGCAGACTCCGTTGGCGTGCCGGACAGCGTCGCCGTGTCATTTGCCTGATGAAGCGCCCGCCGGACGACCGGCCTGGCCGCGTCAATCGCCCAATCGACCACCGCCTTTTCCCTCCGACCGATTCGGTCGGAGAAAAATAGCCGATCGACAGGGGCGCGGTGGCAGGGGCGGGCATGGCGGAAGAGCCCGGCGAAGCCGGCGACGTCGTCAGCGGGCGGACGACGGTTCGTCGGCCGGGCGATCGAGGGTGATCACACCGACGGCGAGCCGGCCATCGGTGTGAAACGGGTCGCCGCCACCGTTGGTGCCGCGAAGCTCGCGGTGGAAGCGGTCGACCCAGTAGTAGCCATCGAGTAGCCCGGCCGCGTTGGTGTCGGTGAGGAGTTTGTTGCGTTCGCGATCGACCGCCGGGGCGATCCTGTGAGTCACACCGCCGGTGGTGCGGCTGATCTCGACGCGCTCGTCGAACGTCGCGGCGCCGAGCCACAGCGGCTCGCCTTCGCCGTCGACCTCCGCCGACCGCCAGAAGCGGACGTGGTGCCGCTGCTTGGGGCTGCCACCGAACGGCTGTTCGAACGCCAGGTCTTGCTTCCGTCCCCAGACGTAGAGATCGCTCACCGGAGCGTGCGGATAGGGTTTGCGGAGGACGACATCGGCCGCGATCCGCAGCGACGTCTCCAGCGTGATCGGATCGGCCGCGTACCAGCCGGCCCGCGAGAGTGCGTGATGGATCTCCCGGTCGGAGCCGATGAACGCGACATTGATCGGATCACCGGCTGTCCCGCGCGTAGTCGCGGTTCGCCGCGGCGCCCGCTCGAGCGCCGGATGGCCCGGCACCATCCGCACGGGCGGACTGCCGGCCGTGGTCGGCCCGGCGGCCGGCACCGAGGCGATGCGGGGCGCGACCCAACCCGCGGGGTCGGCGGCGATCGCGTCGGCGCAACCCAGGACTCCGCCGACGAATGCACACACTACCACCGTCCGCCAGGAGCAATCGGGCGACCCCATGCCTCGCCTCCGTTGATACCCACGGGCGGCCGATCGCGGCCGTCCGGGATGGGTACTTAGGGAAGCCTGGCAGGGATTTCAAGGCGAGCCTCGTCCGCCGAACCGGCGTCGACGCCACGGCCGGCTGGTCCTATTCTCCCGCCCCCTCGAGGAGGCCACCATGACACGCTTCCTGCCGCTGTCTGTCGGTCGTGCATCGCGACGCGCGACGCTCCTGCCCGGGATCGCGATCGCCTGCGGGCTCGTCGCCCTCTCGGGCTGCGCCGGTGCCATGCGCCGCAGCGCCGAGGCGCTCCGCCCCGGGGCGTCGCTCCAGAAGGTGCGCGACGACATGGCCCACGACATGTCGGCGACGGTCACCAACGCGCGCCGGCAGGTATCGCGCACCTGGTCGGAGATGTGGCACGACTGGAATTACATCAACGAAGACAGCTTCTCGGAGATTCGCAGCGCTTCCGGCCACCGCGATCCGTCAACGGCCAACTCCGGCGACTTCGCCCGCTGACGCTTCCTTCAGCGCGACGACGTAGCAGGCGGCCTCGACCGAATTGCGCACCAGCAGCCGGTCGCCGGCGAGCGTGAGCGTGTTCCAGGTCTTGTCGGACAACGCGTCGATCCGCCCGCGCTCCACCGGCCCCGCCGGCGACGGCTCGACGAGGACCACCGGCCCGGCCTCGGTCTGCACGAGCAACGACGTGCCGACGAGCAGCACCTGGCCGTGGCCGTAGCGCCCCTTCTTCCACAGCCGCTTGCCCGTCTCCAGGTCGAGGCAGGCGAGGATCCCGTCGTCGAGGCCGTAGATATGGTCACCGGCGCGCACCGGCGTCGCGAACTTGCTCTTGAAGTCGCGCGTCCGCCAGACCTCGGCCACCGTCCAGCCGCCGTCGCCACCGCGGGTGACCTCGATGAGCACGCTGCCGGTGCCATAGCCGGTCGAGAGGAGGATCCGCCGGTCGTCGATCACCAGCGGCTGCGAGCAGTTGGTGGCCTGATCGTTGCCCCACGAAAAGCTCCAGCGCACGGCGCCGTCGGCCGGATCGTGGGCGGCGACGCCGACGCCGTTGAAGACGAGTATGCAGGGCGCCCCGGCGATCGAGACGAGCATCGGCGACGCGTAGCTGGCCCGCTCGCTGCCGGCACGAAACACCTCCGCGCCGCCGGCCGCATCGAACGCCGCCAGCGACCTGCCGTCGCGTCCGCAGGGGCAGACGTACACCCGCCCATCGACCACCAGCGGCGAGCCGGCCATGCCGTGGGCGAGCAACTCGCCCGAATCGGGCGGCTCCCTCTCGGGTGCCGGCGCACCGGGCGGCGGCGGCGGGGGAGCGACGGCGCCCGGTACCGTGTCGACGGCCCACACAACCGTGCCGTCGGCACCGAGGCAGGTGAGCCGGCCGGTGGCACCCATCGTGTAGATCCGGCCGCCGACCACCGTCGGCGTGCCGCGCGGGCCGGGGCCACCGTAGCTCGAATCGAAGCGCACCGGATCGGCGTGGATCCACCGCTCGGCGCCGGTCGCGAGGTCGTAGCAGACGACTGCCTCGCTCTGGCCGCGCTGCTCCTGCGTGAGTGCCACGCCGCCGACGACGGCGAACCCTCCCCACCCCTCGCCGACGCGCCGCCGCCACACCTCGCGCGGCGGACGGGCGGCCCAGTCGGGGTCGAGCGCGGGCCCGGCGAGCCGGCCGTTACGCGCCGGGCCGAGATAGCCTGCGAAGTCGCCGGCCCCCGGCTCGAGGATCGGTGCGGCGCTGCCGGGAGCGTCGGCGACGGGCGTATCGCCCGCGGCCGGTGTCTTCACGGCGACAGACAGCGCCTCGGGAAGCGGGTCGCGCCGCCAGCCAAACACGACCTGGGCGTCGCCCGACAGGCCGTCGATGCGCACGAGGCCGAGAAACACCGCCAGCAGCGCTCCGAGGGCCGCGAGCACCGCGAGCCGCTTGGCCCACGCCAGCGGCCAGACGAACACCAACAGCCCCCACGCCACGACGAGGCTGCCGGCCACGTAGAGCAGCCCGGCGGGAATCCGCGCCGGCGTGTCGGCCGCTCTGACACCGACGACGACGGCGTTGGCGACGGTAAACACCACCAGCGCCGCTCCGCCGATCAGCCCTCGGTAGCGCCGCAGGCGCGCCGACGCCGCCACGGCCGCGCCGACCGCGACGAGCAGCGGAGCGACGAAAAGGAGCTGGCGCAACACGCCGCGGTCAGGCTTCCCGAGGATCAATCCGGTGATCAGCGACGCTCCCCAGGGGTAGGCGAGGAAGCCGGCAAGCCCGATGACGGCGGCGGCGAGGAGCCACTCCAGGGCGCGCGGCCGGTCGACGGGCTGGTCGGGCGCGTGCATGGAGAGTCTCCGAATGGAATGGCGAATGAGGATAGCGATTGGATTCGGGGGCAGGAGTCAATCGAGACTATCCGGTTCCCGGCGGCATGGCGCGCGGTAGGCTCGGCAAACCTTGCCGGCGAGGTTGGCCGCGCGGGGGCGGCAGTCGTGCCAGTGCGGTGCGGTGGCCGATGAGAAACGACGCTGGTGGTCCCGACGGGGGTCGCGACGACCTCGCTCAGGCTCCGCAGAGGGGGACGCCCCTCGCGCCTCTGCCCTCGCATCGACCCGCATGCAGTTGCGACGGGCCGATGCGAGGGCGACGGCGGAGGGGCTACGCGGGTCCTGTTGATGGGGAGACGTGGCAGTGATGGTTGATGGCTGGATGGGGATTCGGTTGGTCGGCCAGTTGGCGTCTTGGCTTGCGACTTGGTCGGTCGATGAGCTGGTGTGGGTGGGGCGCGGCGACCGGCGATCCTCAGGGTGGCTCGTGTCGTGGGGAGCAGTTCCTCCGTGGTCCGGGATGGCGGGTGGAAACCCGGTGGGTTCGGGACCGGGTTCGCGTATGAGTGACTTCTCTGTTTTCGCTGGCCGGGCGATCCAACGACGACGGGCGCGGACGCGCTCCGCGGTGGTGGTCGCGGCCGTCGTCGCTGCCCTGGAAGTCGCCGTGACCGCGGCCGTGACTGCGATCGTTGTCGGGGCCGTGGGCCTCGCAGTCGTCATCGTGATGCCGGGAGCTCCCGCCGCGGCGGCGGGGCCGGCGGAGAAGGCCGCGACCACCGACGTGTCGCCCGAGTTCAAGGCGCTCAAGAAGCAAGCGCTCGCCGTCGCCCGGTCCGGGTCGCCGGGACTGCGGCAGGAAGTGCTCCTGCGCCTGGCGGCCTACGACACCGCCGAGGCGATCGACCTGGTGATCCGCGTCGGCCTGTCGGCGAAGGAACCGGCCACGCGCAGCGCCGCCCGAGACGCGCTCGCCGAACATCGCGACGACCCGGCATTCACCGAACGCCTCGTCGATGCCACCGTGCGCGAGCTCCGCGCCGGGCGCACCGACGTCGCCGCCGACCTCGCCGCCGTCCTCCTCGGCACGCCCGCCGGGTTCGAGCCCGGGCCGCTGCACAACTGGCTCGACGGCGGCGCCGCCGACGGGCCGGCCGGCGTGCGCCTCTGCTGGGAAGTGGCGACCTCCGCGGCGGCGCGTGGGGGCGTCGAGGAGGTGGCCGTGCTCGAAGGGCTGGCGCGGCTCCGCCTGTTCACCACCGATTTCCCGTTTCGCCGCGGCGTCGTCCGGGCGCTGATCGCGGTGCATCGCGTCGAGGGGGTCGAGGCGCTGGTGCGGATCCTCGCCACGCTCAAGGGCGAGGCCCGGGCCGACGTCGTCGCCTACCTCGCCCACGTCACCGGCGTGAACTTCGGCACCGACGCCGCCGGATGGCGGAAGTGGCTCGACGACCACCGCGACGGCCTGGTGATGCCCGAGCCGCGGGCCGACTATCCGCCGCCGGCCACGCCGCTGGTGGCGGCCGACAACCACTCCGATCCGGCGTACTACGGGATCCCGCTCTACGCCGAGCGCGTCGTGTTCGTCGTCGACACCTCGGCGAGCATGGACGAACGGGGCCGGCTCGAGACGGCCAAGCGCGAGCTCGAGTCGGCGCTGTACACGCTCCCCGACGACGCGCTGTTCACGATCGTCGCCTACTCCGACAAGGTCGCGGCCTGGGAAGGGCAGCTCGTCAGGGCCGACGACGACGGCAAGCGGCGCGCGGCGGCATTCGTGCGTGCCCTCCGCCCCCATGGCCAGACCGCCACCGGCGACGCCCTGGCGCTCGCCTTCTCCTACGACACCGAGGCGGTCTACCTCCTCTCCGACGGCCGGCCGACCGCCGGCCGGGTCGTGGAGCCGGCGGCGATCGTGCGGATGGTGGCCGAGGCCAACAAGAGCCGGCGGGTGTCGCTGCACACGATCGGCATCGCCCCCGACGGTGGCCTGGCCGAGTTTCTCGCGATCCTCGCCAAGGCGAATTTCGGCCAGTTCCGCCGCGTCGACGACTAGTTTTCCGTGGACAAAGCCATCGATGGCCTTTGTCCACGGACAGCGCGCGCCAGTCAGCCGCGCGCCGGGAACGCCTTGGCGAGGCCGTCGAGCGCCATCTGCACGGCCGAGGCGACGAGCACCATCCCCATCAGCCGCTCGACCGCGGTCAGCCCGCGCGGTCCGAGCACGCGCGCCAGGCCGGCGCCACACAGCAGGATCGCCGCCGTCGCCAGCCACGCCCCGCTGATCGCCAGGAACCAGTCGACGTGGCGCTCGGGCTGGCTGCTGGCCAGGAGGAGCACCGTCGCCAGCGCCGACGGCCCGGCGACGTAGGGGATCGCCAGCGGCACGATGAACGGCTCGCCGTCGTGCTCCTCGGCGAGCGCCCCGTGGACGCCGGGGAACACCATCCGCAGGGCGATCAGGAACAGCACGATCCCGCCGGCGAGCGTCAGCGCCGGCTCGGAGATATTCAGCGTGTCGAGGAGCGGCCGGCCGACGAACAGGAACGCCACCAGCAGACCGTAGGCGACGAGCAGCTCGCGGGCCACCACCCGCGTGCGCCGCGCCGGATCGACCGCCTTGAGCGCCGACAGGAACAGCGGCACGTTGCCGAGCGGATCCATCACGAAAAACAGCAGCAGCGCCGCCGAGAACGTGCTCATCGTGGCCTGCCGGGAGTGGGTGAGGATCTCGTGGACGAAGTGAGCCGGCCGTCCCGCGGCCGGAGAGGCTACGGAGGGCTTTGAACGGACAGCAAATGGACGGTGGACACGGCGATCGGCCGCAGGATGCGGCCGACGGCGACCCGGGGAACCCTCGGCGTTTCCCGCGGTCGCCAAAGTGGACAAAGGCCATGGATGGCTTTGTCCACGTAAAGCTAGCGCGGGGCCAACGCGCGGTCGAGGAGGTTGGCCGTCATTCGTCGGACGCGCTCGTCGGGGCCGTGGGGGCGGGTCCAGTGCGACCAGGGGAGGACGTGGCCCGGGGGGCTGGACAGCCCCTGGGCCCAGAAGATCGTCGACGCATTGAACACGAAGTTGCCCTTCGGGCCGGGGTAGATCGTCGCTGTCCAGCGCTGCGGCCGCTCGCCCCCCTGAAACGCCGTCCCCGCGGCGACGACCTCGAGGCCGGGGATGTCGGCCGGCGGATCGCCGTGATACTCCCAGCCGACGAGCCCGGGGATCCGCTCGCCCGCCTTCATCCCCGTGCCGGCAAACAGCCAGTGGTCGGGCTTCGCGCACACCCAGTCGCCGCCACCGTTGACCGGCTCGATGTTGCGCGCGCCCATCAGATAGCCCTCGTCGGGGCCGCGGTGGGGAAACGGCCCATGGTCGCGCTCGCGTTCGACGGCCCAGCGGTGGTCGCCGCCGTAGGGACCGCCGCGAAACATCGTCCGCGCCGGCTGCCCGGCCGCTGACGGCCCGAGCGGCGTGACCCAGCAGACGGAGTTCCCCGACAGAAACAACAGGCTCACCCCCGTGTCGCGAAGTGCCACCACCGAGTCGAACTGCCGGCGGTCCCAGTATTCGTCGTGGCCGACCGAGAGAAACGCCTTGGCCTTCAAGCCCCGGTCGGGGGTCACCATGTCGGCGTTGGAGACGTACGACACGTCGTATCCCTGCTCCTCGAGCCAGTAGGCGAGCGGGAACTCGAACGGCAGGAATTCACCCGACCCGAGCGTGAGCGGGTCGTCGACGACGCCGCGGAACTGCGCCTCGCGGCCGTACGGGCGGTCGAAGCTGACCATCGCCCACGGCCCCTGGCCCCCGTCGGGATGCGTGTAGACGCTGAAGTTGTTCGGCCAGCGGTTGTAGGCCTGCCAGGTGTTGTCGGAGCACTGGAAGAGGACGTCGCAGGGGCGGTCGTCGCGGACGACGAACACGACGTAGCTCTGGTAGCCGTTGGTGGTGTCGTCGGGCGGCACGACCGACAGCCGCCCGAGGTAGACGCCGCTGGTCCAGTCGGCGGGGATGACGATCTCCACGGCGGGCTCCCAGCCGCACTCGTGGATGTTTTGCTTGCCCGGCTTCGGCGTCGGCTGCTCGTGGCCGGCCAGCGGCCCGACCGAGTGCATCAGCCGCGCCCCGCGGCCACCGTAGAAACCCATCCGGAAGATCTCGACGGTGTAGCGCGCCGCCGGCTTCGTCGAGACCATGATCCGCAGCGTCTCGCCGGCGGCCACGCTCTGGCGGTCGCAGTAGCCCTCGATCCACGGGCAGCGGAAGCCGTCGATCCCGTCGAGTCGGACGCGCGTCAACTGCCAGTCACGCGCGCCGGTATGGGCATTCTCCCGCGTAATCGGATTCGGCCCGCGCACCGCACCGTCGCCCGCGGAAGCCGGCACACCACTCAGCCAGAGAACCACCAGCGCCATCACCGGCAGCGCGATCCACCGTCCCGTCCCGACGAACCGTGCGCGACCGTCACCACAACACATGCCACTGCCACCGCGCGCAGCAGCACCACCACCACCACACCTGCCACCGTTCGCAGCAGCCCCACTGCCGGTCACTCGTCGGCCTCTGCTCGCGTCACCAGAAGCTTGCCTCGTCACAGTCGCACCTCCGCCGCGTGTCTCGCGTGCCTGAATTCTCCCATTCCCTCCCGTTCCCAGGGACCCGCGAAGCCCCTCCGCCGTCGCCCTCGCATCGGCCCGTCGCAACTGCATGCGGGTCGATGCGAGGGCAGAGGCGCGAGGGGCGTCCCCTCTGCAGAGCCCGAGCGAGGCTCCGTTGCTCTTCCACCATGGTCCCAGCAAAAGAGCCCGAGCGAGGCCCCGTTGCTCCATCGACCACGATCCCGAGACCCCCGCGTGCCCAATCCGGACCCACGCCCCCTCACGGCTCCTGCAGCGCCGCCAGCAGGTCGGCGCAGTCCTCCGGCGAGAGCACCTGCTCCAGACCGGCCGGCATCAGCGACCGCGGCAGCGTGGAGATGCTCTCGATCTCCCCGCGGCGGATCACCCGGTCGGCCCCGCCGGCAAGCCGCAGCGTGAGGCTCCCGGGCGTCTCGGCGACGACGATCCCCTGCAGGGGCACCCCCTCGTCGGTGACCACGACGGTCGCCGCGTAGCGCTGCTCGACGGCCCGGTCGGGATCGAAGATCGCTTCGAGGATCTGGGCGGCGGGCTTGCGCCCCACCGTCGCCAAGTCGGGCCCGAGCTCCACGCCGGTGTCGCCGAGCCGATGGCAGGCGGCGCAGCCGGCCCGGGTGAACACGACCCGGCCACGCGCCGCGTCCCCCGGCCGCCCGGCCACCTCGGCATAGCGCGCGACCACCGCCTGCCGGTCGGGATCGGCCGGCGCGAGGACCGGCGACGGCACCGGCTTGGGCGCGCGTCCCGGATGGACCTCGACCAGCTCCGCCTCCCCCTCGGCCAACTCGCTCCCGCCGGCGGCCACCAGCGCCGCCCCCCGCACCCGTGGCCACTCGCGCGCCAGCCGGCTCACCAACTCGCCCGCCGGGAGCAGCCCGAGACAGTCGAGCGTGAACGCCGCCTGCACACGCACCGCCGGCGACTCGTCGTCGAGCAGGGGGCGCACGGCCGCCTCGTCGTCAAGAGCGCCGCGCTCCAGGGCGCGGCGCTGCGCCGTGTCGCGGGCCCAGCCGTTGGCCGAGGCGAGGCTCACGCTGGCGCGCCTGCCGGGGTGGCCCGGCGGGGCGATCCGCCAGATGCGCCCGAGCGTCTCGCCCCCGCGAAGCTGCATCCGCCGCGCCATCTCGGCCGGCACCCACTCGGGATGCTCGAGGACCAGCCGCGCCATGTCGACGACGTACAGCGCCCCGTCGGGGCCGGTGCGGGCCATGATCGGCCGGAACCAGTGATCGGTGCTGGTGAGAAACTCGCGCTCGGCGTCGTCGGCATGGCGCGTGGCGGCGATCGTCGGCCCCGAGTAGTCGAGGACGCGCCGGACGACGAGGTTGTGGGCCGGCTCGGCGATGAAGATCGCCGCCGCCCCGGCGGGCCCGAGGACGACGTCGCGATACGGCATCGGATGGCAGGCGCTGGTCACCATCCCCGCCTGGCTGGCCTGGTTGAGGCGCCGTTGCGGCGGGGTGTCGAGGCGCACGCGCCGGTCGGGCGTGAGGTCGGCACGCGGCCGGGGCACGACGACATCGGGGTGGCGCTCGAGGTGGGCCAGTGGCAGCCAGTAGTGCCAGCCGGGCACGGCGTTGTTGGTGCCGAACCAATTGCCGAAATCATCGCGCCACTTGCCGACCTGCGTCATCCCGACTTCGCGGCGAAACGCCCCCGAGCGCGGGTCGAACCGGAAGTCGTAGCGCCCAAGGTCGATCCGCTCGCCGGACCGGACGCACTCCACGGTCCCGCCGCTGTCGCCATTGGCGCCGTGGAACCAGCCGTCGAGCCCGAGGCAGAAGCCGTTGACCAGATGCTGCGGATTGCCGGCGGTGAACCCGGTGAACCAGGTCTCGCGCCGGTCGCAGCGGCCGTCGCCGTCGTCGTCGCGCGCGAAGAAGATCTCCGGCACCCCGGCCACGAACACGCCGCCGTCCCAGCAGGCCAGGCCGGTCACGTGGCGCAGGCCGTCGAGAAACAGCACGCTCGATTCATAAACGCCGTCTTCGTCGGCATCCTCGAGGATCCGGATCCGCGACTGCATCAACCCGCGTTCCGCTCCCTCGCCGGGAACGCCGTCGCGCCAGGTCACCGAGCCGTCGTCGGTCGCCTCCCCCTCGGCAAACGGATAGTCGCCCATCTCGGCGACCCACATCCGCCCGCGCTCGTCGAAGTCGATCGCCACCGGATCGATCACCGCCGGCTCGGCGGCGGCAAGCGACACCACCAGGCCCTCAGGCACACGCAGCGCCGCCAGCGCCTCGGCCGGCGACTTCGGCGGCGGCCCTGGCACGCGGAGCAACTCGTCGCGCCCGACGCGGACATCCCCCGCCACGAGCTCGCCATCGGCGTAAAGCACGCCGTCGCGGTCGAGCCGGGGCAGGGCAGCGGCGTCGCCCGGCTTCCCCTCGCGGAGGACGCGCGTCCAGCCGGTCTTCCACTCCAGATGATCGGCGGCCGCTGCCGGCGGCACGAACAGCCACACGCCGTAGCCCTCGGCGTTGGAGACGACGAAATCCTCGTGGCCGTCGCCATTGAGGTCGGCGCGGACGACGCCGCCGAAGCGTGCCACCTCGGGCAGTTCCGGCTCGTCGGCACCGGCGACGGTCACCGCGACGGCGGCGACGATCGACCCCAACAGGGCGTGGCGCGGGGGCATGGCGGTGGCTCCGGGTCGCCGGCACGGGGGGGCCGGCCACGTGATCATAGATCGTCGCCGGTCAGCGGCCGAGCCGATCGAGGACGGTGCGCGTGATCCGCTCGACGACCGGGTCGCGGCCGGCGAGGCCGTGGGCCCAATCGGTCGAGCCTACCGTCACGACCGTGCCCCCCGGGGAATCGCCGGCCCCGGCGGCCGTGTAGCACCCGACGACGGCGTTGCCGACGCGGTCGGCCGGAAAGCGGTCGTAAAATAGCGCGTCTTCGGGGTGCCACTTGGCCGGTGCCGTGGCGACGATCTCGAACCCCGCGGGCGTGCCGTCGCGGCCGGTGGGGAAGGGGAGCCCGTCGCGCCACTCGATCTCGCACCCGTCACACTCATAGCCGACGATCGTGTCTTTCCCGCCGAATTCGTCGCCGCGGCCGAGCCCCGTGCCGGCCAGGAGCCAGTGGTCGGGGCGGTGGACGGTGTAAGCGCCGGAGCCGTCCATCAACTGGCCATGGCTGCGGTGGTACCCGCCGAACAGGAACCCAACGCCGGTGAGCCGGTTTTCCGGCCGCGCGACGAGGTGGTGGCTCCATAGCGTCGACAGCCGCGCGTGGTCGCCGCCGGGAAACACCGGGTCCATCACCCAGCGCTGCTTCCAGCTCACCAGTGCCGTCCCCTCGTCTTCGGCCCGCACCTGCCAGCAGCAGGTGTTGCCGCTGAAGAAGGCGGCGTTGCCACCGCGGGCGATGAACGCCTCGAGGTGGTCGCGCATCAGCGCCGACCAGTACTCGTCGTGGCCGACCGAGAGCACGAGCCGGTAGGCTGCCAGCGCCGCCGGGTCGGTCTCGAGATCGAGGTTGGCGGCGAACTCGAGCGGGTGGCCGGCAGCTTCGGCCCAGGCGACGAACGCCCGCTCCCACTGGGAAAACTGGCTGGCTGGCGGCCGCAGGAAGCTCACCCGGTGCCCCTGCACGCCCGCCCGGCCGTTGTAGGCATACAGGCTCTGGCCGCCCCAGTTGTTGTAGGCGGAGTAGGTGTTGGTCGCGAGTTGGAGGAGGACCTTCGACGTCGCCCCGGGCACGGCGGGGCGGACGATGAAGAAGCAGGTCGCCTCGGCAGTGCGCCGCCCGCGCTGCACGTAGCGGCCGCCGCCGTCGGCGACGCGAAACACCACCTCGTAGTAGCCGCTCTTCCACTCCGCCGGCACCGGCAGCCGGAACGCCACCGGCCAGCCGCAGCCCGACGCCGATGCCTGCTCGGGAATCGGCGCCTCGCTGCCGGCGATGCCCTCCTTGGAGAGCACCACCTCGCGCTTCGCCCCGATCCGGGCGATCTCGACGGCAAACGCCGGCGCCGACGTGGAGACGTGGAGGGCGAGCTCCTCACCGGGGCGGAGGCTGACCCGGCCGGCGTAGCCCTCGACGAACAGCCCGCGCGGGTCGCTGGTGTCGGCGGCCGCGGCGAGGGCGGGCAGGAGGATCGCCAGCGCCCACGTCAGCCGGCGGTGGATCGGCATCGGGTCACTCCGGGAATGGATGGCGCGCGACTCACTCGATCCGCCACAGCTGCCCCTCGGTGCGGACGAGGACGGCGCTGTCGACGAACGCCGGGGTCGCCAGGGCCGCCTCGGCGAAGTCGCAGCTCCCCAGCTCCTTCCATTCCTTGCCGACGCCGAAGATCGTGGCCACACCGGCCTCGTCGATCACGTGGATCCGCCCACCGGCATGGACCGGCGACGCCGAAAAATTGCCGCCGATCCGGTGCCGCCAGTGGAGCGTGCCGGTGGCGACGTCGCGGCAGGAGACGATGCCGTTGTCGGCGACGAGGTAGATTTCGTCGCCGACGACCAGCGGCGAGGGGTTGTGGGGGATATTGTCGTCGGTCTTCCAGGCGACATGGGTGTCGGTCACGTCGCCCGAGCCGGTCGGCCGGATGGCGAGCAATTCCGCCGGGCCGTCGTAGCCGGTGCAGACGAACACCAGCCCGTGGGAAAACACCGGCCGGGGCACGACCGACCACTTGTTTGGGTAGCGCACCCGCCACAGCTCCGTGCCGGTCGCCGGGTCGTAGCTCACCACCTGGTGCGACGCCGGCGACACGATCTGCCGCCGCCCCTCGGCCTCGATTTCCAGCGGCGTGCAGAAGGAAAACCGCGGCGTCTGCGTCTCGGGGCGGACGCTCTTCCAGGCGAGGGCCCCGCTGCTCCGCTCGAGCGCCGCGATAAACGGCTCCTCGACGCCGTCGCCGTGAAACACCAGCCGAGCCCCTGAGAAGATCGGCGAGCCGCCAGCGCCGTGCTGCGGGTCGTAGGTCAGGCGGTCGTTGGCCCAGATCACCTTCCCGTCGAAATCGAGGCAGGCGGTGCCGTCGGCGCCGAAGTGGACGAACAGCCGCTCGTCGTCGGCGAGCGGCGTCGGGCTGGCGTGGGAATTTTTCTTGTGAAGTTTCCCGGCAGCCGCCTTGCTGAAAATCTCGTGATCCCAGCGGACCGCTCCGGTGGGCAGGTCGAGGCAGACGACGCGCAGCGACTGGTGCTGGGGCGGATCCTCGCCCGAGGGCACGGCGGTCGTGAGATAGATCCGCTCACCGCGGACGATCGGGCTCGACCAGCCCTTGCCGGGGATCGGCACCTTCCAGCGGACGCTCGTGGCGAGATTCCAGGTGACCGGCGGGTTGCAGCCGACGGCATCGGCGCGCCCGCCGGGCCCGAGGAACGCCGGCCAATCACCGGCAGCCGCAGGCACCCCCGCGCTAGCGCCCGCCAGCGCGACGACGAGACTCATTTCGAGAATCGACCACCGCGCGGGACGCAGCGGCAAAACATGGAGCAGGCTGGCAGCCACGAGAGCGGGTCCTCGTCGGGGTCGCGGGGCGATCGATCGCGGTCGGCGCGCGTGCGCCGGGCCACGTCGGCTCCGCGGTGGCGGGCATGATACCGCTCGCCGCGACGCCGCGGCACGCTCGCGGGGGGATCAAGCTGGACAAGCCCTGCCCGATGTGCCGATACACCCGAAGTCAGCCGTGCAGGGAGGTCTGCCATGAACGAGCGAACCGGTTCCCTCCCCGCCGTCCGGATCACGTTGGCCGACGGGTCGACGGTGGTCGGCGGGCGGAACAGCCTCGCCAAGATGCTCGAGTTGGCGTTCAGCCCGCGGGTGGCTGCGGTGGCCCAGCCGGTGGCCGGAACGGCCCGGCCCCAGGCCAAGCCGGCCCGCCCCCGCCGCCAGCGCCGCCCCGCCTGAGGCCGCGATTCCCCGACCCAGCTCCTGCGGGCGGCTCGAGTGTGCAGAGTGCGGCGTCGCCGCGCCCGGTCCGGGCGAGCGTGACACCAGGCAGCCCGCGCCTCGACGGCTCAACCCGGCGGGCAGCGGGCTGGCGGCCAGCAACGCAGTACGGCATAATGCCGTATCAACTGATTGCCTCTCCGCGGAGCCCGGCCGATGGCCACCGCCAGCCACACCAAGATCACGATCCGTCAGCCGGATGCCTTGAAGAGGAAGATCGCCAAGGCAGCGGCCCTGCGTGGGATGACGGTCACCAGCTTCATCAACGGCATGCTGGAGATCGCCGCCGACCGCACGCTCCGGCGGATCCGGTCGCGCGACGCGACCGACCGCGACAGCGCCGAGTTGCTCGCGATGCTGCGAAAGCCGGCCACCCCCAACGCGGCCCTGCGCGGAGCGGTGCGGCGGCTGCGGGACCTGGAGCGTGGCTGAGGCGCTCCGATTCGAGCCGTTCGATCGGAAGCGACACGACCGGAGCCGATTCGCCTGTGGCGTCCCGGCGCTCGACGAGTATCTCCGGACGAGCCTCGGCCAGCATGGCAGGAAGGACCTCACCCGGGGCTACGTCGCCGTCGATCCTGCCGATGTCGTGGTGGGTTACTTCACGCTCGCCGCTGGCAGGCTCTCCGTAAACGTCCTCGGCGACCGTGGCCGCTTGCCGGCGCGGATGCCGTTGCCGACCACGCTGCTGGCGCGGCTCGCGGTAGACATGTCATGGCAGGGCCGCGGGATCGGGGCGGCGCTCCTGGCGTACGCGCTTCGCGTCGCCGTCGGAGGTGCCGAATCGATCGCCTCGGCGGTCATCGAAGTCGATGCCAAGGACGACACGGCTCGGTCGTTCTACGCCCGCTTCGGATTCCGCAGCCTGACCGACGACCACCTCCACATGTACCTCCCGATGGAGACCGCGCGCCGGGCGATCGGGCGAGCGTGACACCAGGCAGCCCGCGCCTCGACGGCTCAACCCAGCGGGCAGCGCGTCAGGACGGCGGCGCCGATCAAGCCGGCGAAGTGGTCGGCGAGGCGACCGGCGGATGCCGGGTGGCGCAGCACGACGCCGACTTCGATGTTGCGCCGCTGGGCGGCGTCGGTGAAATTGGCGCTGGTCACCAGGGCCTGCTCACGGTCGACGACGACGCACTTGGCGTGGAGGCTCGCCCGGCCGTCGCCGACCTCCAGCGAGCGCGGGTCGTAATACAGCGCCGGCAGCCGCTCCCAGGGCCAGTGCCGCGCGCGGAACTCGCGGGCGAACCGGGCGACGAGCTCGGCGGCGGGGGTCGGGTCGTTCCACGCCCGCTGGATGTCGAGGCACAGCGTCACCGCTAGCCGGGGTTCCTCCGCCATCCGCCGGGCGAGTGGCTCGAAGAGCCGTTTGCCGTCGTGGACCGCATACCCGACCAAGAGGATCTCGCGGCTGGCCGCCCGTACGAGCGTCTGCATCACCGCCGCGGTATCGGCCGTCGGCACCCCGGGCAGGTCGGGGCCGGAGAGCACGAGATCAAACAGGCTCGTCGGCTTGGGAGTGGCGACCACGGCGGACGCGATCCCCTCCACCACGACCGCGAGCTGCCGCGGCGCGAGCCCGTCGGCGGCGAGCTCACGCAGGAGCGCCGCCACGGCCGCGGCGTCCGTCCCCGCGACCTGCTCGACGCCATGGAGCGTGATCGCCTCGGAGAGCACGCCGTCGCGCAGCGACGAGGCGAGGGCCTCGAGCGCGGCGCCCGGCAGGCGGAGCAGGGGAGCGAACCGCGCCGCCGGCCCGCGCGCGGTCATCGGTCGGCATCCCGGAAAAACTCCACGCCGAGCCCCTCGACCGTGGGCACGACGAGGGCCCGGTCGAGGTAATCGTTGTGCTGCTCGCACGACGTCTCGGCGACCAGCAGGCAGCCGTGGCAGGCGGCGCCGTGGAGCCGCTGGTGGTCGTGCTCGCCGGGCCGATGGTACGCGCACACCGGGTCGCTCGAGCACAGCATGCCCTCGTCGAGCGCCCGCCGGACGTGGCGGCTGATCGACCGCCCTGCCAGCACCAGGCCGCCGAGCGTGCCCTCGGCATCGGACGAGCCGGTGTAGATGAGGATCCCGAACTGACCGTCGGAGGGCATGCAGAAGATCCGCTCGCGGATCGAGCTCGACGGATACCCGCACTCCAGCGCGATCGCCGTCATCAGCAGGTGGCTGAACGAGTGGAGCATGTAATAGATGACGCCCGGAAACTCGACCTTCACCTTCTTCTCGACTTTCCAGGCGTCGAAGCCCTCGACGAGCACGCGCCCCCGCGCGACCACCTCCGGCCGCGCCGCCCAGGCACCGACGGCCGCCGGATCGAACCGGACAAACACCCCCTCGCCACGGTTCTCGATCGCCGGCACCCAGGTCTGATCGACCGCCAGGGCGGCGCGCTTGGCATCGATCGACAGCTCCCCCTGGATGTCGGGCCCCTGCGGCTCGCACCGGGTGAATCCCGCCAGCGCCACCACCTCGCGCAGGCGATGAACGAGGACCACGTCGGCGACGCCGCCCATCCAGGGAGCTGCCCAGTGCTCGCGCGGCATCCGCCGGGCGTGGAAATCGCCGTCGGGCACGTCGGCCCCCGCCTCCTCCGCCGACTCGGCCAACGCCGAAAACTCGACCTCCTTGACGTTGCGCGCCACGCCCGACTCTCCCGCGCGCTGCCGCTCGATCGCCGCGAACACGTCGGCATCGGAAAACCCTTCGAGCCGCTCCTTGGGTGTCGGTTTCTTCCGTGCCTTGGCCAGGTCGGCAAACGACTCGACGTCGGCGAGGAAATCGGCCCACAGGGCGCGGACGGTGTCGTCGACCGGGCGGCGGCGGTCGGGAATCGAGATCACGCTGAGCAACTGCGGAAAGTAGGCGTTGCTGGCACTCCGCACGAGCAGCCGCGCCGGCAGGTCGCACGGCTCAGGCGCGACCGCACCGAGCCATGGGCGGCGACCGCTGCAGTAGCCCAGCGCCTTCACGCCCGCCCCCTCCGCCATCGACCGGCTGACGCCGCAGTCGCAGGCGACGAACACCTGCGCCAAATCACCGCTCGTGCCGCGCTCCTCGATCCACAACTGCCGCATGCAGCCGGTCCGGGCGCCGTGGACGAACTGCTTCCAATCGAGGTCGTCGACATGCCCGCGCGGGCAGGCGCGCACGAAGCGCACCGGCACGACCTGGAGCTGCGACCGGGATTCGGCATCGCGGTAGCGGCCGTTTTCGAGGGCGGCGGCATGCACGAGCCGGCGGCGGCGAAAGCGGCCGGCCCCCGGCCGCGACTCCTGCACGATGAACCAGGCGGGGAAGTTCCAGGCGGCCACGTCCGTGCGCGGCTCATTCGGGTGCTCGGGGGCCGGCGGCGGCGCGCGGAGCGTGACGGTGTCGCGATCGAGAAACGCGCGCAGCTTCTCGACCAGCCGCGGTTCCTCGATGACCGGGATCCGTGCCGGGTCGTAGCGCCAGTGGTCGAGCCCGGCGACGATCACCGAGCAGTCGGGGAGGTCGATCATCGACCCCGGGCCGAACGTCGTCACCAATTGGCTGCGGCGCAGTTGGTTGAGGGCCATCGCATCCCCTACGGCCGACGGACGGCGAGGATCACACTCGGCTCGACGTCGCGCATCGAACGGTTCGCCTTGAAGCGCCGCCGCGTCCGCCCGAGGTCGCGCAGCTCCGGATCGAGGAAGGTGTGCAGGAGCCGCGCACCGCCCCCCAGCTCACGCTGGTATTCCAGGTGCGTGCTCGACTGCCGCAGCTCCTCGACGATGTTCACCCAGTCGTCGAGGAGGCTCCGGCAGCGGTGGAGCACCTGGTCGTGGAGCTCCTGCCCGGCTGCCGCGGACGGGGGCCAGGCGTGGGCCCGCGCCCGCTCGGCGAGCCGCTCCGCGATCGCCTCGACGGCGGTGCGAAACTCGCCGACCGCTTCGGCGCCGCGCGGCGGCGTGAGCCGGGGGTCGAAGTGCCGCACCAGCGCTACCAGCGTGCCGACCAGCGCCCGGTCGAGCGCCCGCGGCGAAAACGGCGTCACGCTCGTCGCCTCGACCGACCGGTAGAACGACGCGTGGAAGCTGCCGAACCGCTCGTAGTGCGACCGATCGCGCGGCTTGTGGATGTTGAAGATCGTCACGACCAGCCCCGGGCGGTCCGGGTCGCGGCCGACGCGGCTGGTGGCCTGGATGTATTCGGCACTCGCCTTGGGCTGACCGAGGACGAGCATCAAGCCGAGGCGCGTGATGTCGAGGCCGACGGAGATCATGTTGGTGGCCAGGGCCGTGTCGACATGGTCGGGATCGGCAAACGGCTTGGCGAGCCGGCTCTTCGTCACCGACACCTGCCCGGTGCTGACGCGCGACGTCAGCTCGAGCACGTCGCGCTGGATCGAGCGCCGGGCAAACAGCATGTCGGCGGGCTCGACGCGCCGCCGGTTGCCATATTCCTCGAGGCGCGTGCAGACCTCGTCTTCGACGATCCGCCGGCTGCCCCCCAATTCGCGCAGGCTGTTGAAGTAGCCGAGCGACGTCATGTAGGGATCGACCGGATTCATCGCGTTCTTCGCGCCGCCATGCTCTTCCCAGAGGCGCTGGGCCGCCGCCGCCAGCGCCAGGGTCGTGCGGAGAAACACCACCTTCTGGCTGCGCCCCTGCGCCGCCACGCCGACATACATCCGCGCCGGGCGGCTCGTCGCCGGCACGGTGACGGCGAAGAAGCTGTCGCGCCGGTCGGGGCCGGGCGGCGGGAAGACCTGGGTCTCGAGCCGCTCGAACAGTGCCCTGACCTGCGTGTGGGCACGGCGCACCGTCGCCGTGCTGGCGACGATCTTCGGCCGGACCGTCCGCCCGTCGCGCTGCCGCGAGGCGAGCATGTCGATCGCCGATTCATACACCCCCGCGATCGTGCCCAGCGGCCCCGAGATCAGATGCAGCTCGTCTTGGATCACGAGCTCCGGCCCGGGCAGCGATGCGGCTCCCAACGGCGCCCCGTCGTCGGGGTCGCACGGCCCGTAAAACCCGTCGGCGTCGTGGCGGTCGACGAGGCCAAACAGCGCCCCGGTGCGGCCGGTCCAGGGCAGGGCGGCGAACTTGTCGACCGTGGCGATGAGAAAGCAGGGCAGCCGGCGGTAGACCGGCTCGTCGACGGCGACGATCGGCAGCGGACTGTCGCCCGAGAAATCACAGGCGTGGTCGCTGCAGGTGACGCGGAGATCGTGCGGCTCGCGGTCATTGGGCACGAGCCGAAACGACTCCGCCGTGAACGGCGCACCGCACCACGGGCATTCCTCGATCGGGATCGGCGCCGGGTGGGCCCCCGGATGGCGCTTGAACCGGTTGGTCCGCGCATACGCCGTCTCGTCGTGCCCGGGCGCATTGTCGCCCCGTTTCCCGATCCGGTTGGGCGTGGCGGCGCTCCCGACCCAGAGGCCGATCTCGAACGGCCACGACCCGAGCCGGCGGGTGTCGCGCCGTCGCTCGAGCTCCAGGGCACAGACCAGCGCCGCGGCGCGGCCGAGCTGGTCGAGCGTGAGCAGCCGCAGCGTGTAGCGCATCAGCACGGCGACGCCGCAGCCGCGCGGCGTGCCGTGGCGCAGCCGGCGGAGCACGATCGCGTAGGCGGCGAGGCCCAGATAGGCCTCGGTCTTTCCGCCACCGGTGGGAAAAAACAGCAGATCGACCCGCTCCCGATCGGCATGGGCCTCGTCGGTGAGGCCATTGATCGCCAGGAGGATGAACGCGAGCTGAAACGGCCGCCACGCCGGCGCCGGCAGGTCGGCGGGCGCGCCGGCGCGGCCGCGCGAATACCAGGTGCGGCGACGGGCGGCGTGGGCCATCGCCCGGTTGGCCGTGCGAAACGCGTCGAGAGCCGCCGGCTGCGTGGCCAGTGTGGCGATGCCGGCCTCGATCCGCCGGGCCGCGGTCTTCATCGTCGCCAGCATCGCCGTCACGGTCTCGCGGCGGTGCTCGTCCATTCCCGCCCCGACCGCGGCCTGCGTCTCGATCCACGCCCGATACGCCGCGACGATCGGCAGCAGCGCCGCCGTCGCGGCAGCGCCGTCGGCCAGCGCCCCGAGTTGTTCCATGCCGAGCACGACGCCGTCGAGGCTGCGGGGTTCGACCCGTTCCACCGCCGCCTCGGGAATCCATTCGGTCTCGACCGCCCGGCACGCGCCGCGCTCGTCGACGATCCCGCGGGCCGAGACCCCGTGGCCGACCGCATGTTCGAGCACGTCGCGATACTGGACGTCGGCGATCTTCTCGTCCGACTCTTCGCCGTCGCGCAGGTCCGGCCTGCCGACGAAGAGCGCGCCGGCCGGCGTCTCGAGGCGCAGCCGCGGCTGGAACACGAACCGCGAATAGGGCCGCTCGGCGTCGGGGATCCGCTCGTTGACGAGAAACACCGCCACGCTGCGCGTGCCGGCCGGGAGCTTGCCAGCGGCCCGGGCCGCGGCGGGCACGTCGCGCACCGTGGCGACGAGCACCAGGCCCGCGGATCCCTCGAGGGCCGTGCGCGACGGCTTCCCGCGCGCTGCCGCGAGGTCGATCGTGGCCCGTGCGTGCCGGGGCTGCCGCCGGTAGCCGCGCGGCCCCGCGACGGCCTTCTGCACCGCCCCGACCGCTCCGGCGGCCTGCGTCGCCGACCCGTCCGCCGCCTCCGATCCCTGCGGCCCTTCGTAGGCGTAGTCACCCCATTCCACGGTCGCGGCCAGCGTCTCCACGCCGCCGGGCAGGAGCACGCTGACCCCGAGTGAACTGGGGAGCAGCCCCTTCTTGCCCGCCGTCCGGTCGATCTCGGCCCCGTCGTCGCTGGCCGGCTGCTCCGCCGGGCTGTCGATCGGGTCGTCCTCGGCGTCGTCCTCCGACTTGCTCTCGCACGGCAGCGTCGTCGGCACCAGGTAGCCGGTCAGATACCAACGGCGCGGCGACTCCGGCAACAGCTCGCCGGCGAACGGATGATCGTTCGTCGGCCCGACGACATCGAGCCGTAGCGCCTCGACGAGGCGGGCCCGGATCTGCGCGGACGACACGGCGGAGGCGGTCACGAAGGCCCTTCACGGGGAGCACGGAGCCGGCGGCAGCCGGCCGACCCGGACGGGGGGGAGCGTACCCCGGTGCCGCCCCGATCGGCAAGGTGTGCGATCGGTGCGGCCCGCCGGCCAATCGCACCTGCAGCGGCAGTCAGGAAGGAGCGGACACAGGCTCGGTCTTGAATGAATAGCGATATAAAGCGAACGCCGTCGCACAAATGAAAGC
>Ga0194129_10003096_pt1 | contig 23644 bp, 18 predicted proteins | sample TA2KigCa35mmetaG_FD_150862 | JGI IMG/M metagenome (GOLD analysis project Ga0194129, IMG submission 150862) | Freshwater microbial communities from Lake Tanganyika, Tanzania - TA2015038 Kigoma Deep Cast 35m | ecosystem: Environmental > Aquatic > Freshwater > Lake | place: Tanzania: Lake...
GAATTCCTTCCAGTGTAAGTTGTTCGGCCTTTACTTGGATATTTACAGGTGATCGCATAAACTTCTCCGTGAGTGTATACAGTTCAGGCGGCATTGTTGCACTAAACAGCACCACCTGTATATCCGACGGCATGTACTGGAAAATGTTATAGATCTGGTCATTGAATCCGGCAGAAAGCATCTCATCGGCCTCATCAAGCACCAGCATATGAACGTTAGACCCCTGAATATTGTTACGGCGAATCATGTCGAATACGCGACCTGGGCAACCAACGATAATATGCGGGGCCGACTTGCGTAACTCAGCTGCATCATCCGCTGTTGAAGTACCGCCCACTAATAGACGAATGGTGAGTCCTGTCATCATCGCACCTAGACCATGGATGACATCGTAAATCTGCTTTGCAAGTTCGCGGGTTGGGGCAAGAATCAGAACTTGGGTTTTGGCTTTCGTAACATCGATGCTTTGAAGCGCTGCAACAGTGAACGCACCAGTCTTACCTGTTCCAGATTGTGCTTGTGCGATTACATCGCGTTTCTGAATAATCGACATGATCGACTTCTGCTGAATATGACTTGGGTTTTCAAAGCCGTAGGCGTAAATTCCGCGAAGAAGATCGGGAGATATCTCGTCTACGTCTTCCCACTTTTTAAATTCTGGGTAAGACACGGCGTCGTTGGAATCGGATGCACTAGGTATGCTCGGAGTATCGTCGGCGGATGACATAATAATTGGATGCTTGATAATAAATCACGAAATAATGTCGGATATGTCTAATAATGATATCAGTATATATTTAAGTAAGTTTGAATCCATGATTTAAATACATGTCCTGATTATACATCAATAAATATGAGTTTGTTTTCAATTCATTTTACTCAATTTGACCATGTTTTTTGTGAAGCATCTATTTACAATAATGGTTCAGAATACATGAACTCTGCTACTGCGTTATTTATAAGTTTTGTAGGTATGTTTGGGTTATCTTATAATTCGTATCAGTCTATAAATCTTGATATGTTGTACTGTAGTTTGATTCTTAACGGTGTCGCGTCATCTATATATCATCATACACATTTTATAGGTTGGGGTCTTTTAGATAGATGCTCGATGATATATATATCTACATATTGTTACAACATATTCTTAGAGTTATTAATAACTGGAAAATCAAAAATCTCACATGTGTCACAACTAACACTAGTCGTATACTTGACATATTTAAGTACAATAACTGGTTTACACAATGAATCACTTTTTAACAAATTATTCGGATTTTTCTTGTGTAGTATGCTGGGTTTTTTACTATTATGTCGACTCAAATATCCAAATATTCCAAAAAATGTATTTAATTATGGAGTAAAAGGTGTTGTCTATATTACAGTAGCTGGTATTAGTTGGATTATAACAGAAAATCTATGTGATAAATATTTTGTTATGAAATATTTATATGGACACTCGTTATGGCATATAGCAGTATCGTTAGGCGGGTACTATCTTTCATTAATACCGATATATGTATATAAAAATGATGGTAGTACTGATATTAAACTTGAATATAAATACAATATTCCGTATATATCTTAGTCGTTTACTTCCACCACCCCGGTTTGAAATACTCGAACATCCGGCGGTCCGTCTGATATGCTCCCCATTTTGTCGCTTTGACTACTGCCCGAAACTGTGGGGATTCAAGTGCACGCACGATCGCCGTACCTTCCTCGGCCGATGTGACCGGTAATCCAAACGAAAACTGTCCCATTCCGTAGTCTCCACTGAGGTCCAAATATGGGTACAATTTCTCATTGAAGTTCAGAATGACTTTTGCCACGCCAAAATGCCCGCGCGTGTTCGTATTCGAATACCATAACCCGATTCCCTTTCGAGTCATGGTGTGAACTACAGGATATATAAATTCACCTGCTCGGTATTCTGGTGACATATGTGGAAGATCACTGCCGTAAGACGAGCGGTCATAGATAACACGACGAGAGTCTGGTCTTGCTTCAATGATCGATTTTATGAATGAGAATTCAGAGTTCGGTAAAAACGGCCAATCTCTCGGAGATACAGAATATAAACCCCCGCCATCAGCTAAACTGGTGATGATTTGGCATTCACGGCCGTCTCCGTCCCCGTCTCCGTCTCCGTCTTCGTCCCCGCCGATGCGAATTATGTACAAGTCCATTCGTTGTTGAACTTGCAGGTCCAGAATCGCGGTCTTCTTATCGATCATATGAAGATACTGTAGCGAGCATGATTTTCTCGTCATTTTCTCCCATAATCCATGTGGACTATTTGGTTTACGCCATAGGGGCGGAGTAATAAAACAAAGAAATCTCTCGACACCGCCCCCGCCCCGAGACAAGATTTCGAGAGATTTCAATATGAATTTATCCCAAAGGATTTGACCCCCTTTACTGCTACTACGCGCCCCATCTCTCGGCATCTGGAATGGAGGATTCCCAATAATAATATCCGCCTTTGTGATACATAGACTACACGCTGTATCCAAGAAGTCGGCGCATTGAATATTCACCAGTGACGGCCCAAATAAATCTCTCGTACGAGAGACATTGACTTCATTTATTTCCACCATGAAGATCATGTTTTTCAAAATGTGTTCATGACGTGCAGCATCATCTGGAAATACATGCATGAGACCAGTCATCAAACGAACGTAAATGACCAAACAAAAGTTCCCGATCCCAGAAGCGGGTTCCAACCAACGTAGACCCGGGTTGGTCCACACATTCAACGGAAGCTGGTCCAATAGATCCGATATGTAGGAATAAGAAGTGAATACTTCGCCATATTTATTCTTTTCAAACTCGCGCACCGAGAGATTTTGCTGGATATATTCTTCGACCTGGTTAGTTTTGTACAAATCGAAGAGTTTTCCGGCTCCGAATGTATCAACTATCGTTTGAGACATTGTGCGGCGAGACCGGCGTGAAGTAAAATTGATATAAAACAACGATATATATTATAATAGACGGATCGTACGAACGCTACATACGAACGAGAATATGGCAAAAATCACTCATCGATACGATCTTCCGGATTATGCGGCATTTATGAATATGGGATTTGACTTGAAGTTAACAGACGAAGTACTAAAATCGGTTTCAGATTTAGCTGATTTGGTTGGTGCGCCAACGTATATTAAAACACCGGTGTTTCCGGTTCGTGAACCAGGAGATTTCCGTAATGCGGCGACGCCTTTGACTGTCGGTGGCGGCGCTGGTGCTACTGCGGGAGGTTACCACGTCGCAGGAAGCAGTGCAAACACGTTTCAAAGCAGGTTTGGTGGAAGTGAAGGAGAAGGCGGGTTCACACATTCGATTACGCGGTCGTCGTTGTCATCATCGAACTCTCGTCATCACCCTCAACAGATTCCGAACAGTGAATGGGATACGATTCTTTCGTTTCAGAAGACGGAGTTGAAGAAGAAGGAAGGTATCGAGCTCAGTATTGACAACATTCGATCGGCTCTTAACAAACTCACTGACAAGACGTATGCGTCCATGTTGGCAACTATTTTAAAGGAAATAGCGGCGCTCTTTACTGCCTCGAGAGAAGACACATCAGAAGAACACAACACCGTTGCGGTCATGGATCGGGTAGCATCATCGATCTTCAATACTGCAAGCTCGAATGCATTCTACTCGGAGATATACGCGCGGTTGTTCCAAGATTTGATGGCGAAAGAAAAGGAACCAGACCACGAGCAGTATGCCGTATTTCGCGGTGTATTTGAGCGCAATCTGGCGTCATTTATGTCACTCTTTGAAACCATTGAGTACTGTGATCCGAAGAAGAATTACGACAAATTTTGCGACATCAATAAGGCGAACGAGAAACGGAAAGCCATGTCGCTCTTTATTGTGAACTTGATGAAAATCGGAATTGTTGAGAAAGCACAGGTGCTCGGGCTAATGCGCCAAATTCAGGAACTCATGTATTCGAATATGCGTCAAGAAGGGAAGACAAATGAGGTGGATGAACTCGCGGAGAATCTGTTTATCATGGTGAAACATAGTCACGCTGTATTCAAATCTGCATCATCAGACAAGGAAACATGCGACACCTTCGCGACTCGTGTAGAACAAATACAGGAAGTTTCAAAGATGAAGATCAAATCCAAACCGAGTATCACCAATAAGACGATTTTCAAGCACCTTGATATGTTGGACGAGATCTATGGAAAAGCGAAGAAATAAAATATAGAGTGTTGATGATAAATCAATTATTCACGCAATGTCAACAACACTGAGTGCGACTGCGAATGCGACGACCCGCGATATTAAATTCATTGTATCATTTACAACTAGCCCAACACGTATTAACAAATGTAGCCATATGATACACAGTATATTGGATCAAACACGAAAGCCCGATCTATTTTTATTGAACATTCCAGAAAAATTTGAACGCACTGGCGAGTCATACTCTGTGCCCAAGTATATTCGTAAAGCACTAACAGTGAATCGTGTGCCGGTTGATTATGGCCCTGCGACTAAAATTGTTCCAACCGTGCAGTATTTGACCGATCCAGAGAGAGTAAATACATACGATCCAAAATATACGCGCATTATCTATCTTGACGATGATATTGCGTATCCAAAACGTATGGTTGAGACATATGACAGAATGATCGCGCCGGGTGACGACAGTGTATGGACATCCACTGGTTTTGATTTCGTAAATTTGCAACTGAACGGAAAACGAGCACATAAAGATTCTGCGACAATTGCAGAAGGATATGGGTCAGTATGTGTGAAACTCAAAACGTTTGGTGATGATTTCATGAAATACATGACACGATATACCGCAATGACGAATCAAATATGTCGGTTATCAGACGATATTATTTTAAGTAACTATTACCATCTTCGTAATGTGGGTATTTTTATTATGAATCTAACTGGGTTTCTATCCATTCAAGACATATGGGATGAACAGCGAATTCTTGATTATGGAAACGAAGACGACGCACTTCATTTGGGCGCAAGTGGAACATCGGACAATAATGTAAACCGTTATAAACGTGTGATTACTGCATTAAATAAAGCAAAAGAACGGCATTTTGGTATGACATTTATTACAACAGAAATAGATTCCGAAACTGGAGCGATTCGAAATATGTTGCTCTATCGATGATACCGTCATACTGCGGAATACGTGTAATTATTATTTGTTGGTATATAATAATTACATAGTTACATAATTGAAATATGGTAAAATCGAAACTCAACAAGGACATCAATTATCATGAATATTCGCATTTAGAAGAAGAGGACTTCAATTACAATACACCATTATTTCAGGTTCAGTTGTTACGAGATCCGCAAAAAGTAATCATCGGTCTTGGTCAACTGAATTATCATTTTGCCAAACGTTACAATGTGGTATACACCCCCATTTATTTATTCAATGTAGACATGGAATTCATGAAGCAAATTGGCGTGTATGAGATGCCGTCGAATCAAATAAAAATGGATGAGTCTGGTGACTTGGATATTCATCGGCTGAATCCGTTATTGTATGGATTTGTAAACACAGAATTATTACGTAAATCTCGTGCAAAAGGTGGGGTCATGAAAGCCGACGATTCCGCTGCAGAAGCAAAGAAACGCGCAACGGAAACAAAAGAAATCAAGAAATCTCTCGGAAAGCCGTTGGTGAATGTGACGGTTACGGATGCAGACGGTGATAGTAGTGACGACAGCAACGACGCGGATGGAGGGGTCTCCTCTGGCACATTATTCGGCATGGATGCACGTCAAAAACATATGTTATCTGGTGCATCGATATTACCACTTCAAACAAAAGAGCAGTCCGAGTTAGAGCGACGTCAGTACAAACCAAATCCGGCAAGTGACCTCTGGATTCAAAAATATCTCAGGAATAAGTATTTCAACTTTATCGACAATGAAGGTGGCAGTGATGCATTTTTTGCCGTGATCCGAGATGCACTTCTTACACAAGGACGCACAACAACGATTCTTGAACTGCGAAAACAGCTTTCAGAAGAAGTCACAGAAGATGTATTTCGCGCATACCGAGAGAAATTCGGGATGTATCATGCACTAACACGTACACAAACACGCGAAACAAAGGAATTGGTGAATAACTACAATGACATTAAACGCCGCGTCTCAACGATCCATGACCGAGCACAACAACAACTCATGATTGCCGGTGCAAAAAAACTGGTCGTGGAACACAATATGAAACATGATGAAATGAGGTATACGAAACTCCTCTCGTCACAATACGATTATATGCGCGAGGTGAGGTCGACGGAACAACTGAAAGAACGCATGATGACCTCGCTGTACTGGCCGGATGCATGGGCGATATCGACGATGGAACGCGTACTGAATATGAAGTTTATCATGTTCTCTCAAGATGCATATGAAGCTGGAGATATTGATAATGTATTATTATGTGATAATGGTGCGGGCATTGGCAGTGGCAGCAGTGAAATCGATACAAAATGCGCGGTATTTGAACCGACTGCATATATTTTGATTGGGAGAGGTGTTTCTTTCCAGGCGAAACCTGCGTCTGAAACCGGTCGCGCACGTAGTCGATCACCGCGTCGTCATTTGCCCGATTCTAAAGCCGCGAAGTTTACACTGATTACATACAAAACCCACGGTGTTCTTGCATTCTCGGAATTACCTTATGACATTAAATTATTGGTTACGACAAAATGCTTGGAAAATCAGACATGCGGATATAGCGCGATTCCTCAATTCAAATTGTTTCAGCGCGAACTTGGTATACGCGTAGATGATATTCCGAATGAAAGCCTAGACGACCTACTTGAAGAAGTACATATTGGTTCAAACAGTGGGAGAAATGGCGCGCATTTGTATACCCCAGACATCATTTTTCAGTTTTACACGAAATCAAACCCGAACGCACTTCCAGGAGTAGGTGTTGGAGAAAAAATACCAGAGACGGAGAAGATTCATTTTCATAAACTCGCAACCTTTGATAACTGGCGGAGGAAATTGTCGAATTTTTGGAATGAGCCGTTTATGCTAGATAATCATACATGGCAGAGTGTAGAGCATTATTATCAAGCGAGTAAATTCAAGAATAACAACCGCGAATTTTATTTGAAGTTTTCTCTGGATTCAAGGTCAGAACTATCAGCAGACCCAGTTCTTGCAAAAGCAGCGGGGAGTAAAAGTGGCAAACTGAATCAAACGAACGTAATTCGTCCATCACGGATCACCATCGATCCAGATTTTTTCAATCATGGACGCAGTGAACGAGAGATGGAAAATGCAATGTTTGCAAAATTCTCTCAGAACAAGGGTCTCAAAGATCTTCTGTTGGCAACCCGAAATGCGAAGTTGGTACATTACCAGAGAGGAGCGCGGCCGGAAGTGTATCAGCATTTGATGCGTGTTCGTCATAAATTGAGGACAGGCAGTGGTAATTCGCGGTAATACGTAATTCAGCATACACTGAAATAGCTGCTGCTTGTAAATGCGCATTGGAGTACTGCAAAAATCAACATGACCACAACAATACGCACCCAGTATACATTCGATGGATTTGTTGCATTTTCGATGACATTTAACACGATGAATATACGAAGATATATATTGTTCCTGGCTTAAAGTATTTCTTGAATATGAGTTTGAATATTATATTATAATCCTCTTATAATATAATACAATACGATTACATGTGGATTGAAGAAGACATACAAAAAGATACAGATGCAATTCAAAAATCAATGCAAGATATTACGAGGGAATATCATGCGCAGTTACCTCGTACAATCCGGTCTCATATCACAGAAAATAAAGAGATTACCAATGATTTTTTCAAGAAATTCTACGAGAAGCTTCGAGACGCAGAATATCAAATATACCGAAAATCGGATGTACGTCACCAAGAGAGTCCGCATTCTTCACCGAGTGACGTAAAACTGGAATACCGCATTACTGAAATTAAGAACTCCGCAAATGACCTTCCGCATCCACGTATCTTGTCCGGGTTACAACGTACGTATGATATACGTCGAAATAACAGTGGTGATAATGACGACCAATATATTCCGTACAAAGTATACACATACATCCGAGAAAAGTCGGAGTTTTGTATTCAGTTTCAAATGATGATTCATGGCCGTTCTATCACGATCTATTTTATCACATTTCCGGAATCTCATTTTTCGGTATGTAGTCGGAATAATAACAACTGGGCGTCGTCGTCATCGTCGTCTTATTTGTGTTCTTCCGAAATCGCGGTCTATCAACGATACGCATACAAGGTCTTCATGTGGCTCACAATTATAACCAGTTTGTCCGACCATGAGTGCTCGGAGAAAAGCCTGAATATCTATTTTTATATGACTCCATTCAAAAAACAGCGCCCTCGTGATGATTCCGTTCTCTCGGCGATTCATGTGAATACTGGTCTTACGCGGAACTGTGAAACACACGGAGAAATTGTAGTGTACCGCACGGAAGAATGGTTCAAAGTATTTCTTCACGAGTCAATGCACAATTTCAATATGGATTTTATTGATCAGGATCTTCATCACGCGAATGCACAGCTTCGCAGCACATTTTGTATTCCTCACGGAGACATACTTTTATTTGAAACCTATACGGAAACATGGGCACGTATTATAAACACGATGTTCAATACATATATACAACATGAAAAATCCGGCATATCGGTCACTCAGACACAATTCATCCGGGGAGTTCGAGAGAAATTAATACAAAACGCGGTATTTTATGCATTTCAAACCGTGAAAGTACTCGATATTATGAAGCTCAACTACGCAAACATCACAATACAATCGCCGGAGAACCAAGAAGTATGTCGTAAAAGATACGTCGAGGATACAAATGTATATGCGTATTATATTCTTGGCGGTATTCTCTCGGCATACGCTCTTCCATTTATTACATGGTGCGCTCACCACAATCACGGAAAAGGGCGAATTGGGGCAATACGATTCTCTCGAAATCAAGGAACGCTACCGAAATTTGTGGACTTTCTGTGTATACTTTCGAGAGATCCGCATGTATTGAGTTTGATCACCTTTATTGAAAATCGAAGTAAGACGACCAGGTCCACGGCATCCGTATCACATGGATCCGCGGCGATTGCTGCAAAAACAATGAGAATGACGATGGAGTAATTTTAGCATTTCATAATGGAAATGCGTAAAATTGAATATAAATCGATGTCTTTATAATATACATCGTTGATTCTATCTACGCTTATTACGATGTCGTCTCGCCCTATTCCTCAAATTTCGAGTGGAAGATTGGTTTCCCTTACTGTGGATAACCCCCAATATTATACGCAGTCTCATGCTGGCGCTAGTACTACTACTACGGAGGAGAAAATGCCCGCCCTTGTTCCCGCTGTTTCCGCCGACGCTGAAGAGAAGACGATGCTTTGGAGAAACGTCTCTACACTATTTGCAAAGTGTGACGAAAATGATGAACGTATCCAGTCACTCACTCGCGGGTCGGATGATCTATTACAAGGGTTGAACGATGTTCGTGAGGAGGTAACTCAAGTACATAAATCAAATCGTTTGACCAAGTGTGTACGAAAAATTAAGAAATATGTGAACAAGAAATGTGAGAAGGTTCGCGGTGACATATCGTACTCTTCCTTCAGTGCAAACGACGAGGTCTTTGCATATATCAACAAGATCCGTGGAGAATTTGATGAAAAGATTCAAGCACTCGAAGCAGAGAATACGAGGATGAAGCGGGAAATGGCCGACTTACATCAGACATACGACAGCGATTACGAGATGTTTGTTCGTCGCGAAAACGACCTTATGTCACAACTGGGAGCAGCGGTTCATGCGAGCGAATCTCTGAGTGACAGAGTCAAAGATTACGAGGGGATCGTGATGAGACAACTCGTAAACGTACGAGAGGATTCACAGCAACACGTATACAATATGGCAGGTGACTTACGTGAAGAGTTTGCTCGTGCAATTTCGCGTGAGATGGAGACGGAAAGCAAGACTACGACAGAAATGGTTAAACATATGAACGAAGAGCTGGTGGATCTGATTACTCGTTCAAACCAGTATCACTCTCACCGATACTTTGGAACAGTGGAAGATATCAAACAGCTTCGCGATAACGGTGAAACACTGAAAAAGAGTATTGGAATGGTGGATGCTGAATTGTCTGAAACAAAAGAAATGGTTGAGTTTCTGAAAGATGAGGTAGGTCAAGCAAGCAATGACATTTATGATCTCAAGGAAAATATGCGCGAGATGAAAGATGACATTTACCATGAAATGGACAGAGATTATTATGACATGAAAGGGTACATTCGACACAAGATACATCAACACAAGAAACAAATGCACGCTACGAAGGAGGAAGATACGGGTCTTCAAATGATCGTCAATGAGTACGCAGATCCGGATATTACTGTAACAGTAACTGACGCGGCAGCGGTAGTGGCAGGAGCAGCGGAAGGAGCCGGAGCAGCAGTCCAGGCAGTAGCAGCAGCAGATACACATGAGCAAAATGTGATCATAATCGATGCGGATACAGTCATTAGTGATGACGAGGACAAGCAACCAGTGAAACATACGTAATCATTTAGTAACTCTTTGAATTTGAAACGTGAATAAAATTGAATGAAATAATGTTTTTTTATGGTAAGAGTATCTCACCGTAAAAAGAAAATATGGGCATCCGTTGTTTGAATCGTTTCATACAGAGTCGTTGTGCAACCACTTCATCACGTGTGCATTTGAAGGAATTTACTGGAAAAAGAATCGCGGTAGATACAAGTATCTATATGTATCGGTACTCTGGAGAAGGAGCTCTACTTGAAAATATGTACCTCATGGGATCTGTGTTTCGACATTACAATATTCATGCCGTATTCGTCTTCGATGGACCGCCGCCTCCTCAGAAAACCGACGTCATTGAACTACGCCGAAAGAAGAAAGACGAGGCAAAACGACAATACGACAACCTGGCCAAACTAATAAAAGAAAAGAAGGAGGATGCATCCTCTAATGTCACGACAACCGAAATTGATGACATTACAGAGACCATGCGTGAACTGAAGAAACAATTTGTTCGTCTGCGTGACTGTGATATTGCAAATGTGAAAGAACTTCTTGTGAGTTTTGGATTTGCGACGATCGATGCCGAAGGTGAGGCTGATGCATTGTGTGCGAACTTATCGATCAAACGTCGTGTGGACGCGTGCCTCAGTGATGATACGGATATGTTTGTCTATGGATGTCCGGTTGTTTTGCGAAATATAAGTCTATTGAACCATTCTGTCGTATCCTATGATATGCACGAGATCCTGAAGACACTTTCACTCACACAACAAGAGTTTAAGATGATGTGTGTTGTTTGCGGTACAGATTATTCGAATATACATTCTACACACTCACCCGATTCAGTACACAAGCAACTGATGAAGTTCAAAACTCTAACACACAAGGAACAATCGAAGTATCATGACAGCGGAGGTGGGTTTTATGACTGGTATGCGTCACAACCACACAAGACCTCGAAAGCTTCAGCGGCGGTGGCTGCAGAAGCGACAGCGAAAGAAAAGTTCGGAGAAATAAAATCAGAAGGCGAAGCAGAAACAAGCGCGATAACATACTTATCGAATGAAGCTATGTTTGATGTAACGATGCTCTCAAATGGGAAACCGTACAAACAACTTGTGGTTTTGAACCGCGAAAATATACAACGCAAGAGGATTATCGAGATTATGACCAAGGAGGATTTTATATTCATTGATTCGTCACCGAGTGATGAAGTGATCATTAAGTCGCTTTCGGCTGGTAAAACGTCGCTAACATCGTCGCCCGTCTACGGTATTTGTGTTGAGTCACCGGAAGAACAAGCTACAATGATCGCCAAAGAGGTATATGGAATGAATGGTGTGTCATCGTTTCAAGAGTTGCATTCAATTCATAAAAGAAAACGGAGAGAAAGTAATTGAATTTATTCGAATAAAAGTACGCACATCGGGAATCGAACCCGAGTCTCATCCTTGGAAGGGAGGCGTTCTACCACTATACCATATGCGCTTCACTGTGCGACGCTCGCACTTCTTTTTTTTTGTTTTTAGGATTGGTTTTTTGTTTATGTTTATGTTTTATTCGACCCCACGTACCATCATTTAGGCCTTGACAGCACCACCAGCCGCAGCGGGAGCAGCAGACTTGGCGAAGTGAGCAGCCATGTACTTCTGGAGGTTGAAGTAAGTGAGCTCCTCACCCTTCTTCAACTTCAACAGCTTAAGAAGCTTGGCATCGGGGTTGATCTTGCGACCATTGTCCTTGTCCTGAAGCTTCTGGTTGCGGATGTAAGCGTTGACCTCACGAGTAACCTCAGTGCGGGCAAGAACGCTTCCCTCGGGCTTGCCAAGGAAGGCAGCGAGCTCGTTGGAGATCAAGGTGGGCTTGACGAAACCAGAAGGAGCGCGGTTCGCGTTGGTCTTGCGGCGCTTGTTGGCCTTGTTGGCGGCACGAAGCTCGCGAGCATGCTGGCGCTTGAGCTCGTTGACCTCAGAGCGGATAGAAGCAAGAAGAGCCTGGGCGCTCTGAAGCTTGGTAAGGACACTGCCGTAGAGAGCAGTGGAAACAGAGCCGTCAACCTCGGCGACAGGAGTGGAGGCCTCAGCGCCATCAACGGCGGGGGCAGGAGCTGCAACAGGGGCAGCCTCAGCAGCCTTGGCGGAAGCCTTGGGAGTAGCAGGCTTGGCAGACTTGGCGGGGGCAGCAGAAGCAGGGGCTGCGGCGGAAGAAGCGGCAACGGGGGCAGCAGAAGAAGTAGACTTAACCATTTGATTTGATTATACACATATGAGTAAGGTCTTTTTAAGTTGTTTTTGTGAATATTTTACATCTCATGTTCAAGTTGGAAAATATTCGTTCGTTCATTTATCTGTTCATCCTTTCATTTATTCTTACATAACGGCCTCGTACAACCATGGTAACGCGTTTCTAGCATCCTGACTCACTATCGTAAGCGTTGCTAATACGTAAAATGCACCGAGACACTGATCTTCGCGCGTTACTCCACGTCGGACCATTCTCTCGATGACAGAGACACAAATGGTGCGAATTTCCGGATCTGTCAATAACGTTATGACATTTAGATTCACATGAGAATTTTGTAAGACAAATGGATTCCCGTTTGGTGGGCATATACGCTCTTTCATTTCCTGTGACAAATTTGCACGGTAATACCATATATCGTGAACATTACGAATGAAACGAATGAGGTCGGCTCGTTGTAACGCAATGAACCACTCCGAGTCAGAATAGTTGCCAAGTGTATTGATATGTTGGAATAAATCGACGATAAAGAGTTCTTCTTGTTTCTCTCGAGACAATCCTCCGGCTCCGCCTCCGCCGCCACCACCGCCGGACGTCGATCCCGCCGACGACGACACCGATTCTTCTACATCTTCATCATCTAGTTTTACAGAAACACGAAACCCTAATAAAGAACCATAAATTAACTTTTCATACAGGTTCCGGATGATTGACGCTGGAATCAATTTTCGATTGTACGGATTGGTAATATTTGGATACGAACTGATGATCAAATGAAAGATAGAAGCGACGTGAAATCCGTAGATTTTGTCGTCATTGTCGCGATATGTGAACAGTTCAGTAGGTTTTATGTGAGACAATTTGTCAAATGTATAAAAATCGGTGTCATTCACACATTCTGATGTATGTAAATATCCTGGCCCACATAAACTCCGGTATTTCGAAGATACAAAATTTCTATAAACACGCTGAATTCGAACAATGTAATACGATTGTTTTAAGTGAGTATAAACACGCAGTGTTAATTCTGGTTTTGTTCCCGACTTTTTGATTCCATAATGGCTACATAATGTTCGCAGTTCGGCGAGTGTATATTTGGTATTTTTCATTTTTTCATGTTCAGTTGGCTTAAAAATGATGACATTGGTTTCTTGTTCTTCTTCGATCACTTTATTCGATTTAGGCGATTCGGGCTCGGTCTCGGTTTCTTTCGTACTAGATGACGACTCTGACGTACCTGTCAGCTTCATTTTCTTACGTGTTCGTACGCCGTCATTTCGAGTACTTTGTGCGGAACTCGACGCAGATGCAGACGCTGCGGCATGGGCCATTGCAGAAGATGCAATGATATATTCTGCCGGGCCGGCTGATCCGATTGTCTGTATCGGTTGCGGCACTCGTTTCACCTTTATTTTTCGAGAATAAAATCTGTGTGGATTGTCATAAAGACTGAATTGTAACAATGTCATGTATAATTTTTGTGTTTCGATACGATTATTCATGGCAGTCGTGGGTGTGCTCACACTTGTAGACGACATGTGCACTACGCTGTTCTGATGTAACAAATATATATAATCAGATAAAAATGTTTATATCATCTTTACAACATAAAGATATTTTGTAATACTATTGTATAACTGCTATTTCAATGCGTGTTTCTTCATGCATACTACTATGTCTTCTATCGGCATCATTTGTATCAAGTATCGCGACACTTGATGTTACTGTGCAGAGGTCAGTTCCGTACAACCCAGAAGATGTGAAAGTTCCGTTAACTAAGGAAGACACGATACCCCTTTCAACTGATATATCACATCGTAGAGTTGCTTCACTAGTTTCGGATGATGAAGATGATTTCGACCCGAATGATGAGGGGTATGAAGATCACGAGCCTACATACGACAATGATGAAGAAGAGCACGAGCATGCTCACGACACTAATGAAGAAGAGCATGTTCACGACACTAATGAAGAAGAGCATGTTCACGACACTAATGAAGAAGAGCATGCTGACGGGACTGATGAAGAAGAGCATGTTCACGACACTAATGAAGAAGAGCATGCTGACGGGACTGATGAAGAAGAGCATGCTGACGACGAAGGCTTAGAACACGAATTCGAAGAGTTGGATGGAGACGTCGGATCAGGATCAGGTCGCAAGCTGTTACGATTCAGACGTATTGTAAAACAAGTACAACGTGTTTTCCATCGGCCCAAATCTCCTCCTGCACCTGCACCCAAGCCCGCCCCCAAGGCAGCGCCTGCACCCAAGCCCGCTCCCAAGGCAGCGCCTGCACCCAAGCCCGCTCCCAAGGCAGCGCCTGCACCCAAGCCCGCCCCCAAGGCAGCACCTGCACCCAAGCCCGCTCCCAAGCCCGCTCCCAAGCCCGCTCCCAAGCCCGCTCCCAAGCCCGTCCCAGCCCCTGCTCTTGTACTCAAGTCTGTACCAGTAGTTGCTCCTGTTATTGTTACAAAGACAGTTTCTGCACCTGCACCTCAGCCTAAAAAGGAAGAACCAAAGAAAAAGAAAGGAGGAATTTTTAAGAGTGGGTTTTCTATTATTAAAAAGGTTGCTCATAAAGTAGCTGATAAAGTAGATGATGTGCCACGTGCTATCAAGAAAACTGTTTCAGCTACTGTAAAGGTTGCTAAGGCGGTGGTGCCGGTTGTTGCTCCTGCTGTCAATTTAATTCCTGGTGGTGGGGTTGCAACGACGACAATCAAGATAGTTGTTCCAAAGGTACATAAAATAATTACTAAGACCAATGATAAGGTTTCGTCAAAGGTTAAGAAACTAATATCCAAGGCCAAGACTGTAGCACCGACCATTGTATCCAAGGTCAAGACTGTCGCACCGAACGTGAAGGAACTCGTATCTAAAAAGGTGAAAAAGAGCGATATCAAGAAGGTTATCAACAAAGTAAAGAAGGATGCGAATAAACTGGTAACAAAGATGAAGTCAGCTGTTCCGAAGGTGAAAGGTGTTAAAATCTATGGAAAATACTGTGGACCGAATTATTGTGGTGGTGAAAAGTTTAAAGGTGCAGAAGGACCGAATTGCAAATGGGGAGTTGCGCCAAAGGATTCACTGGATTCATGCTGCAAAGCACACGATCAGTGCTGCGGTTCAGCAGATACACGTGGAACGAATTGCAATAAAGAAATTCTATCTTGCGTGAAGAAATCTTCATGCAGTGGCCTTGATTGCACGCTTGCTAAGTCTGCGATACAGTTGACTTTTACTGCATTAAAGAATAACGTTTGTGGTAATTTGAATCGTTCGAAATCATTATCTGAACAATCATCCAGTTCCAAGAATTCAATTATTGAGCGCAAGAAGTCAACAACCACTACTAGTTCGAGTGTTGTCAAACCGGATTCTAAATCGCTTGTCAGGCCTGCGGTCAAGCCTGCGGTCAGGCCTGCGGTCAAGCCTGCCGTTGATTTGAAAACATCAAGAACAACTGATTCACCGGTTGTGGTTACTTCTGATACACCAGTTACTGTGACTGATTCGGTGGGAGAAACTGTTGCCGCAGGAGCAGTGGCCGCAGGAGAAGTGGCCGCAGGAGCAGAAGCATCCGCATCCGCAGCGGATTCTGTTTCTGTTCCGAAGGAAACGGTTGTCAATGAAATTATTAACACGATGCCAAAGACAAACGCAAAACTTCAAGCATTCCAAACTAAGATTGTCTCTATCATTAAAGAAATGGATGGCGAACAAGCAAAGATCGAAACGGAAAATCGTAATAATTTTAATGGCGTAAGCGTGACTCTTCAGCATGAGCAACTTCGACTTGAATCGTCGCGTAAGCAAATGAAGCAATTATTCGATGAAACACAGCTTCTAAATGCTACAATTCAGACTCATTACAAAAAACTAATCGCGGATACAAATTATTTACAGACACTAGATGCGATTCGCCCAGGGTTTCTCAAATCACTTGATGAACTTGCATCCCATGTTGCCGCTGTGAAAGATGTGGTTGATAGCAAAATCGTCAAAGATGAATACAAAGATGAAATGATGTCCCTTCTTACGGGGATTCATTTTAATACACATAATATCTCTGGATATGTTGCTACTGCATTCATTAATCATTATAATAAATACAAGGCCTTAATCCAACAGGATAATACCGAATATTCGTCTGAATTGAAGCGTCTTACAATCTTATCAGATGAGTACAAGAGTCAAGTTGAAAAGTCGGCTTTGATCGAGAAAGAGCGGGATCGTCTTCAAGACGTTCTTTCGAAGCTCAAGAACACATTGGAACTCTCTGTGTCTCAGCGTGAAGAATTTGATCTTCTCGTCAAAGAAGTTGTTTCCATATTTGATAAGAGACGGTGCTAGGGAGGGGGAGAGACGACCTCCAATGAAGAAGGTCTAGCCTTCACGTATTTAGCATTTGAATCCTAGTCCATCATAAAAAAATTGATTTAAACATTTATGATGAATACATATATCAATCGTTCAACGTATCGTTAAACACTCGTATCGCAATCACAATGGCTTCTGAAATGGTTATCTCCGGCGCATCCTTCAATCCCCAGACTGACATGAAATACACCAAACCCAAGGTGAATTCTGTCGGCGGTCGCAGTGTTGGTATCGTCAATGCAAAGACTAGCACTGTTCTCAATCTGTCGTCTCCTTTGATGCTCACTTGGGGCGTCAATGACTTCACGGATGAGAAGTCTGGCAAGGTTAGTTATGATCTCGCACTCCAGTTTCCCAATGAAGGGTTTGAGACTCCAGCTACGAAGAAGTTTCTCGCAAATATCACTGCATTTGAGAAGAGAATCAAGGAGGATGCAATCGCGAATTCCAAGGAGTGGTTCAGCAAACCCAAGATGACTGCTGACGCGGTCGATGCTCTCTGGACTCCGATTCTCAAGTACCCCAAGAACAAGGACACTCTTGAAGCTGATTTGACGCGTGCTCCTACTCTGAAGGTGAAGCTTCCTTTCTGGGACGGTCAATGGAAGGAGCTTGAGCTCTATGATGTCGACATGCAGCCGATCTTCCCTGATCCTTCGAATCCGGCCTTGTCTCCGAAAGATTTGATTGCGAAGGGCAGTCACATCGCGGTTTCGATTCAGTGCGGCGGTATCTGGTTTGCCAATGGTAAGTTTGGCGTGACTTGGAAGTTGTTTCAGGCGATCGTGAAGCCCAAGATGTCACTGAAGGGCAAGTGCCACATCAAGCTCGATGATGAAGAGAAGACGAAGATTGTCTCACAGGTTGTTCCTACGGATGTGGATGGAGATGCTGATGGCGGAGAGCATGACCACGACAACGTATCTGCGATCATCGAGGATGATGAGGAAGATGCTGCGCCTATTGCTAGAACACCATCTGCGCCAGTTGCGAAACCAACACCCGTTGTTGCTGCCGCTCCTGCCGCCGCAGCCGCAGCCGCTGGTGGTGATGCTGCATCCAAGAAGAAGATTGTTCGCAAGGTCTAAATAGTCTAAAATAACGTGTTCGCGTATGTGCGCGGTGTAAATCCATGACTACAGGTATGTTTGTAATTGTTGTTGAATATCAAAAAATACTAACAATCGTCTACAGGTAATTTCATTTTTTTTACTTATGATCATAAAAAATGAAATACTAATATATATGATAACATGTCCAAAGATATACGATCCAATCAAGTAGTTCCTATTTCAGAAGCTGAACCAGTTCCTACCCCGGTTCCCTCTGAGAATAAATGTACAAAGTTGATTTTAGAGGGGATTGGATGGGCGGGTAGTATACTTGTATTATGTCCCTATGTCATTACGTTTGAAAAAACGGTAGACTTTGTATTGAATACCCTTGGAGCAACTGGGCTTTTGGTTGTTTGCATTAAGTCCAAACAGTATCAATCTATTATAATTAATACTGCTTGGATAATAGGAGGATTTTACAAATATTATGCAGGTAGTTAGTATTCATTCACTGTAAAAAAAGTGTTAGTCTACACATGCGCGCGCATCCCCTACCTTTTAGATCTCGCTGCTGCTGCCACTGCTGCCATTGCTGAACTGTGCTCTGAGTTGAGCCATGAACTGTTCGACATCACCTGATGAGTTCATGTACATTTGACGGATTGCCAGAATGTCTTCATTGTTCAAAATGGTCCTTGATACTGCTTCTGATGCAGCTGATGCGGCTGCTGATGTCTCTTGAGGCTGCTGTTGTTGCTTGGGTGAAGCAGTTCGGCGTTGTGTTCGTGTAGCTTTGGGCTGTTCTTGATCAGATTGAACAACCGCAGCACTTCCGCCACTGGCGACTGCAATCGCTGCTTGCTGCTTCTTGTTCTCAGCGGTTTCTTGTTTCTTCTTTTCCCGCGCTTCTTTGTCTTTTGCTTTCTTTTCAGCTGCTTTCTCATCTTCAATGCGCTTCTTTTCATTCAGGTACATCTGGTATATCGCTGGTAGATTGGGGCAGTCATCTTTGATGGAAACCTTTGTAGTTGATGGAGTCGGCTGGTCTGCAAATGAACCGCCAGCGACCAAAGAATTCGTTTTGATGAAGACGATTTCTCCGTTTTGAGCATTGTGTCCATCACGTTTGTCCATCACAAACTTTCTGCGGGATTCAATCAACCGGTCATCGTTGACGATGTGAACACGCTGTGCAGGAATGCATCGTTTGCCAAATGTAGGAAACAATCTCGACAGCTCTGGATCATCGCTAGAAAGATTGTATTCGGTGACTTGAACTTGAATGCTTTTCCATTGAAACGTCTGGTCAAACACTTCCCGACATGATGGAGTTTCACGTAGCTTTGTTTCAAGTGTCTTCCAGTTCTGAGTGCGAGAACTTTCGCTCATCAGGAAAGAACCTTTCTTGATAGTCAGCACGAACTCAGTGGTTTCAAACACCGACTCGCCGTACTTCATCGTGAGGCGCTCTTTCATCTTGTCGAACAGCAATTGAGGGGTTTGATTGAATTTCACTGACCATTCCTGGCCAAAGATCGACGTGTTGAATTTGATGACCATTTCTAACCCGATGTGGCGATTTACATCGGTGATAGGAACATCCACGATCGATTTTTGCATGTTTTCAACTGTGCTCCAAGGCTGGCAAACACGGCTGAGACAGCTGGTGTTGTTTTGAAGCTTGAAATCAGCATTCCATTCACCAGTCTCATACTCGGGCATGAACGCGGTCATTGCGCGGAAACGACCCCATGCGTAATGGTGAAATGTGTCGGATGACTCAGTGCTTCCAAACTTGAGAAACCGGATAAGGTCCGAGTGTCTTTGAATTCCAACTCCATTATCGGTGTGTCTGAAAATGCCTGCGTCAGGGTTAGTAATATCAAATTCGATTTCGATTCTGGTCGCTCTTCCTTTTCCCGTAGAGTTGTCTGAAAATTCCGTCGCACAAAGAATGGCTGCAGGGAAGTCTTCCGTGTAGACGACTTTCTCTCCAGCATTCGCGCGCCACTGGCCGTGAATGTCTTCGTTGTAGTTGTTGCTTCTTCTGAAACTTTCCATTGTAATTGTCTGATTGCTTAACACTGCATGTATTAGTAATCCAAATTTGTATTTCAATTTTTTCCAGATTTCATGCTTTTTCATGTTATCATGATATTTTTTGATGATAACGTGAAAATCCAATATTCACACACCCGACACCAACCGCACATTTGCGTAAACATTCGCACGGATCCCTACTTTATAAATATCGCCAGTATTTGTATTACATTTTGAGATGCCTAAGGCTCCACCACCAGCAAGATTACGAAGAGACACGCATTGACGGCCGTGTGATTGTAGTGTAACGTCCGATGCATGCAAATAATAAATAAACCCGCGAGATTTGATTTCGTCATTGATGTAAACTGGCAAGATCTGCGTAGCGAACAGTTCTTGTATGTTAACGTCGAGAGATATGAATAGATTGTTATTATCATCGAGAGATACATGTTCCGGAAGTTCGGGTTCACATAATACAATTACCTCACTTTTACCTCCATCAGTGGCCGGCTTTTTGAAATGAAGCTCAGTATGCCACAATGGTATATAATATATCTGCCCGCATTCATGAAGAATATATACTCGATCGAGTAACATATCCAATAATGATGGATTCATACGAACAACAATATCTTCACCCGTCTTTTCTTCGACGATTCCAATAAGTTCATCCATAATCTCTTGAGAGATTCCAAACAGTTCTTGATTCTTCGAGAGAATCTCATATAGCGTAAGACATGTATGTTTGTCCATCGTACGAAACATTGTGATTCCAGATTGGATACCCTTCGTAATGATCATATGAATAAGTGATTGAATCGCCTTTGCGCTAGCGTCTGGTGCTCCGTTGGCGGTTGTCATTTTTACAAGGATCGATTGAATGAATAACTGAAGAATGCTATCATACCCGCCCGCTTCCATATGAATATCCGTGATACCTTCTGCGTCACTTGAAAAAAAGTAGTCTTTCACGCGCTTATGTGCGTCATTTATTTCTTTGAATTTTTCTGTTGCATCCTTGTTTTTATCGTCTTCGTCTAGAGTGACCTTATCTGGATGATGTTTCAATGCGAGTAGATGATACCGTTTATTAAGTTCTTTTATGGAGGATGGAGTGACCCCGTCTGCAAATCCGAGGGTATGTAACGAGGTTTGAATCGATTCTGGGAATGGATAGGGAGGAGAGAATGAAAATGAGTTAGGCATGATTTTCGAGAGATGACGGAAACTGATGCTTGTATCCGTGTATCTTGCATACTAGTAATAAGACGAAATTCTCTAAATGATATATCGGGCGGTAATTATTATTGAAATACTGAAAAAATGTGTAGATCTGCATCATAATATCATCCATCATTTCTGGAAGTAACGAACCATTCGTTATCAAACGACGCAATATAAACCATACGCATTCTTGAATACTGATATCATAGGTGAGAAGATCATAGAGGCGTTCTCTCAGCGCGTCGTATTTTAATTGTGTATTTGGCGAGAGAATGATTTCAACAATACAGTTGCATATATTCTCATGCGGTTCTGTGAGGTCTGTCATGTTTGACTTCAGCGCTTTTATATTCGTTATGGTTTCGAGAGGGAATTTACTGGTTAGTCGAGTTGGCGTCTCTTTGATGATTTCATGGTGGGGCGACGACGGCGATGACGGTGATGACGGCAACGATGGCGGAATCATCTTGGATTTTTTCATACTTGCAGCACCGCCTCCTGTACTTGCACTTGACGGGAAGATGCACTTATTGTACATCGTAGCCGTAGGACGTTTGAAAGGGATCATTTTACACCGGTGGAGTATGTTGTCTGGAATAAAACTGACATGTTCGGATAAAATGACGAATTTCAGGTTGTCCGACATATAACTATAAAATGTTTCCAGTAGTTCACTATGTATTCTGTGAAAGTTCTTACACATGACAAATGCAGTTGTACATGATGATCTTGAACTGATAATGTCTTGTATTTGATTGTAGATCTCATTCCATAGATGTTTAGAGTTACAGCCCAAGAGTGACATATCTACTTCGAAATGACAGTCGCTGATTTTGATGAAAAACGTGTCTTTGTTGTATGCGACTGCGATTCGTTTCTCGTATTTTAGATGGGATGGACTGTAACGAGAGATCATGTATAATGCATGACTGTATTTACCGACACCACTTGGGCCATACATGATCATACTTGGCAGAGAGTGGATATCTGTTGGAAATGTCAACATGGTTTTTTTAATGATGGGGTGAAGCGAATATTCTTCAACTTTCTTGACATATTCGTTGAAGTGAGTTTCAAAGAATTTCATTGGGTGGACGGTAGACGGATACGCAAAGATAATTATTATGTATCCGCGGATTTGATTTATACCAATTTTAACGCGCAATTACCAGAGTAATTTGTCTGCGAGCCACCCTCTACTCCATTTTTCGTGACGGTCGCGTTCATGACGCATTTTGTACAATCTGCGACGTGTTTTTGCATAAGCAAGTCCGCGTGTGCGAATATAGGTCGGAAAGTCGTTCATGCCTGCCGCACCAACACTGGCGATCTTGTGCGAGTTTCGAAATACGTCGATTTTCTTCTCGGGATCTGTAGACGGCTTTACAACGACACCTATTTTCTTCGCCATTCGACGCGTGTATTTTGTAATGTGGTACTTCATCGCCATTTTATATCATAGAGACAGATTATTTAAACTTTGCTTAAACCGATTCATTTATGACATACAATAGAAATCATGAACGTTGTCATCAATCCAAATGAATACAACCCTGGCCAACTTTATTTTACAGAAAGACGGGCGAATACACATATTCCAAACAGTATTTTCAATCGAATTACGTATTCTACCAATGACTTCATTATGAACGGGATTTATATCCAATTTGAGCTATTTGTCAAACAGAACGAACAAAATTACAACAGCAATATTTATAACTGTCACTTTGACACCGGGCATGATCATAATCGCGCGATGTTGACTATATTTGATGAAATCGAAACGAGCATTTTGAATAAATGGATGCAGCTACAGCATCATCAGCAACCGTTGGGTGCTCAGACGCCGAAACCAAGCGGGGACATCATACAACAATTACGTAGTGGAATCATTAGTGTATGGAAACATGACATGTCGATTCACGACAAACCGCAGTTTCAGCATTTTATTATTAAAATATCGGGGGTCTGGGAAAATGACGCTGGATGCGGATTGACGTACAAGTTTATCTAGTTTTTTTTCATTACTCCATCACCTGGTCGGTGATTGCGTAATGAAAAAAAATGCAGGGGGGGGGGGGAGGGGGGGGGGGTGG
>Ga0194129_10003098_pt1 | contig 23636 bp, 25 predicted proteins | sample TA2KigCa35mmetaG_FD_150862 | JGI IMG/M metagenome (GOLD analysis project Ga0194129, IMG submission 150862) | Freshwater microbial communities from Lake Tanganyika, Tanzania - TA2015038 Kigoma Deep Cast 35m | ecosystem: Environmental > Aquatic > Freshwater > Lake | place: Tanzania: Lake...
CTCCAGTTATCTGACAACTCCACCTCTAATAAGAGACAGAAGTACTGAAATCAAAAAGACCTGAGGAAACCAATTTACAGACGAATTGTTGCACTACCCGATGTCGTTTCAATTGCCTAGCAATCTCAGACATTGAATATCTCATTGCTTTGAGCAGTCTGATTTGCGATCTTTCTTCTCTGGTTACATCATGATAGCCTTTGGCCATGGTAATCTCCTTGGTTGTACACCTCAAAAATTACCACATCATGTAGCCTTTTTATTTTTTTAGTACTTGTTGCACTTCACTCTTAAATGGGCCCATCCATATTCATCATTTATTCTCTAAAACTTATAATAGGTTTTTAATCAAGCCCCTAGCTTTTTCATCCTCCCGCAGCAATTTGGAGAATTTCAATTTTGTCATGCTCAACAAGCGTCGCTTTTTCCAATTCGTGACGATGGAGCGCTATTCCATTTTGTTCGACTAAAACCGTAGCAATTGGAAGCTTCAGTTCTTCCAAGAGTTTAAGAAGTGTAGAAGCACAAACTTTTTTTTCTTCACCGTTAAGCTGAATTTTTTTCATTTTTTACAGGTATTCTTTCTCCAAAATCACTTCATCCCAATCTTTCCACACTGCTTCTAATCCTAGATCCTCCAGGGCAGCGACTACAACTGCCGGAGAACGATTGTCAGCAATTTCAAATTGCTCCGTTGCTTTTTTTTCTGAACACGAAGAAGGCACCATTTTTCCTTTGACTGTTTGATGGAGCTGTTCAGAACCTTGTCCAGTATATCCACCAGGTTCTGTATGACTCCCAGCACTGATCATCGTAAAACCAAGTGGCATCAAAGCATCTCTTAACTCCACTGACTCTCGTGTACTCATCACTAAATGAAGTTGGGGAAAGGTGAGGCGCAAAGCAAAAACTAATTGTGCAAAATCACGATCCGAAAATTCATAACGCGACCTGAAGCCTCCTGCAGCCGGTCTCAGCCGCGGTAAGCTGACGGAGAGTTGAGCCTTCCAACAATGCCGTTGCAAATAAAAAAGATGAGCGGCTAGCGCCAGTGCTTCTGCTCGCCAATCGGCAAGACCAAACAAAACTCCAGCACCCAAACGGCGAAAGCCAGCCTGATAACCACGCTCCAACGCATCCAAACGCCATGAAAAATCTTTTTTGGGACCAGCCGTGTGCAACTGACGATAAATATCTTGATCGTATGTTTCTTGATAAACAATTAATCCCTCGGCTCCTGCTGCTACGAGTGGCCAGTATTCTTTCTCTTCCATCGGCGCAACTTCTAACGCAATCGCAGGAAAAATGCTGCGAAGCCGTTCCACACATCGCTCTAAATAACCACTCGAAACAAATTTAGGATGCTCTCCTGCGACCAAAAGAATATTTCGAAATCCCTCTTCAGCGAGGTAAGTTGCCTCTTTCGCCATTTGCTCTATATCCAGGGTCACTCGCAAAATCGGATTATCACGCGAAAAGCCGCAATAAGCACACGAATTGATACATTCATTGGAAAGATAAAGAGGCGCAAAAAGCCGCATCGTTTTTCCAAAAAAGCGGCGCGTAACAGCGAGAGAACGTTGGGCCATGGCCTCCAAAGCACCATCATCACAAGGTTCTAAAAGCTTTTGAAAAGCCAAAAGGTCTCTCGAAGGATGTTCAAGAGAGCATTGGAGTTGTTGAGAAAAAAGTTTTTTTGTCTTCAAGAAATCGTCTTCCTATATTCTGTTATGGCATTATTAAGGGATTATCAACACGAGCAATATTAGACAATTCTTGATCCCTCTCACTAATTTTTTTTTCTTGTTGTCCTTTTTTAAGTTCTTCTGACTTCTGATCAATCTTCGCATTTCCTTTGAGTTGAGCTTCCGTTTCCTTTGCGTGCTCTTGTTGCTCTTTCTCAATTGCTTTTTTTTGATCAGCCGTTTCATTTAAAGAAAATGTATCATCGTTAACTGATGTCACACCTGTTCCTTGTTGAGCAGAAGAAACATTCACAGTTGGCTGCATACCTTGCTGCTGCTGTTGCGGCAATGGGGTTTCAATCGATTCCGCTGCTTTTGCTTCATGCTCTTGCATGCTTGCTACAAAAAGTGCATAGGCCTTCAGCCCTTTTACATTTGCTTCCTGAAGTTTTTGCTCAAATTGTGGATCTCCCGTAACGTCCTTCACCGCTCTTTTGATAGCACCAGGTTCTCTATCTTCTGTCATCCTCGTTTGCACAACACGAATACTAGCCATTAAAAGTGAGTGTGACATCCTCGCTCTCACAACATTAATAGCTCCAATCAACTGCGCACGCTCCGCTAAGTTTAACCTTGTTACTGAAACTTGTGTAGAACCATTGTCTCCTACCATCCGCCGAACAACTCTGCTTCTTCCTGCCCAAGCTGCTGCATCATCTGCACGCCAGACATCATTCTGAGTAAAAGGTGTACCAACAGCAATAGGCCCTGATTCAAGAGGCTGGGCAACAGGGACTCGATCATCACTACTTGCAGCCGTCCCTTCGTAATATTGTACACGCCGTGCGCGCAACTCCTCAACACTCATTCCTGCACTAGAGTTAGCGGGAGGTAAAGAATTCGTTACAAATTTTCCCGGTTGCAATCTCAAATCAGATGGCACTGCATCTTCTACAGCAAATACAGCAGTAGCCTCAGCAGAAGGCAATCTCACTGCCTCAGTAGCAGATATAGGAGTAGCTTGAGCAGTAGGTATATCAGAAGAAATTTGATCCATATTTTTAGTCGATGTTTTAAACTATACCAACAGTTTATTTCAAAACTGAACACTCAATTAAAGAAAAAACTTTTTCCGCTATTTCCTTCATCTCTGTCAATGTTGGTGTCTTTCCAGGTGCGCGACAATCTTCTCCAAATTTTTTTCTTTTTTTTATCACACCATTTTTCCAAATCCAAGATTCATCTGACCAAGGCCCAACACGCAATGGATCACTCCACCGATGAATCGCTAAAGTTTTTGTCGGTTGCAAAGCCGCAGCCAAATGCATCGGACCACTATCAGAACTCACAATGAAGGCAGCTTGCCGAAAAATGGCAATAGCTTCTAAGAGCGTCGTTCGATTAGTCCAATCGATCACGTTAGCAGGAAGCCCAGTCATGATTTCTCCTTTTCCCACCAAGACGACTGGAATATTTTTTAGTCTTTCTGAAAAAACAATGACTTGCTCTTGTGTCAGATTTTTCCCACTACCACGAGCATAGGGATGGAGCACTACAAATGGCTGCGTCACTAAAAAACCAGATGGCAATGTTCCTTGCGGAAGAAAAAATTGTGGCGATGTTGGCCTTGGAATGCCCAATACATCAAGAATAGCGAGCAATTGATTTACAGCATGCTCCTTTTTATTTACCGTTGCAACGCTATCATAGAATAAAGAAGCTCCCTCCCGTGCACTGCTCAGTCCAATAATTTTTTTAGCACCAGAACAGCGTGCCATCAAAGCACTCCGCAACAAGCCCTGCAAATCAATCGCAAGATCCGGCTGCCAACTCCGCAGAGATCGCGCCCAGACCAACGATTTAATCCAACCTTTTAATCCGCGAAAGTTTTCTCGAGGAAAAGAAATGATTTCTGTCACTCCCGGATGTCCTTCGACCAAGTCACGCCATGCAGGTTGCAGAAGCCAACTGATCTCACTATCAGGCCACGCTTCATGCAATGCAGCGACGACAGGCAGCGCATGGATCACATCACCCATAGAGCTGGGCTTGATCAAAAGAATTCGGCGCGGAGAAGAAGAAAAATTCACAGGGATCGAAGTGATAGAAGATGAAGAAAAAAATAATATTGCGTATTGGTTTTGAAAAGGTTCTCAATAAATTTTAGCGGTGTATTTTAAAAATTTATTTCGAATTGAGAAAACTTCTTCTATCCCTTCCATCTCTGTGAATCTCTACCGCAGCCAAAAACCTCGTCCCAACATCTTCTCCAGCTAACGCCCTCGTAATTTGCTTCGTTTTTCTTCCATGCACAATAAGAGTTTCAATGCCTGCTTTCGTTGCTGCAGCAACAGCTTGCAGCTTTGTTGCCATACCACCCGTAGAATGTTCTCCTTTTTCTGCAGTCACGTGATGAAGTACCTCACTAAGATTAGTCACCCGATGAATTCGTTTGGATCCTGTTTTTGTTTTCGCCCTGAGCCCATCAGAGCTAGTAACTAAGATTAAAGAACAAGCTCCCATCATTGCTGCAACCTCAGCAGAGAGCTCATCGTTATCACCTAATTTCAATTCTTCAACCGCCACCGAATCATTTTCATTAATGATGGGAAGAACATGTGACGACTCAAGCAATCGCTTCAATGTTGTTTGCGCATTATGTCGCCGTGGCTCTGTGTAGATATCTTCATGTGTCAAGAGAAGTTGGGCAGTTGTGATGCCGTGCTTCAAAAAATATTTTGCATACGCGGCCATCAGAGCTGGTTGTCCTACGGCTGCACAAGCCTGCTTACCAGCTTGATCAGTCGGTCGCTGTGGAAGTTTTAGCGCATGAACTCCAGCTGCAATCGCAGCACTACTCACGATGATGCAAGGAACTCCTTGTTTCATGAGCGCTGAAATTTCTGATGCGATGCGACGAATCTGTTTATGATCGATCGCGCAACCACCGGGAGTTGCGAGAACGCCGGTTCCGAATTTTAAAATGACGGGATTCATAAAATAAATTAATTCATTTTTTCTCTGCCAATTCTAAAAAACCCGCTTCCAGCGCCAGCGTTTCTTGCACGCCTCCTTCCAAGCTGCTGCGTAATTTTTCTACAATTTCTAATTTGCGCAGCAGCAAGACAATTTCATTTTGATCAGATTGTTGTGATACTGTTCGTAATTTTTCTCCAAAATACGTCGCCACTGCATCGATGAGTAAAGATCTTTGAGACAATACCGAGGCTTCTGCAGAGGCCTTGAAATATTGTTCCCGCGCCCCTTCCCAGTTGCCTTCCGTGGTTTTTCCAAAGTGTTGCTTTTCTAAATCAAACTCTTCTTCGGCTGTCTCAGTCGCTTCTGCTCGAATGGCTGCCAACAATTCCTGAAAATGACGCACGAGTTGAAACGCAGCTGCAACATCATAGCTTGCTCCTTCATCAAAAAAAGTTTTCATTAAAGCGGCTACTTTTTTTTCATGCTCACTCTTCGGTGGTTCTTCAGCGCTATAAATCGGAAGTCGAATACAACGCGATCGGATCGTTTCTAGCAGCGCCTCTGGGATTGATGTCGTCAACAAGAGCAATGTTTGATCGGGCGGCTCTTCCAAAGTTTTTAAAAAAGCATTGGCGGCTGAAGAAACCATTCGTTCCGCATCGTGTATAATCGCAATTTTGTAATGACTCTGCTGCGGCTTCAAATGTAACGCTTCTTCTAAACCACGCATTTGTTCGGTCAGAATTTTCCGAGATTTTGATTCTGGCTCCACAATGTGGACATCAGGATGCATCTTCACTTCGAGAAGAGAACAAGACAACACCATCGCCGCCAACTCTTCCGCAATCGTCTCCATACCATCATGGAAAGAACCTGTGATCAGGTAGGCGTGACCGAGACGTTGTTCCTCCATCGCTTTTTTCAAAAGAGCTAGAGCTTGAGTTTTAGAAAAAGACATCAGACAAGGTGAAGGGTTGAAGAGGTGAAGCGGTGAAGAGTTTTTAAAATTTGCTCTGTCACTTCATCGATAGTTTGCAATGCATCAATGACGATGATTCTCTTTGGATTTTTTTTAGCTAATTCTAAATAACCTTGCCGCACTGCTTCGTAAAATTCTTCCGGCTCTTGCTCCATGCGATCGACAATAGCCGATGCAACGTTGCGCTTCTTCATTCGCTCGCGTCCGTACGCAGCCTCCATGTCGAGCAAAAAAGTTAAATCAGGCACCACTCCTCCAATCGAAAAATTATTAATCATTTTCACGTGCTCCGCATCAAGAGCCCGTGCCGCCCCTTGATAAGCCGTCGTCGAATCAAAAAAACGATCACAGAGCACGATGGCTCCCCGCTCTAATGCGGGTTGAATCACCTCACGCACGAGCTGCGCGCGACTGGCAGCAAACAAAAGCAGTTCGGCTTCTGGAACAATATCCACAGAAGAATCTGCATGTTGAAGCACGTGACGAACCTGCTCGCCTAAGGCTGTCCCACCTGGCTCTCGAAGAGTGAGCACTTCGCGATCACGATTTTCTCGGCGCAATTTTTCTGCGAGACGAGCAATCTGTGTTGACTTGCCACAGCCTTCTGAACCTTCAAATGTAATAAAAATTCCTGATCTCGACGAAGACATTGGCTCATTCTAGACTGAGTTTTTTTCTTTCACAACTCTTCCCAACAGCGCGGACTATAAAAATTCAGAAAAGCAAAAAAAGAAATTTTTTCTGTTCCACCCTTTTTAGCATTATAGTCGTCTTTTGTCAGTGCACTCATTGAAAACACACACCCTTATTCCACTCCTCATGCTCCTTCAACTGGGAGCAGCAACCTTGCAAGCAATTCCATCTTCTGGAGAAGAAACTTTTTCTTTAGAAGAAGCAAACACATCTTCGTCAGCAGCAGAACAAATCAGACGTCAACAACAACTGCGTGCTGCAACAGCAGGGAGAAGTGCCAGCTCAGCTCCCGCAGCGCGTGCCAAGGACGGAATGAGCACTGCAGTTGATGAAACATTTTTTTCTAGTTACGATGATGATGCTTCTGCTAGAAATGATGCCATCGAAACGCCCGCTTTATCTGGCTCCGCAGCAGCTAACCCTGCATCAGCCGCGAGTGCTGCAGCTGCTGATAATATCGAAGAAGAATTTGCTGAGAGTGCCGCAGTAGGCCACATGTCTCTTGTTCGAGGAAATGTAAAAGTTCAACCAACTTTTTCCGATCGATCAGCGGAAGTGATTCATGAGAAAGCTCTCTCTTCTCAAGCCCCTCCAGATACTTCAAAGACATGGAAATCTGTACTAACAGAAAACTTCTCTAAACTGAGAGTCCCACTCATCACTCAGTATAATTCTCGTCTAGAGATCATTGATCGAAAGATAAAGTTTTTCCTAGCTTCTCCTGAAGATCAGGACAGTAAGCGTAGCACTCTCCTCTCACTCTGCGAAAGAGCAAAAGCATATCATGGAGCGTGCATGAGTCAGCTGACTTCTAATAAGGCGGCTGTAGCTTTTTGGGAAGGACGTCTTAAAAAGAAGGACACCTCAAAAATGGGGAGCGCTTCAAAACTTATTCTTGATTTAGGTAGCATTCAAAAACTCAATGCTCGCCCTAACAAAGTAGAACAAATCATGACACGTGTTGAGGCAGCTTTTCAAAAATTGGAAGAGTGTCAAACAAGATTATCCGAAGTAGAAACTAAAATAAATGATCTTCAAGGAAACGAAATGTCTCCTGAATTAGCTTCTTTCATTGAAGCGAAAGGTTTCCTCAACACAGCTATTTCTCGCTATCGAGATCTTATTGAGGCCGAAAAAAACCTAGCTCAGTGCATTACTCTTCCTTTTGAAACAGAAAAAAATGAAGCCCACATTGCAAATGAGCGAAATCGTAACATCCAGCACATTGCGTCCCTAAAAGCATATTTTCAAGCAGTGCATATTTTATATGCAAGTGTTAACAACTTTAGTCGAGCACGCTATATTCGTAGGGCCATTAATACCCTTGATTACGCCGCTCTAGAAGCTCAGAAAGCGGCACCCAATGAACTTGTTATTGATCGTTTTTTCAATCCGCAGAGCTTCACCAGCAGGCTGCTGCAGTCCGTGATGATGATCAAACCGAACAAGGAGAAACCTATGCAATCTATCTCAATTATGCGGGTGATTCTTTTCATCAAGCCGCTCTAGAAGCTCAGAAAGCGGCACCCAATGAACTTGTTATTGATCGTTTTTTCAATCCGCAGAGTTTCACCAGCAGGCTGCCGAAGCCCTTAATGCTGGTCAAACCAAACTAGCACTCTATCTGAGTAACGCGGGTTATTCTTTTCATCAAGCCGCTCTAGAAACTCAGAAAGAGACACCCAATCAATTTGTTATTGATCGTTTTCTTCAAGCTGCAGAACTTTCGCAGCAGGCTGCTGCAGTCCGTGATGATAATCAACCCCAACGAGCAAAATATCTCAATGATGCGAGTCTTTCTTTTTTTGGAGCCGCTCTAGAAGCTCAGAGAGAGGAACCTAATCAAGCACGCATCGAATCATTACTTCAGGACGCCGCCGATAACCTGCAAAAAAGTAATTCGAATTCATCATGCACGATCATGTAGCATGTCCCGTAAAATTAGAAAAAAAGAAAAGGGGTCAAAAGGGGTCGGTTCCAGATATTGCGTATTTTGGTGCCAGTGCATTAGTTTTTTTGAAAGCCCACCAACGAGAAACGCTCGCATTTGACTGCTATCGCTCGTTCAAAAACGCCCGTGATAGATGACACCTCCCAAAAACGACCTCTCAAAAAATCACTTTTTTATCATATCTTTCCTTATGTAAGCATGTTGCAACAAGATTAAGATTCCCGTTGCGCCGAGGTTTTAAAATTCTTCTCTGTAGAACTTCTCTCAATTCTTCTCCATTTTGAGCGAAATCTGAAAGAAGGGTGTCAAAAAAAGGCTGCAGGCGATAGGCTGTAGGCTGTAGGTCAAATCAGCTCTCTACAACTCGCTACTTTCTTACTTACAAGGCAGCAGCTTTACAAATTAACCCTTCTGGACAGAGTCTGTTTAACATATTTTAAGAAGAGTAATTCTATGAAAAAATCAACATCCCCTTCCTACTGGCTCGTCAAACAAGAACCAATCGCTTACTCCTGGTCTACTTTTGTTAAAGATGGAGGAACGGAGTGGACGGGCGTTCGGAATTTCCAGGCACGCAATAATCTTCGCGCGATGAAAAAAGGAGATCAGGTTCTTTTTTATCACAGTGTTGTTAACCCGAGCGTCGTTGGCGTAGCAGAAGTTACTCAAGCCGCTTACCCTGATCCCACAGCCACCGAAGGAGATTGGAGCGCCGTGAAGCTTAAACCCCTCCATGCCTTAAAAAATCTAGTAACATTAGCCGACATTAAAAAAGATGCTCGCCTCGCTGACATAGCGCTCCTCAAACAATCACGACTCAGCGTGATGCCTCTCACGGAAAAAGAATTTGAGATGATTGTAGAAAAAGGAAATGGTTAGTTTGCTTTTTTTCTTAACACAACCGGCACTCCCAAAAGAAAAAGCGCTCCTAAAAAATAAGCGCAGCCGCTCATCGAAATCGTGAGGCTCATCCGCCCGATCGCAGAGGAAGACGCTCCGCCATAGGTTGCGATCGCACCGAGCAAGAGTGGGCCTAGCGCTCCGCCAAAATAACCAAAAGAAATCACCAAGCCAGCAGCGCTCCCACGCACATTCGGTTCCATGTAATCAAAGAGCGCTCCAAAAATTCCGGCGTCGTATCCGCTTTTGCAGAGCCCAAACAAAATCATCATCGCAGCGAGCAGCGAAAATTTTGTTCCTAATCCAATCGCAATAATCGCAAATGTTCCCACCAACAGCGAAATCACTTGGACTGCAAGACGCCCATGCTTCATCTTGCGTGTAAGCCAATCTCCGCTCCAACCGCAGAGAGGAGCGCTTAACGCGCTTGTCAGCTGGATAAAAATGACTGAATAAAAACCGGCTTGGGTTAAAGTCATGTGAAATTTTTCATACAGAAACGTTGGCATCCAGGTCAGAAAAATCATCGCCACCATGTTGACGCAAACAAAAGCTGCGATCAAAAAAAGGAGCTCAGGACGTTTCATCAAATCACAAAAAGTGAGCGCCACGGAATGTTGTGATGCAGCGCCGTGACGATGAGAGCGATCAGCTTCTTTTAAAAAGAAAAACAGGATGATCGAAACAATGACACCCAACCCTCCAAAAAAATAAAATCCATAGCGCCAACCGTAATGCTGCGCCAACCAGGCTCCGAAGGCGCTTCCAGCAATAGTTCCAAAATAGACACCCGATTGATGAAACGAGAGAGCCGTTGAGCGATGTGCATGCTCGTGATAATCAGCAATCATTGCGTTGGAGGAAGGAAAATAGCACGATTCGCCAAGCCCCTCTAAGCCACGCACCGCCAAGAACTGCCAAAATAGAGAACACCATCCCGTCAGCATTGTGACGAGGCTCCAAAACAAACACCCTCCTAGAATCAAATTTTTTCTGTTCACGCGATCGCTTACCATCCCCATAAACACAACCAGTGAGGCATAGACCCACATAAAAATTGACCCAATCATGCCGAGTTGAAATTTTGAAAACCCAAACTCTTTTTCAAGCGCTGGAAAAATGCCGGAGAGGACTTGCCGATCCGCATAATTCAGAAAACAGACCATCCAGAGCATGGCGACAACAATCCAAGCGTAGGAGGTTGTAGGTCGTAGGTGATAGGTCGTAGGTCGGTCAGAATCCATATCACTAAGGTTAATACTAATCCCGCGTAATCTGCAGAAAAATTTTCGCTCTGCTTTTTAAATTTATTGCCGATCTCACAACCCTACTACCTATAACCTATAACCTTGCAGATGGCGGAGGGGGTGGGATTCGAACCCACGAAGGCTTTTACACCTCTCCGGTTTTCAAGACCGGTGCAATCAACCACTCTACCACCCCTCCTAAACAGGTTGCAGGTTACAGGTTGCAGGCCGCAGGGAACAGAAAAAAATTCAATTACAAAATTGCGTTATGAAAAATTAACATTTTATTTTAAATACTCGAAATGAAATTAGAAGTTGACCGTCGCGCGCAATCCAACTACTAGCGCATTCCCAACTTGCGATGTTGCTCCGGGATGAATGATGTATTGCAAATCGGGCTGTAACACCATCCAAGGCGTAACTTGAGCCACATAACTTGTTTCAAAAGCCATTTCATAATTGAGCGAGGTTGCTGTTACATCAGGCGGTGTAAAAGTCGGATTGCCACCCACATCAGCCTGTGGAGATCTCATTCCATTACTCACTTGTCCATATGCAAAACCAATTCCAAAAATATCATTGTGGCGAGTTGGGATAAGGCCTTTGTAGTCAAATCCTGTATCACAATAAAAATCCATAAAGTTACGATCGGAAGGCTCATATGAAACACGTCCAAAAACTCCTAGCCCCTCATCACTCAGTTTATGAGATTGTTCATGGCAGCAGGGAGAGCGATAAAGCATTTGATCAATAATTCCATAATATCCTGTATTCCCCCAAACGGTAGTATTCGGATTATTAACGCTTGGCATTGATCCCGTAAGAAACCAAGCACCTGCCTTAACTTGGCCAGGCATTGCATACTCTTCATATTGATAGCAAGCCTCACTCATGTACAGAAATCCATTATCTGCACTCAAATCCCAGGTGAAGCCATGATTGTTAACATTTTGAGCAAAGACGTTTCCTTGATAGACAGCAAACTTCAACGTGAGCGGCTCAATGGGTTTTAATTTCAAATAAACTCCAGGAGCACCCACAGGATAGTTGGGACCACCGTTCGGAATACTTGTATAAAGGAACGCAGGCCATCCAAATGTAGAATTAATAAAAATGGCTCCATACTCTGAAATTGCAAAATCAGAATCGGCTTCAAGCTGACCAACTCGAAGTGCTACTTTATCATCGACTAATTTCTGCTCAATCCAGAGATCAATATTTCGAAAGGTGCTATAACCAGCAATATTGGAAACTGTAAAAATATTTCCAACAAGATTCGCCGCAGGATCTTGTCCGTAAAGGTAGAGCCAGCGCGAATAAAAACTAGCCCCTTTCCAGCCCATCAATTTTTCTAAATCGACTGCGGTCGCTCCCTGCAATAACGAAGTTGTGACACACCCTCGCTGAATTCCTCCCATTGTATTTCCCCACACTTCATTCACCGTAGAAAAACCAATATTGATACCTCGTTCTTCCAGCCGCTTTCCATAACCCAGCCAATCTTCGGTCAGTGTATCGGATTCTAGCCATGGTTTAAATTTGCGCACGGTCAATTCTGGCTCAGAAATAAGAATCGGATCTCCTCGCAGAGGAAAAACGGTAAATAAAAAAAGTAATGGGAGGATATATTTCTTCATTTTTTGATAATTCCAGCAATTAAGTAACCTAAAAAAAGAATTCCGGTGATCCAAAAGCTGGGCGGCCAATTCGTATAACATGCCAGAAAAATTCCACTCCAAACGGTCACGAGCGCAATGATAATCGAACCCAAAAATCCACTCCAAAAACAATGCGTCAGTCGCGTGGCAATGCTCGCAGGCCCAATAACCAAGGCAAACACCAGCAAAATACCAACGACTTGACTGGCGAGAGTCACGGCAACAGCAATCAAAAACATAAACCCAATCGACAACCACGTGAGTGAAATACCTCTCGCTTCTGCCAAGTCAGGATGCAGGCTCGCAAAGAGAAGCCTGCGTGATCCGATCAGTAAAAGCATCATCGTTATTAAAAAAAGAAAAAACATTTGGATTACTTGCTCGCTGGTAACACCAAAAATATTTCCAAAAAGAATACTGGTCGCTTGCCCAGAGAAACCTTGATAAAGCGATAAAAAAAGCATGCCGATGCCGAGCGCTGCTGAGAGAACCATCCCGATGGCTACATCACTCCGCTGCAAGCGCTCTCCGATTGCTCCCATGGCAATTCCCGCGATCACGGCAAGAGCTAGCATTCCATTGAGAGCACTCATTCCGAATATCGCTGCGCCCGCTGCGCCTGTAAAACCAATGTGTGCGAGCGCATGCACAGCAAATCCAACATGCCTCAAAACGACAAAATATCCAACAATAGCCCCGAGCACAGCTGCCAGCGATCCTGCGACGAGAGAATGCCTCACAAATTCATAATCGAGATAGCCTGTCCAAAAGTAAGTCATTGTTTTAAACGAAGTAATAATTTTATTTGAAGACTGAAATAACTGCAGAAGAAGTAACGCGTAACGGATAACGATTTTCTCACGCATGAGCGTGTCCACAACAAGTGTTTTCGAGAACATTACTTTCTGCATTCACGATAAAAACACGGCCTTCTGCGCGAATAACGTGCATGGAGGCTCCATAAAGATGAGTGAGAACATTGTTGGAAAGAACTTCTTCCAACGTTCCAAGCGCAGCCTTTTTTCCTGCTAAATACCAAACACGATCCATGACATGAAGCAGCGGATTAATATCATGTGTAATAAAAAGAATTGTCGTGCCAGTAATTTTTTTGATGTTAAAAATAATTTCGACCAACTGTTGCTGATGATAAGGATCTAGACTGGCAAGGGGTTCATCGAGCACCAGCAGTTTTGGTTTTCCCAACAACGCCTGCGCCAGCTGTACCCGTTGTTTCTCCCCTCCCGAAAGCTTATGAAATGGTTTTCCCGCGAGATGCTGAAGCTCTACGAGTTTCAAGACTTCATCAACTTCACGACTCGCTACGGTAGAGCACCACGGCATTCCCCAGTGCTCCCCTGATTGAACGGCCATCATCATGGCACGCACACTCAATCCCACAGTATCTCCGGTCGTCATCATTTGCGGCATATAGCCAATTTGACGAGAACCTTTTTTTACCGGCTCTCCAAAGAGCCTCATCGTTCCAGCTTCAACACGAATTAATCCGAGCAAGGCGCGAACCAGGGTCGTTTTTCCCGCCCCATTCGGACCAAAAATACCGATAAATTCTCCAGCATGAATGGTGGCATTCACGTTCTGGAGAATTTCATTTTTCCCAGCTTTCAATGAAACATCAGAAAGAAGGATGATGGGATTGCTAATGTTCATTTTATTTTTCGAAAATTGATGTTTCAAAAAAAATTCATTTCAAAGAGCACAAAAGAAAGAAATCATAATTTGTTTGTGTTCCTTGTTTTCTTTTGTGGCTATTTTCTTCCTCCTATTTTTCTAGCAAAGCATGTTCAACACTGCTGAGTTGATCAAGCATCCACGATTGATAATTAGGAACACTCAGCGGTTGTAACTCCGTAATGCCAACAATCGGAATATGATTTTTTTCTGCTAAATTTTGTAATTGCTGAGTCGAAGGACTCGTCACCTGACGATTATAAAAAAGAAGTCTCACTTTTTTAGCATTAAGGCTCTCATGATAATCGGCAATCTGCTGAAAACTTGGCTCCGTGTCATTCATGATGGCCCATTGATAATTTTCGTGAAGCATCTTCCACCCCAAAGCATTTGCCATCGGTGTGAATAGGGGCTCGGTTGCTGTTACAGGAAGATTGGGATAATGTGCTTTTAAAAAAGCTATTTTTTCAAAAATCGGATTCATCTCTTGATAAAAATGAACTGCAGCGGAAGGGATTTTTAAAACTTCTGACAATTGATCAGCTAACAACAACATGGTTGCGGGATTATACCAAAAGTGAGGATTTTGTTTTGGCTCCTTTTTAACAAAATCGGCAACATTGATCACGACGCGATTAGGATTTCCTTTTGTGGCAATCAGTTTATCGATCCAAGAATCATAACCGTCACCATTTTTAATCACGATATCGGCATCTGCAACTTCCTTTGCTGTTGCTGCTGTTGGTTGAAATTCGTGAGGATCTTGATTGGGATTGTTCAGGATGCACACGACGCAGACCTTTTTTCCGCCTACTTGCCGAGCGATGTCGCCATAAAAATTTTCTGCAGCAACAATTCGAATGGGTCGAAAAGAGGCGTTTGAGTTTTTTGCAGCAATCAAACTACTGCTAAAAAAAGCGACCAGCGCTAAGAAGAATATTTTTGAAAAAGCACTCATTTTTATTGATAAATTATTATCAATAAAAATGAGTACTGTCAACTTTTTTGATAATGAGGGCCTGTCATCAATTAATCATTTTCTATTTTAGCACAGAAAAAATAATATAGTGTATTAAATTGAAAAGGGCATGTTAGAAGCGCTGAAATTTTTTCTTAGAACAAGGCCGAAGATCGAAGCGCTATCCGAAGATAACATGAGATCTGAGAACGCAGTTCTAAGGAAAAAGAGCAAGCTTATCGCGTGCCCTTTTCAATTTAATACACTATAGTTTATTTTTTAGAACGAGGTCACTATACGCCGAACTGCGATTCCCGCGAATGCGGAAAAGAATACTATGGGTCCTCGCCTTCGTAGGAAGGACACTTATTATGTAAGCGCTACTAGATTAAAATTAGTAAGAACTGTTCTTTTATTGATGGGGATTTTGATACTTTGAAATGATGACAGAATCTAGTAGCCACCAAAACCCATGCTATCATCTTGCTCCACAAGAACCTTATCTAAAATCCGACCAGCAATAGTCAAGGCTCGCATCATAGCTTCTAGGCGAGACAACTGCTCACGATCAACTTCTTTTTTAACCTTTTCTTCCGTTTGACGTCGCAGCTCCAAGACGCGATTGCGAAGCATTCCACGATAGCTTCCATTGCGATCGTTCGTGAGATGTTTTCCCATATCTGTTAACTGCTTCTTTTCGGTATGCATAAAAGGAATCTAAGTTTTACAAAAAGAAATCTCTTATGTCAACAATTCGTCATTCATGCGCGAAGCGCCTTACATGGCCTGCAACCTGTACCCTGTATACCTTTCGTTCACTGCCCCGAAAGAGAAATCCATCTTTTGCTCCCCTGCCCCACCAGTTCTATTCCTTTTGTGGTAATCGCTTCTACGGTGTAACCATTTCTTACTTTTGCTCCAATAAAAATATGTTCTCCATTTTGAAGTACAGCATAAGGAAATGAGGAGACAGAAACAGAGACAACAGGGGCGTTAAAGAAAATCTGCTGTTGCACGGGTGTAGGGCTCACCAAAACTAAATTAGCAAATTTTACTTTATTTCCAAAAGTTGTTTCCAACTCTTGAATAGCTTTTTTCCAACGCGGTTGATCTCCGTCAAAAACAGATCCTGTCAAGGTTAGATTGTTTCGCTCTGGCGTTACAACAATCGCCCCAAATTGATTTTTCATCAGAATATTCATGGCCTTTTTTGCCGCCTCTTCTCCTAAAATAATATGAAACGTATTTTCTGTGATCGCTGGAATGTCTCTTGCTATCTGCTCTTTCATCGAATCAAAAACTTTTTGCGTAGGCACATATCCTGTCCATGTTGCTCTCCCTCTTTCATCAACAGTAATAGAAACCGAAAGATTCAATGCCTGCATCATCGCTGTTCCACTATCATCAATATCATCAATGCTGATAAGAAGGCTGGCAACTGGGAGATTTCTTTTGTTAAGAATACGTCTCACTTCATCATATTCAATTTGATCTTTGGTATAGATATAACAAACGTTTTGTCCATTAACATTCACTGGCTTGATATAAATTTTAGGAAATAATTTCTGTAAATTTTGAATAGCTGACTGAGTCACCTTTTGGTCTTGTCGCATATCAACTTCTTCTGTCTGTTGAAAAGAGGATGGCTTAAACTCCAGTTTATTAACCATAAGATTTTTGTGGACCAAGATTTTCAAAAAAGAAATTCCTAAAAATAAAAATGCTCCAACAATAATAAGACTCAGGATAGATGGGCGCGAAAGGGCAAATCTTTTTTTAAGCGACGTTGCCTTCGGCATCGCTGCTGGGGGTACTTTTGGCTCTTCCCTTGCGGGAGCAGGAGCAGCCTCCGCCCTGACTTCCTGAATATTAGGAATAGTCACGGGAGGCCACAACTGCTCACTGGGACCTCCTGTCAAATGCGTACTTCCCAAAGTTAGCACATCTCCCAATTTTAATTTTCCTGCAGCTTCTTCCAATTTTTTACCGTTGATAAAAACGATTCCTTCTTTGGGAACGATATCAAAGGATTCCTCTTCACCTTTTTTAATCTGACAATGAACCGAGCAGATATGGGGATCATTAAGAATCAGATCGCAATCAACAGAAGTGCCCACGGTCACTTCTCCAGAAACAAGAATTTGCGCTCCTGCATTAGGACCGTTGAGGACTTTAATCAGCCAGGGTTTCATAAACAGGTTGCAGGACTAAAAAGAACTACCTTTGCTCCAATTGATATTTTGTAATACGGTTTCATTTTTTTGATTTTAGCATAAGCCTTACTTTGATCTGTAACATGCAACCTGTAACCTGTAACCTTAGTCTCTACAAGCCCATATTTTCTAGCTTCCAAAGCATCAACTCACAACGAAATACGTCCGAGCGGCTGAATATTAATCTCCTCTGTCAACTCCTGGTGAGAAAGAACATTGAGATTAGGAATATCGAGTTCAATTAATTTTTTCATGTAGCGTCGCACATCCATGGAGGTGATTAATACAGGAGGCCGCTCTTTCATAGAAATATCACCAACCTGAGCTTTGACATTATCGATGAGTCGCTTGCTCGTTGCAGGGTCCATGGCTAAGAAACTTCCGGCAGATGTTTGCCGAATCGCTTTTCTAATTTGCTCCTCCGCAGCGGGCTCTAGAATGTAGGCAACAAGGACATTCCGGCCGCCGCTAAAATGATAGCTGATATAACGACGTAGAGCGATTCGCACATATTCGGTCAGCAACAACACATCTTTTTCTTTAGGAGCCCACTCGATCAATGCTTGAAAAATCAGACGAAGATTGCGGATGGAAATATCTTCTTGAACAAGACGCTGCAAGACTTCTGCAATTTTAGTCGGTGGCAACACGCGTTGCACTTCTCGAATAACTTCTCCATTTTCTGCTTCCATTTGCGAAAGCAAGGTTCGCGTTTCCTGCAACCCAATAAAGTCAGCAGCATATTTTTTGAGAATTAAAGAAATGTGGAAGCTCAATAACTTCGCTGAGTCCATACCAAACAATCCAATTTGTTGAAGTAATTTTTGCTGTGATCCTGCAACCCAGACTGCTGGAATTTGATCAGGAGGATGTTCGACAGGCTCAAAGGGAATATGAAAAGCTAATAAGTGTTCTTGACTCTCTTTGACATAAAGATAACCAGGCCTCAACACACCCATCGACATCGGCACTTCTTGGAGGAGTAATTGATATTGCCCCTTTTTAAGATTTTCATTAAATCGCAAATGAATACCTGGAAAAGGCACCCCCAGGTCGTGATAGAGCGCACGCCGTACATAAATCAATTCATCATTTAAAGCCTCAGGTGAAATTTGTTCTTGGATAGCAGCATCAATTTCTAACAAAACGGGAACTGTAATAGAAAAATCATTCTCCTTAGCCGGTTCTTCCCCGGGCTTTCCTCCTCCCGCGGGACTTCCAGGAGTACCGCTACCCGCAGCTGCTGCTGGTGTTTTGCCGGGAGATAATAAAACAGAACCTTTTTTAAGCAGTGGTTGCAATGTTCCTCGCTGAAGCATGTACCCAAACGACAAAATAAAAATCGCCAAAATACCAAATTGAATTTTTGGAAATCCAGGAACAACAACAAGACCGAGCAAGATTACTCCCGCGATGATCATCGCTTTTGGCACCGCCAACACCTGCCCAAAAATATCAGTACCAAGACCCGCTTTTTCTTCCGAGCCAGTACGCGTGACAATAATACCTGCTGTGATGGTAATCAAAAGACCTGGAATCTGCGATACCAAAGCATCACCAATTGACAAGATGGAATAAGTCTGAACCGCAGCACCCACCTGCATTTTTTTCATCAGCACTCCAATGGTAATTCCTGCGATAATGTTAATCGAAACAATGATCAATGTTGCGATTGCATCTCCTTTTACGAATTTCATAGCACCATCCATCGCACCAAACACTTGGCTCTCTTTTTCAACATTCGAACGTCGACGTTGCGCTTCTTTAATATCAATCACCCCTGCTCTCATATCGGCATCAATACTCATTTGCTTACCGGGCATAGCATCCAACGTAAAACGAGCAGCTACTTCTGCTACACGTTCAGAACCTTTGGTGACAACGATGAATTGAACAACGAGCAAGATTAACCAGACAACGACACCGACTACAAAATTTCCTCCAACAACAAAATTTCCGAAAGCATAAATGACCTCTCCTGCATAACCATCGAGCAAGATCATACGCGTGGAAGTAATATTGAGCGACAATCGAAAGAGTGTTGTAATCAGGAGGACACTCGGGAAGGTCGAAAAGGCTAAGACCGTAGGCACATAAAGAGCCATCATGACCAAAATAATCGAGATTGTGAGGTTCAACGAAATGAGGCTATCCAACAACCATGCCGGAATCGGCAAAATGAAAAGCGCAATAATCGCAATAATCAGAATCGCGATATAAAGATCTCCAAATTTCTGTGCGCGGGTAACCCAGCCATGAAGTTGGTTTAAAAAATCAGTCATTTAAATTGAAGAAATTGATACGCAGCCATACCTGAATCTTCAAGTCGTTGTAACCTCCACAACACACGACTCAAGATTAAAAAAGTTGCTGCTCGTTCTTGTTGAGTCATCTCTAATTCAAGACTCTCTTCTAAAATTTCTTTCGCTCGAGCTGGATTACCTGATTCCAACTCACTCCGTGCTAAAGCCCGCAGCAAGCGACTCTCACTCGGACGTAATTTGACCAAGAGCCTCAAATAATCACGAGCTCGTTCCGGCTTTCCATAGATCATATAAAGATAACTCAACACATCCAGCAGTGCATGCAACCGTTCTCGATGGCTAGGATGAAGGTGTCGACTCATTGGTGAGAAAAAAACAGATTCATTATGATTACCCACCAAGAAGAGTTCGTCGAAATGCTGCTAACAATTCGTGATTCATGATTTCTTCTTGGAGCATCTCTTGAACACGAGCAATATCATGCATAGGAGCAATTCCTCCTGCTGCGTCAAGGAGGGGCACCATATCGGCAATCAATGATTTGAGGGATTCTTTTGACAAAATTTTGAGCGTCTCCGGTGGAAGATTCAGTGAATTCGTCTCTACCTCATCAAGCTGATAACTTTTAAAGAGCTCTTCCAACTTACCTCCAACGGGCGCTTCTCCTAATACTGGTGGCGAGGGATCTTCTTTTGGCAAGGCAGCAAAAGGAGTAAACTGACTAACAGTAATGACTCCTGACGTAAAATCAAATGGCGAAAGACCCTCGATGGACATGGGAAGAAAGTAACGGGTAACGAGTGGCGAGTAACGAGTGAAGTTACTTGCCTTCGGCAAATTTATAAAACAATAACGCTATCATAACACGTTAATTTAATCAATTCGATGAACTTCGCCTATTTGCTTACTCGCTACCCGCCACCCGTTACTCGCTACTGCAGCATCTTATCCATCGTGTCAGTCAATCCATCCAGAGCCTGAGAAAGAAAAGCTGCAGTTACTTCACTCTCTTCAAAAATATAAAAAATCCCAAGCATTTCATCATGAACTTGCGCATGGAGTGGATGAAAATTGTTTTCTTTAAAATGACACATTCCTAAAATATTTCGTGCACTAAATAAATAAGGATTTTCAATTTTTCTAGTCAGCCCCATGAGTAACTTATTTTTGATATTAAAAAATTGAAGATCACCAACTCCCTCAATCGAAAGGCGCAGCTTGCCCTCCTCTCCCATCAAGACTCCTTGGAGCCCATATTGATTACAAAATTCTTGAATGGTATCTGAAATCATGAAAACAGGTTACAGGGTACAACGTTTCAGGGTACAGGAAATATTCGAGTTAATTTTGATATGTAGACTCTGTCCTAGGGGATTTCTGTTTTAGTGTTATGATTCCAGAAGCTTGATGAGTTCTGGTGTTTCAAACAAAGTACCGAGTAACGAGTAACGATTGAATAGGCTGAAACTCACTATTCCGACAATATTGGCATGTTATGATGTCGTTATTTTTTATGAATTTGCCGTAGGCAACTATTGCATTCGTTACTAGTGACTTTTTCTATAGTTGCATCGATCATCAAACAACAATAGACCTGCATTTTCAAAAACGACTCACTTTTCAATAGGCTCTATGTATTCTGAGAAGTCGATTTTTTGAGGTGCTGATGCGTTGGTGGTTTGACCTCTCTTGAAATTTGGGTTATGAATGGAACATGCTTGATCCTGAAGAAAAAAAAACAGAGCCAGAACAAAACCCTTCTTCAGTAGCAGAGAATTCCATTCCTGCCTCAGAAAATTTGAGCCTTTCTGAGTCAAGAGAAGAGGTTGTTTTAGAAGCTGCTCAGGCAGCAACGCTACCACAAAGGAATCCTTTGCAATCTGCTCCTCTTCCAAAAGTGGAGTTAAAAAAACATGCGACAGCTGTAGCTCTGCCGCATACAGCAACACCGCCTGCTTCAGGAGCTCCAGCTTCACTTACAACGGAACCAGTTTTAACTAGCCTCAAAAAAGAAGATAATACGAATTTGCCTCGATTATCAATAGAAGTAGAAATAGATTTTGTCTTAGATCGCAAGTGCATTCCCTTGTCAGCATTGAGCACTCTTGCCGTAGGAGAGATGATCACGTTGAGTGGTGCTGATTTTAAGGCGACACTCTTTTTGCAAGAAAAAGCAATTGGAGAAGGAGAACTCGTGCTGGTCGACGAAAAGCCAACGATTCAAATAACAAAAATTTTTAATGTCTCTTGAGCGAAAGATTCATTGAGAATTTTTTTTGCTGCGACCTGTAACCTGGAACCTGTAACCTGCAGCACATGTTTAACACACGCATCACTTCTCGACATTACGAGCCAGTAGGAGGTGGCATAGATACTTCCGATCTGCAGGGCGTGGGGCTTTATCGTGGCAGAGAAATCAAAAAATCAAAAGTCAGTGATGATATCGATTTTGGCGTGCACGAAGAGCAAGATGATCAGGAGGGAAAATCATCAGGGAGCTCTAAAGGAGAATTAAAAATCAAATTTCAAGAACGTGAAAAACAAGCTTTTTCTGATGAGCAAGAACACCTTCCTGACTTTGAAGAATTTGCTAATTCTCCTGGGTTTAAAAAATTCATGGCTCAACTTCGAAAGGGGCAACGGAGTGAGACCTACGAAGAAATTAAGGAAGCTTTAGACACGACCTTCGATGATCCAACATTAAAGCATGCTGCGCTTGTTGGAGCTATCAAACTTTTGGAAGACCAGCCTGATCAAGAAGAGCTCAAAGAATTATTGCAGCAGATTCTTAACGAATTGCTTGATAGCAGCGGTGCTGAGGTGCGAGCAGGTTACAATGTTTCTCATGTTGCTGAGTCGATGTCGGAAGGGGCAACAGATCTCATCGCACAACTTCGAGATTTTTATTGTCAGGTTGTTTTTAGCGATCAAAGCCTTGTTGATACTTATCGTACCATCATGAACGATTTTCCAGATCAAGTAGAGCGAGAAAAAAAAGAGAAAGAAAAAAAGAACAAGCAGCAGTATGTACCCGAAGAGGTCGATGGTCCCGAAGGGCAACTGCGATTAGAAAAAGCATTAGAATTTCTTATGAAAGGATTGGGAGCAGAATTAAAATCCAATCGCCCCTCTTTAGAGCCAGGGATGCTAAAAAAAGTTTTGGATGGAATTTGTGGAATGGAGTTTTTTCGTAATACGTATCGTAACTTTTTGGAAATGCTGACCAAATTAAACAAAGATTGCCAAAGCATTCCCATAAAACCATCACGGCTCATTAACGAAATATTGAATCGTGTCATCCAAGACAAAATTAGCGATGAAGATTTTTTAAAAGTTGCTCAACAATTTGGTGTCCCTCCATTGCAACTTTCCATTTATTTTTTAACACGAGTTTATGAAATGGTGCGTCTTTTCCCGGAACGTATTTTTCCGAGTGGGAAAAATAGAGAAGTTTGTTTAACTGCTATTCAACATGCATTAGACTCCGCCATTGCAAGAGAAAGTGAAGTCGCATAGAGTCTATCCAAATGCCCTGTGAGCGAAAGGTGTGTTCTTGGTGCTTAATTTTCTTCCTTGCTTCTACTTTTCACGCCGTAAGATTTGCATGATGTCATTCGCATCATGAGCATTGGTCAGAGCTTCACGCGTGGCGCGATCATTGAGAAATTTAGCAATCGCAGAAAGTGTTTTGAGGTGCGTTTGAAATTGGGCAGCAGGAACAAGAAAGAGAACGACAAAATGGACAGGCTTGCTATCAAGCGACTCAAATTCAATTCCTGTTTGAGAACGTCCGAAGGCAATCACAATTTTATCGACAGCCTCTGAGGAAGCATGAGGAACGGCTACTCCAAAACCAATACCCGTACTCATCGTCTCTTCACGATGAAACAAAGAACCAAGAATATTTTCTTTTTCTTTTCTGGGAAGATGTCCCCCTTCGACTAAAAAGGAAACGATCTCCTCAATGGCTTGCCATCTTTCTGTGGCTTGCAAATTTGGGATAATCTGACTCTCGCAGAGTAGAGTTCCTAAAGTTTCTGAAAGTGGCAAATTCATGAATGAGGAAAGAAGAAGAATTCACCACAAAGAAAACAAAGAACACAAATTCATTTTTTGCGCTCTTTGCGTTCTTTGCGGTTAATTATTTTTATCCTGCGATTTCTTCGCCAACCATATAGCGCGTAAAACGTCGTATGACAATATTTTCTCCGAGTTCTGCAATTTTAGAAGAGACATAGTCCTTGATCGTTAAATCAGGGTTTTTGACGAAAGTTTGTTCCATCAAGCAGACTGTACTATAAAATTTATCCAATTTCCCATCAACAATTTTTTCCATGATGGGCTCAGGTTTGCCTTTTACTTGCTCGCGATAGATTGCTCGTTCTGCTTCGACGAGCTGAGCATCGACCTGTTCGCG
>Ga0194129_10003101_pt1 | contig 23621 bp, 19 predicted proteins | sample TA2KigCa35mmetaG_FD_150862 | JGI IMG/M metagenome (GOLD analysis project Ga0194129, IMG submission 150862) | Freshwater microbial communities from Lake Tanganyika, Tanzania - TA2015038 Kigoma Deep Cast 35m | ecosystem: Environmental > Aquatic > Freshwater > Lake | place: Tanzania: Lake...
CGTATATATGACAGAGATCTTTGGTATGATGGTGGACCTTTTGATCGTAAAGTGTTAACTGAATTATGGAGTGAAAAAGGAAGTGAACAGCGTGTACATAGTGGTTTTATGTTAAGAAAAGGTGGTGAAAACTCAGAAGAAGGTAGATTTGGTTCACGAGATGGTCGTGCTGATAGGGGTTTTATAGACGGTGAAATATGGCTTCACAAAACACATAGTCGCGATTTGCGTATTTGATTATGTACAAGTTATTTTCATGTTAAGTACTTGTATACTTTGTATTTAAGAGCAACAAATATAAATCACGATATTTATATTTTTGCCCTGAATTTTTATTATAATACTAGTCTACAACTATCTATAAAATTAAAAATTGACGGAAGATTGTTGGTACAACAACTCCCCTTAGTTTTTAATTATATAAATAGTCGTAGACTATCTATAAAATTAAAAATTGACACAATAAATATTTATAATATCCAACATTATAAATATAATAAATTATATGGCTACTCCTAAATTAGAAGACTGTAATGGTACATTAGATTATCTTATAAAATTGGATCAGTTTATTAAGAACAAAGATGCACCTAAAAGAGAATTAGTACTTAAATTTTTAAATAAATGGTTAAATAATAAAGATAATAAATTAATTGCATTAACTAATTTTAGAAACAGAAATCTCAAATATTTACCATCAGATGAAATTTCTAAACAGTTTATGATTAAATATTTTAATAAGTATAATGAAGAATTTGATTTAGAATTTGAATATAACGAAGAGTTATTTACAACTCTTAATGTCTTATATTTTTTAAAACATATGTTAAAAAAAGTGGGTCTTCATCTGAAAAAATCTAAAAAAGATAAAGATGAATTATATACTATTGAATTTATTAAGTAATTTTTATTATTATCAAAGCTCTACTTTGATAATAATAAAAAATTGATAATATCAAGTTAAAAAAATAAATTAAATACTATTATTTATGGATATTCAAAAACTAATCTCAATTGATAATAATAGCAATGTATATATAGGAAACTATTGGGTCTACATAGACAGAGATGATAATATTGATTTCTTAAAGATTAGTAAAAAACTAAATACGAAAGAAACCCATAATAAGAAAATAGCTAATCATAAACTAAAAGCAAAAATGATTGATGAAGAGTTAGAAAAAATAGATGATAATTTCTATGATGAAGAAGATATAAATAATATACAGCACTATCTAAGTAATCCTGAAACTAAGTATGTAGATCACTATGATATAGACAAAGATATAGATGACGCTTATTATATTATTAATGGTGATTATAATTTATGTGATCATACATATGATAATTCAAACTACGAAGCATATTTTATAGATCATAAAACAAATTCAACTATATTTTACTCTCAGATAGTTGGTGATAATCCATTTTACAGAATAACATTTTATACAGATAATACTGTTAAACTAAATCTTATTGGAACTAAAATTAAAAACTTTAAACTTGATATTAGTGTTAGTAACCTAGATGATATTACTGATATAAAATGCGTATATATTGATACGGAATATAGTATTAATTTATAAATTATTTATTTTTCTATTTCATAACAATGGATAAAGTAAATAAATTATTGACAACTATAAAAGGCAAATCTGGAGGTACTGAAATAACTAATGAAATTCCTCAACATTATCAATATATAGAAAACTTTGATTTATCAAATGAAGATGAATGTTTAAAATTAGATAACAAGAATAAAGAAATATACAAACATAATAATGATCTATACAAAAGAATATCAGACAAACTAAAGAGAGAAAATGCAATGATAAAAATAGAAACACCTCCTTCTCCTCCTACCCAACCAAATAACTATGAAAGATATATGATGCATAAAACAAGAAATGTTGCAAAAAATGTTAGACATCAAAGCTTTGCAGTAAATTATCTTTTACAAAAAGGTTATAAGTTATGTATTAATTCTAAAACAAGTGAAGAAAATAATTTTGATTCAAAATATGCATTAGTGTTTGAACCTTATGAAGCTATAGAAATAGTAGAAAGATTAGAAAACACTTCTATTGATAATTTAATAAAAATAAATAGTTCTAATTTAAGAAGAAGTATTTCAGTATCTTATGAAGGATATCCAGCTCCATCAGCACCACCAATTACTACATCAACATCTCTGTATAATATACCACTGTCAACATCGTTACCAACTAATTTTCAAACAAATAGTTCTGTAAATATAGCTAATGCTTTACAACATACTAACTCCTATCCACAAATAACTCCAAGTGAAAATATAAGTCCACCTTATTATTATAAAAAAGAATAGATAAAATAACTATGAATTAATAAAATAATTATAAATTAATAATATTATTTATTTGACTTAACATATAAAGTACATTTATAAACTCATCACCTCCTTCTGTTAATCTAGTATTTGTATTACATAGAATAAATATAACACTACTTTTTACTTTATCATTATATTTACTTTCTATTATTTTTGTTTTAAAATATGTCATTAAATCATCTATATTTATACAATTATTTATTATATTTTTTACTAAAATCAATATATCGTTAACTGATTGTGTTAAAGTTTTTTCCCAAATATCTTTTAATACTTCTTCAGAAGTACTTCCTAAAATTTTATTAATATCTTGAAGTGTTATTTTATTTTTACTTATATATTTAATATTTTGTAATGTCATTATCGCTCTTCTTGCATCTCCTTCACTACTTTCAAATATTTTATTATAACAACTATCATCTAATACTAATTTTTCTTTAATTCCAATATTTTTTAATCTTGTTATTAATGAACTAGCATCAATTGGTTTAAATCTAAATTTAATACATCTAGAAATAATTGGATCTATTATTTTTTCTATATAATTACAAGTAAAACAAAATCTAGTTATTCTTGAACTTGTTTCTATAATCTTTCTTAACGCTGATTGAGCATCTAAAGTTATTGCATCTGCTTCATCTAATATAATAATTTTGAATGGTGGTGACGGATAATTAGGGTCACCTGTACAGATTGTTTCTTTTGCAAATGTTATTATTTTATCTCTTACTGTATCTATTCCGTGTTCATCTGATGCATTTAGTTCAAGAATTCTATCATTCATAACTCGAGGACCAAATAGTTCATAACCTAATGCTAATATAGTTGAAGTTTTACCAGTTCCAGGTGGACCGTAAAATAGTAAATGTGGTAATTCACCTGTTTTAACTGTATTCTTAAGAACTTTTTTAACTTCATCTTGATGTATAATATGATCTAATTTTATAGGTCTATATTTATCAACCCAAGGTATATTATTTTGATTACTCATTTAATTTATTATATTAATAATATCTTTAAAGAATGTTATTATCATTTTTTATTTTTATTTTTATTTTTAATAAATCAAAATTTTTATTTATATAAAAACTCAAATAACCCTAACTCAAGTCTTCGTTTTATTATTAATTATATTATAAACATTATAAATATATGGCTAATATAAAATTTGCAGAAATGGATGAATCATCTGATAGACCTAATATTTTAGATACATTAAATAATATACTTTTACCTGATGTAAATCAAGGTAATGCTTTACGTAATTCTGGAGTAACATTAGCTGATAGTATGACTTCTGAATCAGAATCTGGTTTTGTTGTTAATACTGTTGTTACTAATAGTGCACCTACATTTCCTCCACCTTTACCCCCACAACAACCTCAAAATTCACAACAACCCCCACAACAACCTCAAAATCTACAACAAGCTAGACCACAACAAGTACAAAACTTATCACAAGTTCAACAAACTAGACCAGTACCACAAGCTAGACCACAACAAGTTCAACAAGCTAGACCAGCACAACAACCTCAAAATCCACAACAAGCTAGACCACAACAAGTTCAACAAGCTAGACCAGCACAACAACCTCAAATTCCACAACAAATAAAACCAGCATTAGTTCAACCAGTACAAAAAACAGTAACATTTGTAGAACAACCTCAAGTTCAAGAAGTAAATAATAACTTATCAACAAATATAACAAACACAACAAACAAAGAAGAACTTATTGCTGTTCAAACAAAAATAGAAGAAAATAAACCCGAACTAGTTGAAAACAGTGTTCAATCATTACCACCACATATGTTAAAAATTGGTAAGTTTAAAGCTCCTAAACAAACAGCTTTATTATTTTTAGTTATGTTAGTTGTTGGTGGTGGTTTATTTTATTTAACAAGAGATAAACCTAAAAAGAAAAATGATGAAGAAGATGATGATGAAAAAAAATAAATTAAATAAATAAATTACTGTTGAGCACACTGGACTTGTTCACTTTGTACTCTTGGATTTCTTCTATTCTTATACTGTTCTTTCATACTTTCTCTATTATGTTCTTCAACTTCTTCTTTAATATAATTATCATAATTTGTTATATTAGAAGATGTTTTATTTACAGGTTTATAATCTTTATCAGATAATATTTTCCATAAACTTTCTTTCTGTACAGATGTTAATTCTTTATTTGCTATTTTAACTTTTATCAATAAATCACCTCTTTCATTACTGTCATATTTATACATACCTTGTCCTTTAACAACTATCGTTTCACCATTGTTAACTGTTTCAGCCATAGATATTTTAACACATTTACCATCTAGATGTTCAATTATCTTTGAAAATCCACATATTGATTCTTCTAAACTAACTTGTATTTCACAAACTAAATTATTTTCATTAATCTTTTGTACTTCTCTTATAACTGAACCTCTGCTAAAAAGTTTGTGTGGTTTATTTTTAACCATTATTACTAGTTCTGATCTTGTAATGTTATTTTTTACTTCTTCTTCTGGTATTAAATTACCTACGTTTTTAATAATTAATGGTTTAGATTTACTTATACCTCTAGGTATATCAACTTGCAGTTTATGTTTTTCTTTTACAAAACCAATATTATTACAAACTTTACATCTTTCTTTACCAGTTTCTATTCCACTACCTTTACATTTCTTACAAGCTATTTGTTGTATAAAAGGACCTCTACTAAGTTGCATTGTACCGTTACCATTGCATTCTGTACATTTATTTTTATTATTACAAGTTGTACAAAGTGAATATCTTTCAAATACTAGTTCACGTTTACATCCTGTAAATATATCTTCTAATGGTAATTCTAAAATATTTTCAATAGGAGGAACACTATTATCTTGCTCAAAAAATGAACTAAAATTAGTACCACTTGGAAATTGATCACCAAAAATATGTTTAAATATCTCAGATGGATCAATAGAAGGACCGTTAACACCTTCTTCGCCAAATTGATCATAGTTCTTCTTCTTCTCAGGATTAGATAAAACAGAATAAGCTTGACTTATTTGTTTAAATTTTTCATCAGCCCCAGGCTCTTTGTTTCTATCTGGATGATATTTAAATGCAAGTTTTTTATATGCTGATTTTATTGTTGGTTCATTTGCATCTTTTGCAACTCCTAAAATATCGTAATAATTTGACATTATATTTATTAATATATTATTATAATTTAAATGTGTTATTATAATAAATAAAATTTAAACTGTTATCCATCCGTCTTCATCTTCTATTTTTATTTCTTTTTTTTTATTTTTTTTAATTTTACTAATCATATTTATAAAATTATCATTATTAAATATATTTTTATCTGTTAAATATCGTTTTAATTGATTAATATCTACTTTTTTAATATCTAAATTTATATCATCTAAGTTTAGATCATTTAGTTCATATTGTTCTCTATAATATACTTTTTTACATTCATCATAATTTTGTTTAAAATTAGATGGAATATAATACATTATATAATCACACATATTATTAATATTATATAATTCATCTATTAATTTATTAACATCACAATTATTTTTAATGAATTGAGTAAAAATATCTTCTCTACTTTGAACTAGAACTGTTTTATTAACATCAACAAACGCTTTTTTATTATTAACTCGTATTCCACTACAGTAATCATTACCTAAAATAATAGTAAAATCAACTAGATTTTTAAATGTAAAGTTATTTATTGGAAGTTTATTAATTTTACTTATTTTATTTGCTTTATCTTGTAAATACTTTAATATATCAGTTATAGATATTTCTGTTATTGTCATATTATGAAAATCAATATCTTTGTATAATTTTTCACAACCCATAATTAGTATATCACTATCATCTGATAAAACTCCTGCAATATTTAAATTTTGTTTTTTACTAAGTTGTGCACAATATAAATCTGCTTCTTCTTTAGATTCAATAAACGGTATTCCTGTTAAAGTTAAAAAATGTTTACAATCTTCAATAATATTTTTATTAAGTGTAAAACTTTTTTTAAAATATTTTATATAAATATCATCTATATTTTCATCTACTATTTCTTCTAAATCTTCTTTATATTCTAATATAAAATCTGTTAATATCTGTGAGTTATTTGTTATTTTCTTTCTTTTCTCTATTGTTTGTTTTTTAATTTCAGGAGCCTTTCCATCAAATATAAATACAGGTGTTATATTAACTAATAATAAATTTTTAATTATATTATAAACTGTTATAAGATGACTAATATTTTCTCCTTTATTATTTAAAATATCTTTACCATTCTTTCTAATTCCAATAATATGTTTGTATAAATATAGATTAATATCAATTAATAGATTTTTATTTCTTAATTTATTTAATGATATTGTTTTTACTATATTATTTATAAATGACCAGAAACCTTTTGTTCCCATTATGATAACTATCTCTTAAATAAATAAAGTATTCTATGGATTAGTAATTCAATTTTTTATTAAAAAAACTAAAAATATTAAGCAGTATAATATTTTCTCTTATCAAAAATTTCAATACTTTCTGAACCATCATATTCTCGAATGCGAAACATAGTACCTATTGGTATTGTTGCAATAGTTAATTGTAGAAAACCTCCTAGATAGATACTATTTTTACCAAATACTGTTTCCATTAATTGTTTAATTTCAACATCATCTTGTGACATATCTTTACTTAAATTAGCAAGTCTATCTTTTGTTTTTTCATTAGTAATATAATCAATAATACGTGTATCAAAAATAAGCTGTTCATAACCAGGACCATTCCACGTAGACCATCCTGAACCAAAACCAGGACTAAAAAGAACGAGTGTTCTGTCGTTTGAAGTAACATACTTGAAATAGTCATCAACAGGAACTTTTTTACACTTATAACTTTGTTTAGGTACTATGTCACATTGTTTATAGTTTCCTGTAAAACCTAAATCAAATTCAGGTATAGTTACATCATAAATGAACTCAGTTTCGGAAGAACTAGAAGCCATAATAAAAGTTATAATATATTAAATGTCATAGATAACAAACACTTTTAATTTCAATTTTTTAACTTAAATATTGTGCAACAATATAATTGTCAAAGAAATCATTATTATTAAATAATAACATAATTAATATATCATCTTGTAAATATATTTTAGTTTCAGGTTTTAATACGAAACAATTACTATCATATGAAGTTATATTTCCATAAAATTGATTATTACCGTTAATAATATAGTATTTATTATTACTAATATTTACTCTGTTTAAAACTTTACATTTTATTTCTTTATTAATATAATTTATTTGATATTCTTCTGGAACAATAATCATAGTTTTTGTTAATTTTATATTTATATTTTTATTTGTTAATAAGTTAAAACTTAAAGAACCGTTCTCATCTTCATCTATTGAAACTGAATCGATATTTTTCTTATAAACTGTGTTTATATTTATTAATTCTTCACAATAATTATTATATATTAATTTTACAACACTATTTTTTTTATTTGTACCAATTACTTGTACTCCTCCAACTATTTTATCTCTATCTGGAACTGTATAAACATCTGTTATTCTAAACATATTATCTATAAAATATTTATATTTCTTTTGTTCTGTATTTATTAATATTTCTTTTACTTTATCAATATTCTCTTCTGTTTTTAATGATATATTTATGTCACCAATTTCATAAACATTTCCTAAATCTATCTTATTTTTAATTAATACAAATTTAATTTCTAAGATAGTTGCAATATTTATTAAAAAATCTACATATGGATCTTTCTCAACATAAACTATTAACAGTAAATCAATATTAAATGTTCTTAAGCTATATATAACAGATTTAATATATTTAATATTACCAGGTGTATCAAATATATTTATAATTTTTTCAGATAATTTAACAATATCTTCCCAATTTGTTGAAGTTTCGTAGTTTATTAAATTTTTATTTACACCAATAATTTCTTTTTTTATTGCTGTTGTATTTCCTGATATTTTTTCGTGTGAATGTTTCAATATATAATTTCTTAAATGTCCATTACCATCATCTTTTAATCCGTAACATATATTTGCAATTAAAGTTGTCTTTCCTACATTTTCTGGACCTGCTACTAAAACATTCAGTTCTTTAATTTTAAAATCTTTAGATTTAGGTGTTATTATTAAATAATTTATATACGATATTATGTCATTTTTATTATTAAACTGATGTATTTCTTCCAGCAGTACACAAGCACCTGCTTTTTCTACAACAGTTAGAAATATATCTTTTGTTATTTTTAATTCATCTAATGATAAATTTCCAATATCACCGTTATCATAAACTCCTAAAACATAATGAGCCATAACTTTATTATTTATTGTTTTTTTTAAAAAATCAAATTGATAATTTTTATTTCTGCCTTCATTTAAACGCCATAATAATTGTGATGTTAATTTTTTAACTGAAAAACTAGTTTTTAAATCTAGTCTTAATTTGTATTCTATATTTCCTTCTTCTTTTTCTGGAAGTAGTTTATTATCATCTATCAAGTTATAAAAAATCGACATAATTATTTATAATATGTGTTTAATTATAAATAAAAGTTTTAACAATTTTTTTTATTATTTTATTATAAATAAAATAATAAAAAAAAGTAGTTTATATAAAGATTATTAAACCAATTTTTTTATTAATTTTTTTTTATTATTCTAACTTAATTTTCACTATACGTTTATCTAGTTCATCATGATACATCATAGTAAATCTTCTTAGTTTACTATGTGCTTTATTTAGATCTTTAATCTCTTGTTGACACTTCATAATTTCTTTTACAAAAGATTTCAGATTATCATCAAGAGTTACACGTTCTAAAGTTGATACACAATGTGAAACTATTTTTTTATATCCATCGTATGCATTCTCTGCTTCTGCTTGTCCCCAACTTTGATTAAAAATTAAGTCACGAACTTTACTTAAACACTTTGAAACAACTTTATAATTTAGTAGATTGTCAGAAAACATTAGTCCTATAAAATTAGTAAAACCTTTATAGTTATCTACACGATAAGCGTTGTTAGAATCAAGTAGTTTAATTGGATCTGTAAAATCATCAAAATATTTACGACATAGTTCTAGAAATATTTGTGAAAATTTAATATCTTTATCATTCTGTTTAATTAGAAGTGGAAAGAAATCTTTAAGAACTAGAACATAAACGTGAGAAAGTGTAAGTTGTCCTTGAGGTAATTCAATACCTTTCACTGCAACTGGATCAGTCATTGCTCTCATAAGTAGTTCTTGTGAAAAAGTAATAAAATGTTCTGATTTAGTATAAGTTAGTTTCTTAAGAGTATCAAGGACTGTATTGTAGTTTTTATGTGTGATTTTATTAAGTGCTTCTATAATATTATTCTTAAAAATAATATCATTAGGATTTTTACCAGTCATAAAACTAGATATAATATCCCCTGTTTGTTTAATCATCCCATCTCTAAAAAAGAGACTACCTCCCATATCATTACAAAATGCTTTTAGATTACAAGGGAGCATATTATTATTATCTTTATAGTTCATAAAATCATCAATGGTATAGCTAATATTTATTTGATGTGCCATTGTATTATGATAAAATATAAGGGATTTGTATTTAAGTGAATATTTGTCAATTTTTATTATTATATCTTTGCTACGCAAAGATATAATAATAAAAATTCAGGGCAAAAATATAAATCGCCAGATTTATATTTGTTGCCGTCAATTTTTAATTCAGGCATCTTATATTTTTAAAACTACGTTTTTTGAAAATATAAAGATGTGCCAATTTTTACTATAATATCAGTTGTTTAATTTTATATAAAAAATATAATTTCATATGGTTATATATAGATGGCAGGAGCAGCAAGTTATACAACGACAAATCCGGCTGAGCTTGGTTTAGCACGTGATTTAAGAGATGTGGCAATACATCAGGCATTTGATTATAATATATTGAATGATTTTTTATATTATCGAGAGCGTCACAATGGTTATAAACTAGAATTAATAAATATCATACCAAAAAGGTCTGGATATTATTTTAATTTCGATATTAGTGATTACAATCATGTAATACTACATCACCATTATCCCTATAATTTTCACATATCATTACATCCAGACCCATTATTACGTACTGGTAGACCTGGAGATTCGCAAACACATATTGATTGCTTTGGAAGAAAATTAACATTTAATTATACTTTAAAAAAAAATAAAATATATGTTGATTATACTAGTAGTGTAACTGATTTTGCTGATTATGTCGCATATGAAATGTTTAGAAAGGAGAGAGTAGATGAAAAAGATTTTTCTAGGTGGTTACACTCTATTATTGATAGAGATATTCCTAACATGCTAGAATATGTTTTAAACACATATTTAATAAAATTTCCAGAACCAGTAATGTATGAGGAGGATGATTACGGTAACCCCCTTAGAAGAAAACTTTCTACAGTTAAAGGTGGTGCAATTAAAGATAAATATTATCTAAAATATCTTAAATATAAACAAAAATATTTAGCATTAAAAAATAAAAAATAAAACTAATCAATAAAATAATCAATAAAATCCAGCAATAAATTCGTCTCTAACATCAAATAAACTTTGTTTCTTATCCATATCATTCTTAATAAATACTGGTGAATAAATACCAGTTTCATTAGACATCAATATAGTTTTATCTTTTTTATTATCCATCAATTTGTTTAATTTATTGTTATTAACTATAGATACATTTAATCCATTAACAACATTATATTCTTTACCATCTTCTAATAAATGTGATATTTTAATTTTCTTTGTTATACTTCTCATCTTAGCATCTGTTAATTTATCATCTTTAACCATCTTAATATCTCTTTCTTTGTAAAAACCTTCAACATTTAAACTTTGTGGTATAATCTTATGTTTCTGTAAAATGTAATGTAATGAGTTCATAAATGAGTAACCGTTCTCATAATTAGTTTTAGATAACTTAACAGTAGAAAATAAATCTTGTTTATTTCTACCAACTTCTCTACTTACTTGTCTTCCAGCTTGTTTTTCCTTCTTTCTAAAAATACTATATCTGTGTAAAAAAGTAAAGTTATAACAAGCTTTATTAATCTCAGTATCATCGTAATAATGAGATACTTTTTCTAAGAACTGTAATGTTTCTTTATTAGAATGATATTTATAAGCCGATGCAAAAAAGTCTCTATGAATATTATATTGATTTTCAAATAATTCAGATTCAACTAGTTCTAAGTCACAGTCTTTTAATAATTCCTGTTTAATGAAATTTATATCAACTAAGTATTCTGTCATAAAATTACCAGATTCAAACATCCATGCTGCATGCATATCAATTGCATTACCAACACCTACTGGTTTTTCTACTTTATCAAACTTCTTAATTATTTCGTATAATTTTTCAGTTCGTCCTTTATCATCTGTATAAGACATTTCATAACTGTTTTTACTTCCAATTAGATCTAATATCTTATCACTATCTAAATGAGTTACTATTAAATAACCTCCTGGTTTCATTATTTTATTTAAATTATATTTAAAATTAGACCATACTGTTTGATTTGCTAAAAAGTAATGTATTGCTAAGTGACAACATACTCTATCAAATTTAGTTGGATTTTCACCAAAAAACTGGTTAATTAATTTTCTGTTATCTTGGTTCATTCCACCTAATACTTTGTTTTGTTCTTCATAATCTAGTTTAGCTCCACCATCTGCTTGTATAAAATACATACGAGGAAAATTAGGTTTTCTCTTTCTCTGTTGATTGTAACGAGATACTGCACCGTTTACAGCTGAATATAAACCATCTTTTGCAATATCAATACCAACCATCATTGAAACATTAACATAATAGTATTTAAGAATATCACCACCTCTACCACAACCTATATCTAAAACAGATACTTGTTGTTCTTTATTATATTGTTTGTTACAATATGTGTAAATTATATTAGATTTAAGCCAGTTGTGAAATTCTCTCATAGGTTTAGCTAAATTGGTTATTTTCTGATAATATGCATCTTGTTTAGAAGCTAAAATAATAAGTTCGTGACCAATTTTATTTCTAAGTTGTTCTATTTTATTATCATAGTAAAATTTATTCTTTTCAGGATTATTTCCTTGAGCTAGATCTTTTACATCTGTCATTAAAACAGGTGTTAAGATACTACGCCAAATCTTAAAAGCAACTTCAGCATTGTTACCATATTTTCTTCCAAATCTTAAAACACTTTCAGTTTTATCATATCTAGTTCTTAACGGTTTCCATTTAAATTTCTCAGGAATTACACTATCTTCGCCTTGACTATTATCATAATAGAATTCAACAACAGTGTTATCTAAAACAATATTTCCTTCTGCATCTCTAACTTCACCATCTTCTAAGAATAAATATGCCCAGTAAACACCTTTATCTTCTAAAAATAATTCTGGATTTTCTCTGTTATTTCCAAATCTTCCAACATATAATTTACATATTCTATAAGGTTTATTTCTAACATAATCATCATTAGAGTTATCGTAAACATCTAAAATTTTACCAGTATTCTTATCTTTCTCAAATTGAATGTAAAAATCAATTGAATTTTTTTCTGGTGGTTTCCATTTATATTCAAACATTTTACTATCTCTAATATTTGTTACATATTGTTGTTGTAAAGGTTGGAATATTAAACCATCTAACATATATGGGCATTTAAGTTCACTTGTATAAAGTTTCCACATTAATTCAGAATATGCAAATATTTCCCACGGTACTGCACCTGTTGAATCCATAAAATATTTACATCTTATTAATGGTAGTTGTTTATCTACAGATATATCGTTGTTTAAATTATCTATCATTTTTGTTATTTCTTTTCTATGATAATCTAAAACTTCTTCAAGATTAAATGCTCCAGTTGCTTTAAAGATAGATTGTTCAAAACCTTTCTGTTTAGAAAATACAAATATTTTATTGCATAATATAGATGCTTCTCTTATTCTACTCATAAAGTCTTGATTTGTTCTAATATCTTTTGAACCAATAAATAGTGCATCAAAAATTAAAAACATATGTCTATTTAGTTTTGGTATGAAAATATATTCACCATCTAAAATAGTTCCATTATATTCGTCTGTTTTTAATTCTATACCACTGTTTCTAACTGTTAAATTAGTTGATATAAAATATACACATTTATTCATAATTATTAAGAAATATCTTTCGCCATCTGCCTTATCAGTAACTGCATATCTGTTCGGTATATTTTCAGTTAAATATTGTACTTCAAGAGATATAGATTGTCTTGCTTCTAAAAAAGTAGATGTAGGTGAGACATTTGCAATATTTTTATAATAACTAATGACACCGTCTGCTAATGTTCTAGTAATTAGAAAATTACTTTGTTGAATAATTTTATGTAAAATCATATTTTCATTAAGCATCGTTGTTAAAGTTTCTAAAGATGGTTTAAGTTTATTTTTTAATCCATATTCAAGCTCAATTTCATATGTTGCATACATATCATTTAAAGCTCTATAACTTTGTGCTGTTTTAATCATTGTTAAATCTATTTGTAAAAATTCACGATCATTGTCTACTATTTTTAGACTAGAACGTTGTTTTAATCTAAAATTAATAGAGTCTAATTCTTTGTAAGAAAGATTTTCTATTATTTCAAAATCTTTTTCAGTAAATTTATTCTCTTCAGCAATTCTAATACGAGAGTAAAGATCGGGTAAATCAATTGTTTTTTCAGAAGACTTTACTTTTTTCATAAGTAGTATATTATTTTTTTTATCTTTATTAACTAAGTTAACAAGAGTTTTAAAAATAACATGTGCTTTCCAAAGATCTAGCTTTTTAATATAATCATTAATTGATTCACCTATTAGACTTACTCTGTATGTTAAGTTTTGGTCAACTCTATAATTTATATCTAAAACATCTATTGTAGTTATACTTGATTTTACCTGTGAACTTTTATATCTTAGATATTTTAATAATTGAATATATTTTTCTTGTCCAAAATACTTATTATCAATATTGTTAATAATCAGTTCAAATTCTTGACCTACTCCAGTCTGTTGGTATAAATCTTCTATATTTTTATACGTTGACTTATCAATGAGACTTTTAAAATAGTCAATATTGTTATTCATAATATAATAAAGATATATATTTCTTTAATAATAAGTTTAAATTTCATTTTTTAATATTATTTATATAAAAAATATTATTTTGAGTTATATTATTATTATTATGGATTGCAACCCCATATGTCATATAATATATAAAATATTAAAAGTTATTAATATTCGACAGATATGACTATTTGTATAAAATAATAAGAAATATATAGTTAATTAAAACAATTTTATATGATAATAATATTATGAATCTACTAGTACCGACAACAACGTTACCAGCAAGACAAAATATACAGCGTATACAGCCTATACAATCCATGTCACAATCAAGACAAACTGGATCATCGTTTACGCAATCTATATCAAGAACGCCTATGCCAACAACAACAAGAATGTCATCAACAATACCAATAACCATGCAACCTATGCCAACAACGACAAGTATGCCATCAACATTATTACAACCTATGCCAACAACGACAAGTATGCCATCAACATTATTACAACCTATGCCAACAACGACAAGTATGCCATCAACATTATTACAACCTATGCCACCAATAATGCCAACAATAATGCCAACAACGTTAACAGTAACACAAAATACGTTATCAAATATACAACCTATACCAACAATATCACTTATGTCGACACCTTCTTTAACAACAAATACAACATTACAAGAAGTAATAAAAATGACACCATATAAATCATACTATATATTAATACAAATAGGAAATTCAATACATACATTAGCATATGATGAAACAAAAAATAAATTATTAATTCATTTAAATAGTTTATTAAATAATCTAGATAGATCACGCAGTAATTCAATAACTAATAATAATAATAATTTAACAGACAATAGAAATAATATCATAGAAATATCTAAAAATCCAAAATACAGTTACTTATGGACGGTAGCATCCAATGAAAATGACAATAGTGGTAATACTCTTTTAATATTATCGAATAAAGATAATAAATTAAATCCCACTAATTATAAAATTTCCTATGGAACAGGTAATGTGTTAAAATTATATAATGAAACAAATAATAAATTATCTTGTGTATCTGCTGATTTCAATACTCCTATGAAATTAGATGCTTCTTTTAATCAAATTGACAATGGTTACGAATCAGACATTATAATAGTAAATAATATTGATTGTGAAAATATTTCATATCCCTTATATTTTCATTTTATTAAAGAATATGCAGATTATGATACGGTTCTTAATATTCTTAAATCAAATGATTATAACAAAAACGTACCATATTACACCGCCACTTTATCACAATCTTCACCAAGTATTGTTGGTAATACCTGTAAACCATTTCCAGTATGTACTGAAGAAGAATATAGAGCACTTAATACTTTAATTAAGGAAAAAATAGAAATAATGAAAAATAAAAATACTAACTCAAATATAGAAGCTTTTGAAGGTAAATATATATTAAATAATAGTAATATTTTAATTTATGTTATATTATTAATAATTCTTTGTGTATTATTATATAAAATATATTACTTGTATAAAAAATAATAAATATAATAAATTATAGTTATATTTATATAAAGTTTTTAATCTAATCATCTATTATAATGAGTGGTGATTATATGCCTGTATGTGAAGATATAACTTTGACAAATAATAATGATAAAAATGATATATTTATAAGTAAATCTATTATTAAATTTGATACAAATATGGATTATCCTTTAGCAAAGTATGGTTTTCAACACTTTATTCATGCATTAAAAAATGATACAAATATACTAAGTCAATTTGAAAATAAAAAAAAAGTTTATCTAGTTATGAACCCGTTTGAAAGATATATATTTGATTATGATAAAAGTATTGGTGATACATCAGTAAAATATTTTGATTTAAAAGATAAACCTAATATTTTATCTAGAGGTTTTTATAAGTTATGGGAAATATTATTTATGTTTGATCTAATAAATATTGATAAAGATAATTTTGTATCTACTCATTTAGCAGAAGGTCCAGGTTCTTTTATTCAAGCAACTATGTTTTTTAGAGATATGTTTGCACAAAAATTAGCTAAAAACGACAAATATTATGCAATAACTGTACATCCTGAAGATGTAGATGGTCACGTTCCTGAGTTAGAAAAGAAATTTACAGATTATTATTCAAAAGAAAAACCAGTTAGATTTATTTTACATAAAACAGTTGATAGAAAAACAGCTCAATCCGGTGGTGGTTTGGATAACGGTGATTTAACAAATCCAAGAACTTTGTATAATTTATGTGGAGGTGATAGTTCAACAATAAAAGAAAAAGTAGATTTTATAACAGCTGATGGTGGTTTTGAATGGGTTAATGAAAATATTCAAGAACAAGAGTATTTTAGATTATTATTCTCACAAATAGTAACTGCTGTAAATATACAGAAAAAAGGAGGTAGTTTTGTATGTAAATTTTTTGAAACTTTTACCGCTACTTCTCTTAAATATTTATCTATATTACAAAGCTTATATGAAAAAGTTTATCTAGTTAAACCATTAACAAGTAGACCTTCTAATTCTGAAAAGTACGCTGTTTGTATTGGTTTTAAATACAGTGAAAAAGACAGTAAATTAAAAGATATTATTAATGTATTAAATGATTTCCATAAACAAATACATAGTAGTAAATTAAATATAGTTGACTTATTTAGTGAATTTAAATTTTCAGATGAATTTATATCAAAAATGATACAAATTAATAGACAAATAACAAATAAACAATTTAGAGCAATTGGTGAAATAATAACTTTTGTTAATTCTCAAAATTATTATGGTGATGTGTATAAAGAAAAAAGAGATGAACAAATTAAAGCAGCCGAATTTTGGAATGAATTATTTTTTATGGAAACAAAAGATTATAAAAAAAATAAAACTAAAATAGTTGAATTAATGGAGAAATCAAATAAAGAAAATTTGAATAAATCTAAAGAACTATTAAAAGAAATTAAAATTAATTAATCTTACCACCTTTGTCTTCAATACTTTGTATTAGTTTTTCTTTACCTCCAAAAGAAGGATAGAAATATTCTTCGTTTACTTTTTCTACAAATTCATCTCTAGCTTCTTCTAGATTTTTATTACCTTTTTTAACTTGTGAAAGTGTTTCTAACATATCTATAATTTTAGAAAGATTAGTACTTCTATTTTCTTCATCTGATAGTAATTTAATCATAGATGAAGGCATATTAGAAAACTTCTCATACATAAGATTTAGATATTGTCCCATATTTGTTTCTCTTAGTGTTTTATTATTATCATAAAATTCTAAAAACTCAATAACTAGATTTGAAAGTTCTAAAATATTAGGAATTGCTGACACTGACATAACACGTTTATCTTGTTCTTGTAGTTCATCTTCACGAACAATTTCTACTGATGCTTTTACTTTATCCATTATATTATAATTATTAAATTTATATTTATGTAAGTTTATAAGTTTATATTTACAAATTTATATTTTAATATTCTTTTCTTATAACCACCATCTAAGTAAAAACCTTCTCTTTCATATTTTTTAATTAAATTAATAATAACATCTAGTAAACCCGTTTCATCCGTTTTAATAAAATCATAAAGAAATGTTTTTATTATTATTTGTAAATTCTCTTTATCTGTTTCTTGAATAAAATGTTTAAATTCTTCTTGTGTTTTACCTTCTATAATTCGTTTATATATATAATAATAACACCATGCCTTACAAAAGATATCAGCACTGTCATCTTTATCACTTGCTTCTTGAACATTAAATGGTATAATATTATATTTTAATGTATCTGGATCAATACCACTATAATTTATTAATAATTTAATCATATTATAAAATTTTTCTGTTTCATTTGTATTATATGCTGGATCAAAAATATCAACACTCATACTATCTAAATCAACAATATATGTAATTATATGTGTTGATGAAGATAAAAACATTATTTTTTTTGTACCATATGTATTAAATATTTCTCTGTAAATATCTAGTTTATTTCCAATTATACTGGCAAAAAGTTGGTTTTGTATTATTTTTATAATATCTGAAGGTTGATCTGGTGGAATATAACGCGAAATTGTTTTTAATACAGTATTGTCATTTAAACTTAATAGTTCTGTATATGTTAATCTATGTTCATCTTTTTTAATTTTATTTTGTATAAATGTACTATCTTGTAACCATTTTCTAAAATTCATTAAATTGTCATAACGTGGTTGTAAAATAGTAAATCGTTCAAAATAGATAGTAAATCGTTCAAAACAGTCTGTATATTCTACCCTTAATAATTTTGAAAGAATATTTTCTTTAAAATATTTTTCAATAATACCAGTAATTTGTTCATATAAAAGATCATTTTCTATTTTAAATTTTATTAATAATTTAATATCTTCAGGTATTTCATCTTTTCTTTGATTAGCTATTATTTTTCTAGCCTGAATTTCTGTTAATTTATAAAATTTATCTAAAAATATTTCTTTTGATCTATCTAAACCAAAAAGTTGTTCTCGTCCATCGTGTTTTCGTTGTTTTTCTTTTATTCGCCGTTCCTCTTTCTTTTTCTTTTCCAATCCAATAGGTCCTAGAACATCTCTACCTGAAGCCATTACTATTTATATATTACTATATTTTTATTTTTAGTATCATAAGATTTAAATAATACTAATACAAATAACATAACCATTTTTTAATTTTATATTATATTTATTATCATATTTACTTGATATATGTTTAGTTAAATTAACAGAACATAGTATAGTATCTATATTTGGAAAATAACCAATTCTTTTAATAGGTGTATGAATTACTTCAAGGGTTGTTAATTTTTCCATATATGGTACTACAGTTAATTTAGTATTATTTGCAACTAAATGATCTAAATTTGGAAAAGTGTTAATATTATTTATAGGTGTTACACTTATATCTAAATAAATTAAATTAGGACATATATCTATATCTATTAATGGATTGTCGTGAATAATTAATTTATGTAGTTTGTAATAAGTTTTTATATTATTTATTTTATTTTTAGAACATTGTAATATTTCTAAATTATTATAATCAGGTATATATTTTATCTTATTATTATCACAGGTTAATCTAATTAAATCAACGTTAGTTGGTAATTCTGTTATATTATTATCATTTATAACTAATTCTTGTAAAGTATTAGGTAGTAAAACTTTGTCTATTAAATTATGACCTAAATCTATAGATATTAAATTAGTAAAACATCTTAAATCTAAAGTAGAACTTAAATTATTGTTGTTTAAAAAAAGATATGTAATACTTTTATATACTTTAGGTATAATATTATTAAAGTTTAATAAACAATCTAAATTAGTTAAATTTAATTGTGATAAATCTAAAAAACTAGAATTATTAATACAACTTTCTTCTAATCGTGCATCTAAACAATCATAATTTTTATTTATTTTTTGTTTTGTATCTTTATCATAAACTATATTTTTAGATTCAAAATTTATTTTTTTTTCTTGTGCAAATTTCAAATCATTTTCATATACTATAATATTTCTACTCATATAATTAATAAAATATATTTTTTATTAACTTATTTATATATGAATAGTTTAGTTATTTCAGATCCAGAAGGTTATGATATGATAACACAAAGTGAGTATATTAAGGTTGATAAAAATAAAGTTAATTTATATGTTTGTGGAGATATTATAGATTCTACTTTTATTGGTAATTTAAAAGAACCATATTTATCTGCAAAATCTCGTAATCTTAGTAATATTTATAATTGTATTACAAATGATAAAATTAAACTAAGTTTTGGTAATAGAGATTTAAATAAAATTAAATGTAAGTTTTTAACTTTGTTAAAAGAAGAAAGTCAAGTTAAAGAACTTACAAAAATGTTTGAAAGTGGTAAAGTTGATCCTAGTAAACAAGTAATTAATCCTGAAATAATATCAAAATTTAATAAAGGTGAAATAGACTTATCTGAAGATAGTTATAAAAAATTAAAAGAAACTGTCAATAAATTAGATAATCCTTGGAAAATAGAAAGTTTGAATTCTTGGTATCCGTTTTGGGGTGGTATTCTTGTAAGTAAAGAAAAACAAAATGATTGGTCTATATCTAATTATAGTGATAAGTCTAAAGTTTTTCTAACACGTTTTAATGAAATTTTTGGAGCAGATACTGCTGTTGGTACGATGTCTGCTCAAAACTTATTACACACTATACCGATAGAATTAGGTATCAGTACAAGTGACGATGATTGTAAAGCTTTTATTGTTTTAGCTATTTTTAGAAGTATGTTAATTGGCGAATATACTAAACCAACTGAACCAACTAAAACGCTTGATATCAAAACTATAAAAAATAGTAGTCAAGTAAGAGGATGGTTAGTTAAATTATATAGTAAACATAATGCTATAAATTTTTTTGAAGATGATAATAATTTATATATAATGTCACATGGAGGTATTACTTCAAAAATTATAAATAATAATGTTTTAGAAAAATTGTTGACATATTTAAGTAATAAAGAAAATATTGATAAATATGCTGTTCTAAAGAGTGCAAAATTATTTTATGGATTAACAGGTGGCTATTATAAAGATAAAGATATTGATATTAAATCACAAGAAGAAATAAAAAAAAATATTAAATCTATTAATGAAACAATTAGTAAGGCATTAGAAAAATCATTATCCGCATCCACAGAAGATATTACGGAACCTACACCTGAAATATTATTATTACTAATAATAACTACTGAATTTGATTGTAAAAAATTTAGTGATAAATCAAGTACTAAAATTCAAAGCTGTGACCCTTTTATAAAACCAACAGATTATGGTCCAATTATGCCCGGCATAAATAATATGCGTAGACTCATGTTTTTATGTAAAGAAAAAATACTTTATCAATTTATAGGACATAAACCAGTTGGTATTTGTGCTGATATAGATTTATTTGAAAGTGGTAGTAGCAAAGGTTATTTAGTTACGTTAGATAATTCTAATACTTTAACTGGTACTGTCAATAATAATAATGTTCAATCTAAATCTTATGCAGATATTAATAATAATAATGGTGAAGTTAATATAAAATCTTATGTAAAGTTAAGTGGTTTTAATAAAACAGAATTTAATACCCAGAAGTTTACCGATGAGATTATTATCAATCAAACAAGTTTAATATCATCTAAAGATAAAGAAGAAAATATTGAGTTTGATATAAATAATTCTGTAAATAGTTTAGATGAGTATATTAAAAAAGCAAAAAATAAAGATGAGAACGTTACTTTTTGTTATCATGGATATGTAGATAAGAATAGTATTAAATATCACGTGTTAACTAAACAAAAAGAAGGCGATTTTGGCAGAAATATTTTAATATTAAGTGAAGTTGATTTTAATAATTATTTTACAGAAGAACCAAAACAACCACCATCACAAGCTGGTGGTAATTTTTATATGCAAAGTACACAAGCATATAATTATAATAAATACTTAAAATACAAACAAAAATATTTATTATTAAAAAATAAATTAAATAAATTAAATAAATTAAATAAATTATAAATTAAGATAATAAATTATCAACAAGTTCTTTTTTAGTTTTAAACTTTCCAGATTTATTTTTTATATCTATATCTTTATCTTTTACTAATTTCTGTAATTCTTTTAGACTATAACTCATATATTTTTCATATTTATTATTATTTTCATCTTCTTCATCATCACCCGCACCATCACCATCATCAACGTCAGTTGGTGAATATTGATCATCAAACCCGTTTATAATACTATTAGTATCATCTTTAGATACTTCTTGATTTAAATTTACTTCTGGTAAAATAATATTTTGTACAGTTTGATCTTTATTTATATAACTAGCAATATCTTCTTGTGCAACAATAAACTCATTAATACTTGTACATTTAATCTTACTAACATCAGATAAGAAATATTTAATAAGTTCACTACTAAACGCGAATACTTTATTTGCTTTTGTAACAATTGGATAATATATATTATTATAAAAATACAATACAATATTTTTCTTAAAAGGTACAAATTCTCCACTACAGTACATAAAATTTTCTTCTTGATGATTAAAAACAAAAATATTAACATAAAGATATTCACTTACTATTCTCAGTACGTCGTTGTCAATAATATTATTTTTTAAACTCTTGTTAAGTTTTGTTTTCTTAATATTTAATTTAGTTAAATCAGTTACAACAGTAAATTTATTAATATTAGTTATTAAAGTTTCAACTAAACTATCTTTTAGATGTTTATTATCTGCTAAACAATAAAGTATTGAAAGGAAAAATGATTTAAAATTAAAATTTAAATCAACTGACTTTTTAGAAGATATACTTGTATTTGGTGTTAAATCAATTGAATTAATATTAAAAATTAAAAGTTCACTATTATTATTTTTAAAATATGAAAAATTTTTAGTAAATTCAGGACAGAAAGATATTAAACTATCTGTTGCTTTAAGTTTAGCTAAAAAATTAGAATAAGTTACTTTATCGTCTGCTAATTCTTTACTATTGACAACAATGATTTCTTCATAGTTCTGTTTATTACAACAGTTCTTTGTAATAAAGTCTAGTAGTATATCTAAAGTAACTTTATTAAGTCCGGTTTTATTAGTTAATACTTCCATATTATATATATTAATCATATTTTCGTTTAAATATAATTGTCAATTTTTAATTATAGAGATAGTCTACGACTATCTCTATAATTAAAAATTCAGGCTGAAAAATTAAAACTTAGCAGTTTTAATTTTAGTCAGCGTCAATTTTTATTATTATATCTTGGTAAAACCAAGATATATTAATAAAAATTCAGGGCAAAAAACATTTATTATAGCAAATATATTTTCTATAATAAATATTATAGTATGGGATTAAATATCAGAGAACTATTTTGTAAATTAAAAAAACATTCATTTATAATAAGTCTTTTACTATTTATTGTATTACTTATATCAATTTTACTTATAGCAGTTGGTTTAGATAATAAAGATGTTGATAAAAAATATAAACGAAATACTAA
>Ga0194129_10003103_pt1 | contig 23615 bp, 19 predicted proteins | sample TA2KigCa35mmetaG_FD_150862 | JGI IMG/M metagenome (GOLD analysis project Ga0194129, IMG submission 150862) | Freshwater microbial communities from Lake Tanganyika, Tanzania - TA2015038 Kigoma Deep Cast 35m | ecosystem: Environmental > Aquatic > Freshwater > Lake | place: Tanzania: Lake...
TTGTTGTTATTGTTAAGGCATTTTTGATCGCATTACCTTCTATGTATTTCACAATCTTTTGTTCCGACAATGTACATCTTTTATAACTCAAACAAAATTCATGAAAATCAATCATGTATTTTTTTTTCGCTTTAGTACAAAAAATATTTGCTGCTAGTATGCTTTGGTAGTCTTGACATAAAACCATATCAAAATCATTCTTTTCTAATATACTCATAAAAAAACAAACTAAAAAAAATTTCCCACCAATAGGTTCTGATGCCCATGCATTGTTGAATTTTTTGAAATTTTCAAATTCAATCTCATTTTTAGGATTACCTAGACGATCCATGACAATAGAATCTTCTAAATCATAATCTAGAAAAAACCTATCTAAATTTGAAATTTTTGCTCTAATAGAACTTTTAGGCACTTCTAGTAAATCATATACATATGTTATACCTTGACAATAGATTTGATGATTTAGTATGCTTGTTGAAATGTTGATCTTGATATTGTCACCAAATACATATTCTACTTTATCTTCTTTATCATGAGGTATGCATAGGTCAACATCCCAACCTCTTTTAATCCACAAAGCACATTGATTCAAAACTCGCCTATCGATATGTATTGATGAATAAGGTGTTGCACACAATACAAGTATTTTTTTTGCCTTTGCCATTTCTTTTAAGCCTTTCTCAAAATTTTCAAATCACAAAATCATTTGGTATGTTTTTTATCTTGTTATCATATTCGTTTAACCATATCTCTAAATTCATACAATACCATGCTTGATTCACATCAATTCCATTCAAAATAGTATTTTTAGCCTTAGCTGAATCTATTTTGGATACTATGTTTGAAATCATTATATCATCAACATATTGATTGATCTTCAAGCTACTTGTATTTGACAATATATCCCTAAATCCATTATTCTCAACCAACCAATAATTGAATGGTGTTGCATAACCCTTCTTCTCTCTTCTCCAACAAACATTGTTGGGTAGCATTTTATCCATTGTTTTTCTTAGTAAGTATTTAGTCCACCCTTCATTTATTTTGTCAGATACACTCAATGCAAACACAAAATCTACTAATTCATAATCCAAAAATGGTAATCTTGATTCTAGAGAAAATGCCATTGAGCATCTATCCTCATTCATCAATAGTCTAGGCAAGCTATCATTGTCCATATCTACAAACAAATGTCTATCTAGTAAATCCTTGAAATCATTTTGGCACTTAGCCTTAATGTTTTTATGGTAGTTGAAATCAAATACTAGATTTTTCAAGGGATCAAAAATTGATGACTCAGTTTTATCCTTTACTTGCTCTAATATTTGGGAAATCCTACTAATATCATTGGTTTTTTGATATTCACCAATAATATAGCTTTGGTAATAATGATGATATCCAGCTAATATCTCATCTGCACCTTGTCCACTAATCATGACCTTGACATCTTGAGATGCTCTTTTCATTACATTCCACATCGATGCTAAACCATAAGCATTTGTAGGGATATCTCTCATCCATACAATATTTCTCAAATCATCTAAAAAGTTTTTAGCACTTACATTGATTAGATGCTCATTGAATCCATACATTTCATTGACTTCCTTAGCGAAATGACCCTCCCCACAAGCATAACCATTGTAATCAATTGAATAGGTATTCAATTGGCTACTATGTAAATCTTTAGCTATCGCAGATATTGAACTCGAATCTAATCCACCTGATAGCGATAAACCAATAGGCACATCTGACCTCAAATGTCTTTTGATTGATGTTTCTAATTTTTCTTTTAGCATTTGACATCTATCTTCTAATGTCATTTTTTGTAGTATTGGCTTGATTTTTTCAACACTTTCAAAAACATCCCAATAATCGAAATACTTTTCTTTACTTGTTCTATCTATGACCATAATTTGATTGTGTGGGAAATCATTCAAGTTTTCAAATGGATGCTCTTGGAAATGATTAGTATTTTTTACATAAAAACCACTTGTCAAAAATCCTTGTAGTTTGTTTGTGGAAAGAATTGGCTCAATGCCTAAAAATTTCATACCATAAATGACTGCTTTGAATTCTGATGCAAATATGAACACATCCTTGTTCTTATAATAATACAAGGGTTTCATTCCATTTCTATCTCTAGATAGTAAAAGTTTTTGCTCTTTTTCATCCCAAATCGCCAATGCCCACATACCAGCAAATTTTGAAAAACATTTTACACCCCATTGTGCATATGCCTTTAATATCACCTCTGTATCAGTATGTGTTTTGAACATACAACCTAGCGATTCTAGTTCTTGTCTAATTTCCACATAATTGTAAATCTCACCATTGAATGTAATCCAATTTCTCGTCAAATCATCAAGCATTGGTTGCTTACCAACACTACTTGTATCAATAATTGATAGTCTTCTATGCCCTAGCATCAAATTATCATTGATCAACTCGATGCCATGATCATCAGGTCCTCTATGTGCAATTAGATTCAACATTCCTATCATTTGCTTTTTCATCAAATGAACTCGATCTAGATGCTTACTATTATTAAAATGCAAAATACCTGAAATGCCACACATATATGCTACTTTTTTTGATGGTTTGAAACATCAAAATAATAGTAAAAAAATACCTATTGTCAATTTTTTTTTGAATTTAGTCTATCATATATTTCAAAAAGATTGCTTATTAGCATTCAACATTGTGCATTTTAAAAAAATCACAAAGCACTTGATGGATATATGAAATATCATCCCTACTTAAACCTACATAAATTGGTAAGCTAATCGAACTAACAAAAATATTTTTTGAAATTCGATATGAATCAACACTTGTTTTGCTTTGCTTATAGTATGTTAGCATTGGTATACAATGTGTTGCTGGTCTTGTTTGAATACCTTTAGATTGTAAATAAGCTATACATTCATTCCTTAAATAACTTACATTAGTATCAAGTAAAACAACAAAAGATTGCCATGTTACAATATCTTTGTTCCCTACTTTTTTGGGTAACAAAATGTTTTTGAAATCCTTGAATATATCAAAGTAAAAATCAGCAACTAGATTTCTTTGGTAGATCAAGAAATCCAATTTTTTCATTTGTGCCAAACCCATAGATGCTTGAATATCTGTCATCCTATAATTGAAACCCAAATCATCTACATCTGAAATACATTCAAACTCTATTCTTGTGCTATGTATGAGTGATTGACCATGATTTCGCATTTGCCTTAGCTTTTGAGCGATTTCATTTGAATTCAAAATAATCATCCCACCCTCACCTGTAGTGATTACCTTACGAGGATGGAATGAGAAAACTGCAGCATCACTTTCTTGACCACAATAATTCCCATGATATGATGCACCAATCGCACAAGCTGCATCCTCTATAATCAAAATATGTGATGGTAATATTGCTTTCAATTTTGAAATATCAATACATCTACCAAAAAGATGGACAGGCACAATCGCTTTGGTTTTAGGTGTAATAGCATCCTTCACTTTTGTGATATCTAGATTACACGTTTCATATTCTACATCCACAAAAATAGGGTTCGCTCCCAATATTTTGATAGCATTTGCAGTTGCAACCCAAGACAAAGATGGGATAATTACATCATCCCCATTCCCTATACCAAATGCCCTTAATACCAACTCTAACCCTGTTGTACATGATGTAACAGCAATCGCATTCCCAACCTTATGGTATTCAGCAAATCGCCTTTCAAACAATTCTGTTTTAGAGCCTTGTGTAACCCATTTTGAATCCAAAACCTTAGAAATTTCATTGAATTCCTCTTGATCAAAATAAGGCTCTGAAATGTTTATTTTTTTCATTTTGCAAACCCCTCAAAAAACTTTTTGTGTTTTATGTTGATATTAATATATGGTGCAATGCACATGGTTTGGTTTTTCCACTCTATCAATTCATGGTTTCCCAAATCCTTGATTCCATACCCAAAAAAAGAATCTAAGTTTTCTTTCTTGAATATACCATTTTTCAATGTTGATTTAACTTGTAGGTCAAAAATAAAATTCGATTCAATGTCCAAATCAACCATATTTTCAAATGCATATGATGGGAAATATTCAAAATCTTTTTTTGCATATTTATCAATAGAATCTAGAACTCTATGTGCTAAAACCTCTATCCTACAAAAGCTATCTATGTAGTTTTTACCTTGCTCAATCAAATCGTTTCTTGATTCAAAGTCAACGATTTGTTGTTTAAGCACTTCTTTGATATTTTTTGGATCAATATTCAAGGATGGGCAATTATTTGTTTTTAAAGGAATTGGTAATCCAGCGATGTGATTCCCAGTCAAACAAACACAACCTGATGCCATAGCTTCATGTGCAAGTGTTGCAGGGAACAAACTCATTTGATCTATCAAAATATCACAATACTCTAAGACTTCTAAAGCTTTTGTATGTGGCACTTTTGTCAAATAAATAAATTCAAAATCTAACCCATCGCTCTTCAATGATTCTACTTGCTCTAAAATGAAATTTGTTTTTTTAAAAATTGGTTCGGATGGTATATGTGCAACAATAGGTTTAGTTCTTTTGTTGTTTTTGAATTTTATTTGTCTAGTGTCTATAGAGTGTATGTAGGGTAAATATGGACTCGTTTGTACACCACTCATCTCAGGCACACTTAAAATCAAATCAGCATAAATTTCAGCCATCAAGCTATGTTGTCTCTTTTTTTCTAAAGCTGTTTCATAACTACCAAAATTAGCTAAATGTTTCATTGCAAAAATCAAGTATTTTTTTGGGTATTTTGATTTGGTATATGTTTGTGGGAAATCAAAACCATTCAAACCCCACATATCCTTTGCATAAGGATCGTGTCTAATTTCAGTTCCTGAAAAAATACTAAGAACTTTTTTGTTATGCTTTTTAAGAATTGGGAAATCAAAATTACAAGGCAATAACGATTTACCATTTACAAAGCAAAAAACATCATAATTTTTCAAATAAAATTCAATTTCCTTTTCAAAAACACCATACAAATCACTTAACAAAAAATCATCAATAGTATCTAAATTCCTATATTGAAGCATTTGCAACAACATTTTTTCAAAATCATGCTTTGGATACAAGTAATCACTCATATCATAAAATATATGCTCTTTACTATAACTGTATTTATGTGCTACAAAACCCATTAAACGAAAAGAATCAGCTAATTTAGAATCTAAATAAGCAATTGGTTCCATCCCAAATAAAAAACGCATATCTAAATCCTTTGAGATGCTTGTAAATATTTAGCTGTTCTTAAAATACCATCTTCCAAACAAACCTTCGCCTCATAATTCAAAAGTGTCTTTGTTTTTTGAACATTGGGAATTCTTAATTCAATATCCGCTGACAATGATGGCTTGAATATGATTTTTGACTTACTATCCAATACCCTACACACAAGATTTGCTAAACCTGTAATTGTGATTACATCTCTTGCATTACCTACATTAAAGCTTTGCCCAATCGCTTCTTCATACTCGATCGTCCTCATTAAACAATCTACAAAATCATCCACAAAGCACCATGCTCTAATTTGATTCCCATCACCATATATTTCAATGTCTTGATTGTGTAAAGCACGCCTAATAAAATTGTTTATCGCCCCTTCACCTGTTTGACCTGGTCCATAAACATTGAATGGTCTAAGAGTTACTGTTGGTACACCAAACTCACTATGGTATGCATGGGTCAAGTGCTCACCAGCTAATTTACTTACTGCATAAGTCCATCTAGCTTCACCTGCTGATCCAATCACTGTGTTTGTTGTTTCAGATGATTGGAATGCCATAGAACCAAAAACCTCAGATGTAGAAAAATCTACCAACCTTTCAAGATTCTTTTGTTTCCTAGCAAATTCTAGGACATTTGCAGTGCCAAGCATATTCACCCTCATCGTTCGCACTGGAGATTTAAGAACTGTATCAATACCTGCTATAGCAGCAGCATGAATGATATGTGTAAAATCAAAGCCTAATTGATTTATTTCATCACCATTCAAGACATCACCCTTGACAAAAACTAAATTCTCATGATTTTCTAGTCCACTCATACTTAAAGAGTTTCGATGGAGGTTATCAAACGCCACGATTTGATTGTCATCTAACAATTTTTTCAATATTGTATTAGCAATGAATCCTGCTCCACCAGTAATCAAAATTTTTTTGCCCTTTAGCATAGTAAAACCCTTTATTTTTTTCAAAAAAATTGTAATACCAAAATAGAATTATTTGATATGGAAACACATTAAATAGATTTTGAACAACTTTGTCAATACCAAAACAATAACCAATAGTCATAAAAAAATTTAGTCTAGTACATAGCTTGATATATTAGCATTTGCTTTTTTATCAAATGAATACACTCTATCTTTTTTAAGTGATTGAAAAATCTAAAAAATACCTAAAACCATTTTGTGTCAATTTTTTGGGTATAATTCATTTTCTTTATTTTATATTGATACTTGTACTACAAATTTGTTGATTTTTATTTTTGGTTTGGTAATTTGATGTGCAACATATACCATTCAAATCAAAAGGCTTTTGTTGATATGTTAAGTAAAGAATATGTATATCTTAATCAAAGAAGGTATCAAGTTTCTATTGAAACAAATATTGTTCATGAAATTCATGAACTTGGCTATTCCTTAGACTCATTTTTACAGGATGAACTAGACTCTTTAGAATCAAGTGCTTTTTCCTCTAAAAGCATCAAGGAAATGGCATTACATAAGCTAAAACAAATCAAAAACCAATCCCATTCCTTAAAGCAAAATAGTTCATTCACATTTGTTGATCTTTTTGCAGGGATTGGTGGCTTTCGTTTGGCTTTAGAAAATCAAGGTGGAAGGTGCTTGGCTTATTCAGAAATACAATGGGATTCATTAAGAGTTTATGCAAAAAACTTTTTCATAAATGAAAAGTTTTTAGGTGATATTAAGAATGTAAATCAATTTGGATTGCTTGAGCAAATCGATTTGATTGTAGGTGGTGTTCCTTGTCAAGCTTGGTCAAATGCAGGTAAAAACAAAGGCTTTGATGATGATCGAGGTAGGCTTTGGCTAGAAACAATTAGAGTTGTCAAAGAAAACAAACCCAAAGCCTTTTTGTTTGAAAATGTTAAGGGATTGACAAATCCTAGACATTCAAAAGCCTTGAAATTCATCATCAAATCCTTTCAAGATATAGGCTACTTTGTTGACTACAAGGTGCTATCATCAAAGGATTTTGGTTTAGTTCAAGATAGGGAAAGAGTATTTTTTGTTGGTTTTCAAACACAAAAACAACTAGAACTATTTGAATGGCCAAAACCTACTAATCAATCAATTTCTTTAGGCGAAGTAATCAAGCTAGAAAGCTATCAAAAAAAGACAAATGACTCAACCAAAAATGACAAGCTAAATGACTATTTCATTTTTTCGGATGTTAGGAATGGGAACACAACAATACACTCTTGGGATTTTTTGGATATTACAGCTCTTGAGAAAAGCATATGTCTACAATTTACTTCATTAAGAAGAAGATTAGGTAAAATTTTGTACCAAAAGGATGGTGCTCCACTTAGCTTAAAAGATATTCAAGATAATTCTAATTCCAATTCGTCTAGCATTTCTAAAGAAATATTAGATGGTTTAGTCCAAAAAGGAATTTTCAAAGCATTTGAAGAAACCAATGAAATGGGTAAAAAAGAAACTAGATACGATTTCGTACATTCAAAGCAAAGTGTAGGTATCAACAACACCTATAGAATTTATTCACCTGACTCAACATCATTCCCCACCATCACTGCAACAGGCAATCCTGATTACGTATCATTAAAATCGTTTGAGGGTAATTCACCTAAAGAGCATTCCCAATATTTTGTAGAACACATCTATCAAAAGCAACTTTATCGCTCTCTTTTAGATAGAGAGGTTGCTCGATTACAAGGATTTCCTGACCATTTTACTCTTTGTAAATATGGGAATGCAAAAAGACAATTGGGAAATGCAGTTTCTATTCCTGTGATTGAGCAATTGGTAATCGCTATTCAAAAAACAAATTTGTAAGCTATTGCTAAATCATATCCAAGCATTACAATAGATATTGACATACAACCATATTTCCCACTACTACCATCCCATCTACATCCTTTTCTTGGTCTTTGTTTGCATTTCTAACAACCCTAAACCCTAATGATTTGTGTGTTTTGCTTTTAGGCACAAAGGTGCAACCATAAACCTCACCCTTTTCACTATCAAAATCTTTACAATTTTTGAAAACCATTAAATCCTTTGCCATATTTTCGATTGGATTTATGTTTATCACATAACCATCATCTAATTTCTTTTGAACTTGAACTAGATTTGTGCTTACATTTTCTGATACCCCAAAACACCATTCACTAATACCACTACTCATCAAATACAATCCCCAATTGTTGATAATACCACTTTGTATGTCAACATTGTCATCGTTTTCATAAAATACACTACAAGTAGCTTTCTTGTATGTATCTATTGCAAAATATTCAGAAGAATATGTACACTCTCTATTCGCTTTGGCAGCATATTCCCACTCATAGCTTGTAGGTAATCTATAACCATTTGCATTTTTATTCCAAAAAACTTTTGCACTTTTGATATGCACATTTTTTTGTTCATTCCTTTGGTACATTTGTTGATACTCTACATTTAAAAACGAATCATTTTCTTCCTTGTCTAGTCCACAATACTCTAAATCCCTTAACTCATAACATTCTTGTAATCCATTCGCCACACTTAGTTTATTACAAAAATCTAGACAATCATACCAAGTGATATTCGTAATTGATTGCCCATTTTTCCTAATATGTCCATCATTTCTAACATAAAAACTATGATTCCACCCCATGATAAATTCCCAAACATCCTGTGTGATTGTTGTTTGTGATATCCAAAAACTATTTTCTAAAAAAACATATTTAGGATTGTAATCTTCCACAACTTGAACAAGCTTTGTATGCTCATTGTGTTCTACTATTTTCCCTGATAATAACACACCCTTTGGGCAATAAGTCATATAATGTACTTTAGGATCTCTATTGATTAACAAAACCTTATCTCGTAATAATCTATCAAATAATTGTCCTACATAATCCTCATGGTTTTTTGTGTGGTTAGCTGTGTATTTTGTTATGTCCATCTCTCTATTCTTTATGATAGATAACAAGTAATCATCCAATTTCACAATAGAAATGTTTTCTCTTACTATCTTTTGATTTCTACTTAACAAATTTTTGAAAACACACAAACTATTTTCATACTTTGTTGCGCTATGATTTTCGTTAGATTTATTTGTATTAATATGAAATGAATTTTGATTTACAACCAATTCCATACAACAATCTCTCAATAGCTTTTTAATCTTATTTGCTATCATTTATGTAAACTCGCATTTTTGTTTAGACACATCATTCCAATTCAAAAACATTTAGATATCTTTACACATATTCACAATCTCTAACAACACCAAACCCTATTGTTTCATATATTTGGTTTATTTTTTGTAATTCTTTTTCTTAATGTTCATATTTTACATATTCCAATTATCCAAAAAACAATCAAATTTGATTTTTTTTACATTACATTATTGGGATTTGTCTTAATACCCTCAGACCTACTATACTAGACCTTTCCATACTAGACATTTCTTTTTTAAAGGTAATCAAGCAACAATAATCTTGATCTAAATGACTACCACCTTTTTTTACCCTACCCTTTTGCCACTTGTGATACCCATTAGTCCACTCATAATAATCTAAGTCATCATTTACTTTAGCCTTTGGTAAAATCTCACTATCAACACTATTCACAATACCAATAGCACTAACGATTATATCACCACCTTGATTTATATCCATACATGTTTCCCAACCATTCCCACTCATATCATAAAACCCCCAAGCATTTGGCTTTTTTGTTTTTACCCCTTGTGTAGATTCCTTATCTATCATTTGAATCACAGTTTCTACCTTTTGATCTAGTAATGATTCCAAATCATCAAAAAAATTTACTGCTACATCTTTCTTATCATTTGATCCAGAGTATAAAAAACCACTATTTGCATTTGAGGCATATTCCCACTCTACCTCAAAGGGTAGACGATAACCATCAGCACACAAATCCCAAAAAACTTTTTCATCTTTACTATCTATACCTACATAGCAAGGCTTTAAGCCTTGTATCGTGCTTAATTGATTACAAAACTCAATACAATCCCACCAATTCACTTGATCTACAGGTCTTTGTTTGTTTATACCAAAATCTATAGTATTGTTAGGTACTAATTCAATTTTAGACTTTCCCACACCATTGAAATATGAAGGATTATCCCCCATAACACACTCCCATAATTCTTGTGTCACTTGTGTGCTTGATAACCAAAATGGGTACTTAATCCTTGCTAATCTTTTTGGCATACATATCATATTGAATATCCAAAACTCATCCCCACCATGATCATTCTTTATTTTTATTTTGATTGATTCGTTTGTTCCAAAATCAAAAAAACCTTCTTCACAATGAATCAAATCAAAGCTGACCCTTTTACCATCACTTTCTATGATTGTATGCTCTACCAAACCACTTTTCATTCTCTCAAGCATAGGGTTTTTTTCTTTTTTCAAACATTGCCCTATGTTAAAAATCTCATTTATGCTTGTTTGGTATTCTACATCTCGACTTAACAAGCCCATACCTATCAATACCCTTTTCAAGGCTGTGTGATTTGATATGCTTTTTTGGGTTTTGCACAAATACTTTTTTAAGCATTGTTTGTTCATTTTTGAACTCTCTAAACATAAATAACTATGATCAATCTTTTTAGGTAGCTATGTTTAGCACTACATATATCTCTTTGCAAAGAAATCAAAATCTAAAATCAAAATTGGAACTTTTTACCAAGCATTCCTAACAGGTCTAAGTGCTTTCAAAGAAGTTACTTGGTAATCTATTAAACTTCCCCTCATAACACTATTCTCATAGTAAAGACTATTGTTAGGCATTATATATTTTGCACTACCTCTTGTAATATTTTTATATAATTTATTTTGCTTTTTCAATTCATCCTCATCCCTCACTCTTCCATATGCAAAATTTATGTTTACAATGTCATCCTTACCCAATACAACATTGTTGATATATGTATCCTTTTCTATATCAACTTTATTGTATGAACAATATTGGTTGTAAGAATCTTCACAATATACATCAAAACATATCTCTTCATATCTTAGCATATCAAAAATACCAGATACATTAGGCTTGAATATTTTTAAATCACCATCAAATTCATTAGATACTGATCCATAATCTGCCTTTTCATAATCAAACCTTGCTCTATCATCTATTCTCAATTTGTATTTGTATTTTTGTGCTTGATTGAACTCAGTAAAGCAAGGATTGTGTTTGAAATAACCCTCATCATTCAAAGCTGATTTTCCCCCAAAAAACAAACAATCATTTGGGTATTTAGAAGCATACTCCCACTCTCTAGATGTAGGCAATCTAAAGCCATTCGCATTCTTGTTCCAAACAACATCTATCTCAACATAGTGTGATATAGCTTCTACATAGTTCATACTATATTGTGTGTGTCTATTATCTTTTAGTAAACCTTCTTTATACTTTCTATTTAATAGAGTATCAGGTATTTTTATTTCATAGCATTTTTCATAATTGTATTTTTGACTCAAAATATTACAAAACAAAATAGCACTAAGCCAACTAAATTTGTCTACAACCTTGTTTTGATGTAGGTTTGGAAAGTTATTTAAAATAGATACATTTTTCATCTCTGCATTCAAATTCATAATATCTATGGCATATTCAAGATTGTCATTCAAACTCATGAATACATCTAAAAACAAGCTTTCATTTACACAAGTATCCATAATGAAGAATGGTCGTTCTATGTCCACCTTTTTTCTTGCACTTATATACATCTTTTCTACATTGTTCCCTAATCTTGCTTTATTTCTCTTTTCAATTTCTTCAATTGTCTTTTTACACTCTTTCTCAAAGGCTTTGTCTTTGATACCTGTGTAAAAAGAGCCACTAGGTAAAAAAACCATATTGAATGCACTATCTTGTGTTTCTTTGATTGTCAAAGATAATGGCATATTATCATCGATTGGTAATTGCTTGTTTATTGATCCTATGTTTTTGAGTTCTTTCCAAGATTCATATATATTTCTTATTTTGTTCTTTCTTTCAAAAATTTTTTGCTCTAACCTATCCATAAAACTGATAGCCTTCCACAAATTCTTTTCTCTATTTTTCATTTTGAAAACCTTTCTCTTGTAGCTTGAAGCTATTCTATGCTCATATAGTTTTTTTTTCAATTGTTATTGTATTTACTATTTACAAGACTAAAAAATTAGAAATCATCAACATTCCTAGCGATCCTAAAACCCACTTCGTATTCTGTATGACTAATGTTCCTCGATGTTGTGTCTTTGTTTTTTTTAATTTTATCAATATAGCTGTGGTATAGGATTCATTTTTTTGAAAATCATAGTATCATGTAAATTGAATCCTATTCGCATAAATTCTAACGCTTGCTTAAAGCTAGTTCCTGTTTCACTCCCATTGATCGTTGCATCTGCAACAATCCACACAACAACACCACCCTTTTTCACAATTCTATACAATTGCTCAATAACACTTGAAACATCAAACACAAAGCCATTGTATTTCCTAAGTTCATCATATGGTGGTGATGTAATCACTAAATCTATACTATCATCATCAAGCTGTTTCATGCCACTAACACAATCCATATTCACAATTTCATTCACAAAATTGATGGTTGCCATAACTATCTAATTTCCTTGTCTATTACACTATTTTGATAAATGTTTGATTACTCAAGTCATTCAAAAATACCCAAAAACTTCGTTTTGTCAAGTCTTTTGATCCCCCTATGGATTTTGCCTATATAATTCACAAGCATCACAAATTTGATGCGATTCTAAATCCTGGATTAAAAACTTTTTCAATTCAATCATCTATATTTCTAGCAACACGAAAACCTATGTTAGTCATTCTCATTTTTGTTTCAATACTTGAATTAAAAGTGTTTGTCATTACATCCTTTTTTTCATCAGTTATTGACCCACCCATATTCAATTCTTCCCAACACCACTCTGCTGCATTCCCACTCATATCATAAATGCCCCACTCATTTGGCTTTCTTGTTGCTACTTTTTGTGTGATTGGTATTGAATAAACTTTTTTATCAATAGCATTTTCCTTATACCAAACAAAAGCACCTATATAATTTTCATCATCACACCCTGACCAACGATTGTTTGTACCTGCCTTAGCAGCATATTCCCATTCTTTTTTTGTTGGTAAGCGATAACCATTGCCTCCTAATATTGTAACTTTTGCCTTTACAACACTATTCAATAATTCACCACTGTTCGTCTTTTCCTTCTTTTCAACATCCACCATATAATATGCTTTGAAACCTTCTAATGCACTTAATTCATTACAAAACAAAAGACAATCAAACCATGTTACACATTCTACAGGGTGCTTTTTTGGGTCAAGAGCATATTGATTTGTACTAGGATTATAGCCCATCAAACATTCATAAAATTCTTGAGTAATCTCAACCTCACCAAGCAAAAAGGGTTGCTCTATATATTCAAGATTTTTTTTCCCATTTTTATCACTACTTATGAATCCACCAGCATTACAATACACCATATTAAACTCTATGGTTGTGTTGTTCTTTGATACCCTACTTTTTATCTTTGTTCCAGTCTTATCTAAATATGTTTTCTTTAAGGATAGTATATTCTTTAAATTCATTTTGTCATAGCCTATGAATTTTTCCTTGTTCATCACATATTTGAGATTCGTAATGGGTATTAAACCAATGTTATTTTTTTCATCTTTTCTTAAAAACTTTTTAGTTGTGTCTCTTATCATTTTTACCTACCAACCTTTTTTTACATAATCAATATACAAAAATATATAAAAAAATAAAAAAATTACTTTATTTCATCTGTATTTCTAGCTATACGAAAACCTATTGTTTTTTCTCTCTTTTCTCCTTGTCTTTGAAATCTTATTTTTGTCCATAAATAACAAGATACTTTATTAAGTGTTTTTACTTCATAAGAACCTCCTCTTGTCATTTTGAAGTCATCATTAGCATCCCCACACCACTCTTCTACATTCCCACTCATATCATAAAAGCCCCACTCATTTGGTTTTTTTGTTGCCACAGGATGTGTCCTATCTTGATCATTCTCATCTCTATACCAAGCATATTCACTCAAATATTTGTCATTATTACAACCTGCATATTTGTTATTCGTTCCAGCTTTAGCTGCATATTCCCATTCTTTTTCACAAGGTAATCTATACCCATTCGCACTCACTTTAGGAACAATCTCATTATTTTGACGAATCTCATAATATAGCTCAAAGCCTTGCAACAAACTCAATTGATTGCAAAAATCTATCGCATCATACCAAGAAATTCTTTCTACTGGATATTTTGATGTATCCCCTAATCGTATGTTAATCAATTCTGGATTTTTATCATTGAAAAAGCTTGGATTGATACCCATAACACACTCGAATAGTTCTTGTGTTACCTCTGTTTCCCCCAACCAAAATGGTTTTTCTATTTTTGATTTTTCATTTTTTTCTGTTACTGCCCAAATGTTAATTCCTTGCAATACGAAATCACCACTTTCACAATATACCATATTAAATGCTACTAATTTACCATTTTTTGATATGTGATTTGATTCCTTATAGCTTGATAATATCACATTGTTTTGTGTATTCAAACACCCTTTTTTTGATGCACTTAGTACATTGGCAAATTCTATCACATCATAAACCAATCGAAATGCTTTACTTTTTTTGACCTTATCATCACTTTTACTTTTAGATATAAAATTAGAAACATCTAAAGATGTCATTTGTTTGAGATATCTATTCTCTCTCATTAAGAATTTCTTTGTTATATCTTTTCTCATTTTCGATTCCTTTTAGTCTTATATTACCAACATACAAAATACTCTACAAAAAAACTTTTTCGATACTAAAAAATATTTCTAGCAATACGAAAGCCAATCTTTCGATCATATGTATTTGATGTTGTATAAGAAATGGAATATGTTGAGATATCATCTAGTTTGTTAGAAGTGAAAGACCCACCTCTCGTCATTTGGAAATATTGTTCTCTATCATTGCAAAGTTCAAACACATTCCCACTCATATCATAAAAGCCCCACTCATTTGGTTTTTTTGTTGCCACAGGATGTGTTGCACCACTTGCATCGCTTTCTAAACACCAAGCATAATCAAGTATTTTTTCTTTTTCATTCGTACCTGAGCAAGCATTGTTTGTACCAGCCTTAGCAGCATATTCCCACTCTACCCCATATGGTAAACGATACCCATTTTTAGTTGGATCAATATCAACAATCGCACTATCTATAGGCTCATTTCCTAATGAAACCCCTATATTGTCTAGCATTCTACTTCTTTCTGCTCTTTGAATATTTTCTATAATATAATAAGCATCTAAATTGTGAAGTGAACTCAAGGCATTACAAAACGAAATAGCATCAAACCAAGTAATCGTTTCAATTGGGTGCTGTGAAACATCTCCTATGTTGAATCTTCCCCTTAAATATGAATTTTTTTTACTAAACCAACTATTGTTTACACCCATCACCTTTTCATACAATTCTTGTGTTACCTCTGTTTCGCCTAGTAAAAATGGTTTTTCTATAAATTCTATTCTACTCTCATTCCCTATAAATGAACCCACATCACAATACACCATATTGAATTTTACCATCCCCCCATCCCTTGATGCTTCATGCAATATCTTATCCCCTGATTCAAAAATATTGTTGATACTCATCACATCAATCTCTTTTGTTCCAAGCATCTTGGTAAAACTCAAATCATCATACTCTATTTCTATTTTTGGATTATTCTCATCTTGAAGTTTCTTGATTTTTTTTTGCTTTTGTTTGACCAAAAAGCTAATCACATCAATCGATATCATCCTACCTAAATACCTATTCTCTCTCATTAAAAACTTTTTTGTTATATCTTTTCTCATTTTCAATTCCTTTTAGTCTTGTAATATCAATATACAACAATCAAGATAAAATTGAATAAAATTAAGTAAAAATTCATATCGATCTACAAATGCGAAAGCCATTAAAGTCATTTCTCTCACCTTTATGCCTAATATTACGATCAGACGATAGTAAAAAAACAAATCCCATATCTTTTTTACATCCATACCAACCACCATGATTGATACCTAAATCCTTACGATCATGGGTAACGAAACAATATTCATTCCAACACCATTCACACACATTTCCTGTCATATCATAAAAACCCCATTCATTTGGCTTTTTTGTCTTTACTTCTGTCATAAGGAAACCATTAATAGTAGCATATTCTTCTAGCTTTTCTTCATCATTAGTACCTGCCCATCTATTATTAGTGCCTGCCTTAGCAGCATATTCCCATTCTTCACTTGTTGGTAATCTATATCCATTTTTTTCAAAATTACACATCCAATCAAACTCTTGATTCAAGTTTTGAGTATAGCATTTGTCTAATCCTTGTAATTCACTTAGAGCATTACAAAATACTATCGCATCTACCCATGACACATTATGTATTGGTTTTTGAGGGTCTTTGAAATCACTATAATTTTTACCCATCACTAATTCATATAACTCTTGTGTTACCTCTGTTTCACCTAATAGAAAACTCCTTTCTATCTTTTTAAGTATAGTTGGCTTGTTTTTTTTATCTATACAACCCATTGTAAAGCTACCACTATTACAATACACCATATTAAATTCTATTTTCTTGTTGTTTTTGAAGACTATGTTTCTTTCCTTATACCCTGAAATTATGGGTTTATTGCTCATGTTTAGACTTGTTTTTATTTTCAATGTAATTACATTAGCTAATTCTAGCAAATCATAAACTTTTTCTTCAACCATCGACCTTTTATTCATTTTATTGATCAAGTATTTATTTATGTCATGAGATATCATAACACCACTAAATCTCTTCTCTCTCATTATGAATTTCTTTGTTATATCTTTTTTCATTTTCGATTCCTTTTATTCTTGTAATATCAATATACAACATCTAAAAAAACAAAAATAAAAAACTTTTCAAAAATTCCTTACAATACGAAACCCTGTAGCATTTGATTTTTGTTCTTTAGCTAAACTTGACAAATCACTTATATAATCCTTTTCAGTGTCATAAGGTTGATCATTATATCCAATTGTTCTTACATACTTTCGATTTGTTGCATTCTCAGGTCCTTGCTGCGACCACTCTTTTACATTTCCCAACATATCGTAAATACCCCATTCATTTGGTTTTTTCATTACTACAGGATGTGTTTGATTTTTTGAATTTTTTAAAGTCCACATATAATCTTCTATCGCACTTAGAACATTAGTACCTGGATATTTATTTTTTGTTCCAGCCCTCGCTGCATAAGTCCATTCATCTAAAAAGGGTAATCTATACCCATTTTTTTTGCCATCGAACGATACATCAGCAGTTATTTGAGTTTGATTGTAGAGTTTTATAAATTCCTTCTCTATGTTAGTTATTGTATAGCAATTGTCTAGTTTGTTCATTTCACTAAGTTTATTACAAAAAATGATGGCTTCATACCAAGAAACATTTTCTATTGGGTGTTTTGGGGCATTAGGGTATTTATTTATATCTTTGTGCAAACTAGGATTTTCCCCCATTACTAACTCATATAACTCTTGGGTTACCAATGTTTCCCCTATAAAAAAACCATTTTCAAGTTTGTAATGTAATTGATATTCCCAATCGCAATATACCATGTTAAATTCTACTATCTTATTGTTTTGAGAAACTATGTTTCTTTCTTTTTCACTTGATATCAAAGGCTTGTTGCTAATGTTTAGAATGCTTGCTGTTTTTTTCACACTAAAGGTATTACCAAATTCTATCAAATCATAGTCTTTTTGTTCATCTATTTGGTTTTTAGTCATTTTCTTGCCTATGAATCTACTCGTAGCTTGAGATGTCATCCTTTTGCCAAACCTATTTTCTCTCATCAAAAACTTTTTTGTTGTATCTTTTCTCATTTTCAAATCCTTTTAGTCTTATATTACCAATATACAAAATACCCAACAAAAAAACTTTTTTATTAAACATATCTTGCTATACGAAAACCTGAAGACCCATTATGTAAATTGGTTGTCTTTGATCCTTTTATTTTTGTAGATAACTCGTTTGAATCCTGATTTTTTTTATCTATTTTTGTTTCATATGATCCCCCTCTCACTACATTTTGTGTATTAGTGTTAAGTACATAGTCATAACACCATTCTGCCACATTCCCACTCATATCATAAAAGCCCCACTCATTTGGCTTTTTTGTTGCTACAGGGTGTGTTGTACCTTCATTTTGGGTTTCCCCAAACCATGCATATTCACTCAAATATTTCTTATTATCACAACCAGCATATTTGTTATTCGTTCCTGCTTTAGCAGCATACTCCCATTCCTTTTCATATGGTAGCCTATAACCATTTCCACCTAACATAGAAACTTCCATTTTTGTTATATTATAAGAAAAATTCACACCTTTTTCGATACGATCAATATCTATTTCATAATAAGGTTTAAGACCTTGTAGCACACTCAATGCATTACAAAAATATATCGCATCATACCATGATACATTATCTATTGGATGCTTTGATGTATCACCTAATCTTGTTTGTCTTCTTTGTTTGAAATAAATATTTTCATCATGAAAATAACTCGTATTATAGGCTAAAACACATTCAAACAACTCTTGTGTTACCTCAGTTTCACCTAACAAAAATGGTTTGTCTATTGATTCTATACTCGTATTTGTATAACCCAAATAATCGCCTTCCATTGTAAAGCTACCTCTCTCACAAAATATCATATTGAATTCTACAATTTTACTATTTTTTGATACCCTTTCCCTTGTCTTGTCCCCTGAGCCTAATATGTTTTTCATATTCAAATAGGTTGATTTAGTGCCTAACACATTGATAAAATCTATCATATCACAAGCTATTTTTTTCTTTTTTCTACTCAAAAAATCAACAATTTCAAGTGATGTCATCCTATTGACATATCTATTTTCTCTCTTTAAAAACTTTTTTGTTGTGTCTTTTCTCATTTTCAAATCCTTTTAGTCTTATATTACCAATATACAACATACCCCCTAAAAAAATAAAAAAACTTTTTATAAATAGCGAACAAAGAAAAGACTTACATTGTTCTACAAATACGAAAGCCAATAGTTTCATCGTGAAAGTCAAACGAAACATAGCTTCGACCAGACAAATTCAAATGAAATGATACATCTTGAGAACTTCCTCCAGGAACGCTACCATCAGCATCCTCACACCATTCCCACACATTTCCACTCATATCATAAAAGCCCCATTCATTTGGTTTTTTTCTTGCCACTGGTTGTGTTTCTCCTTCTAGATTAGTATAAGGATACTTTGAATTATCTCTAAACCAAGCATATTCTCCTAGCTTTTTTTCATCATCAGTGCCTGCCCACCTATTTTGAGTTCCAGCTTTCGCAGCATACTCCCACTCCTTTGATGTTGGTAGTCTATACCCATTTTTGTTGAAATCACATTCCCAATACCACTCACATTTTGCATTTAGCTTTTCAGTATAGCATACTTGTAATCCTTGTAATCTACTTAAAGCATTACAAAAATCCATCGCATTATACCTTGTTACATTCTCTACTGGATGCTTTTGAGCATCAAGATATTCAGATGCATATCGAAAGTGAAATTTACTTGGATTTTTGCCCATCACCAACTTATATAACTCTTGAGTTACCTCTGTTTCCCCTAACCAAAATGCTCTTTCTATGGTTTCAAGTCTAGGTGGATTGTCGTCTTTCTCTATATGACCCATTGTAAAGCTACCTTCCTCACAACACACCATATTGAATGAAACCTGCTTGCTTTTTTTATTTACTACAACTCTTATCTTTTCTTTTGTTATGAAACAAGGATTGTTGCTCGTATCCTTACTTGTGCATTTTGATGCCAATATGTTTATGAATCTTATGGTATCATATGTTAAACGCCCAAAAGCAATATCAAATGATTCCACACTCACTTGCTTTGTTACTTTCAAGAAGTTCCTAATTTCTTTTGATATCATCAACCCTTTGAATCTATTTTCTCTCATTAAAAACTTTTTTGTTGTATCTTTTCTCATTTTCAAATCCTTTTATTCTTATATTACCAATATACATTTTTTTTCAAAAAACTTTTTTACAATATCAAAAATTTCTAGCAATACGAAAGCCCATTGTGTGGGTAGCATCAACACCAGCTAATTCTTCTCTACGAAATCCATTACCATCTTTCAAATAATCATAACTAGATGCATACCTCCAATTACCCCCTCGCATCATGCGATTTTTTAATTTTGGATTAGGTTTTTTTGTATCCCAACACCACTCTGCTACATTCCCACCCATATCATAAATCCCCCACTCATTTGGTTTTTTAGTTGCCACAGGATGTGTTGATCCATCATTATCATTTTCACCATACCAAGCATATTCCCATAGCTTGTTTGGATCATTAGTACCAGCATACTTGTTGTTTGTTCCAGCTTTAGCAGCATATTCCCATTCTTTTTCATAGGGTAGCCTATACCCATTTCCACCTAGTATTTGCACTTCAGCAACTTTTATGGCTTTTACACCACTTGTATTTCTATTTGAAACCCTCAAATTATAGTATGGTTTCAAGTTATACATTTCGCTAAGTTTGTTGCAAAACTCTATTGTTGCATACCAATTTACTTGTTCCACAGGATGCTGTGCATTAGGATTTATTTTGTGTTTTGTCTTGAATGCACTAGGGTTATACCCCATAACTAACTCAAACAATTCTTGTGTTACCTCTGTTTCACCCAACAAAAATGATTCATCTATTGTTGTTTCTCTAGTTTCTTCTTTTTTTTCCTTATAATATCCTTGCATCATGAATTTGCCCCTATTACAATACACCATATTGAAATTCACAATCTTATCATTCTTTGATACCTTGTTTATTATCTTATCTCCTGACTCTAATAAATCATCCATATTAAAATCAATCGTTTGTAATCCAATCGCATTTGTAAATCTTATTTCTTTTCGCTTCAATATTTTGGAAATATTGTATACAATATTAATCATATTTGAATATACACTATTTGCTTTTATGATATTATAATTGACACTCCAAACACCCATTTTTTGGAAATCAAAATTTTGAAAATCAAAATCAAAATTACTCATCAAACGAGGGTGCTTCATCAATAATTTTTTACTTATATTGTTTCTCATGTCCTAAGCCTTTTTTACCTTTTTGATATCAATGCACAATTTTACTTTTGTAAAATCATTATACAACCAATACACAAAAACAAAAAAACTTTTTTGAAATCATCATATTTGGGAATATTTTTTTCTTTTACTTTTGTATTCCATTTTGCTATCTTTACTTGCCTTCAAATACACACATTACATCATCCTCAAACACAAAGGCTTTGTAAAATGATACTTTACAACCATATGTCTCCTACCCTAAGTCCTTTAGAGAGAGAAATGGCAAAATATATACCTGCTGGAGGTAATTGGAAAAGCATACCTACTCACATCCCATCAAAAAGACTAGAAAAAATTAGAATCAATGGTGGTAGAACTACACAATATGGTAGACTCACTTGGGATAAGCCTGCATTCACTTTAACTACAAACTACCATAGACTCTCAGGTAGTTCAAATCTACATCCTACACAGGATCGAATGCTTTCTATTAGAGAGGGTGCTCGCATCCAATCCTTTTTTGATAATTTTGTTTTCAAAGGCTCTTTTACATCACAATTCAAACAGGTTGGTAATGCTGTTCCCCCTTTACTCGCAAGATTTATCGCTCAAAAAATATACCCCTTTGTAGAAAACAAAAGCTTTGTTGATTTGTTTGCAGGTGTTGGGGGTATGTCTAAAGGCTTTGAAATGCAAGGATTCAATTTGAAATCTGCAATCGAATTCGATAAAAATGTGTTTCAAACACTCCAACACAACCACAAAATTGATGACCCATCCTTTTTAATCAATGGTGATATTACAAAAAAAGAAATTAAGGACAAGATTATATCAATCAAGGATAAGCATAAAATTGGTGTTGTTGTTGGTGGTCCTCCTTGTCAAGGATTTAGTATGATTGGCAATAGAAACCAAAATGACCCAAGAAACCAACTATTTAAGGATTATTTTGATGTAATCAATGCTATCAAGCCTGAGTTTTTTGTGATGGAAAATGTAATTGGTATTTTGTCAATGAACAATGGTAATGTTATCAAAGAAATTATGAATCTATTCAAAGGAATAGGCTATCATGTAAACACACCACTAAAGCTATGTGCAGAAAATTTTGGTGTTCCACAAAAAAGACATAGGATTTTTATCATTGGCAGTCTAAAGCCTATACCCATAAAGCTAGATAACAAGGATATTCTATTTGAGGATAATAACCTATTCCTACCAAAACCAATTAGTGTTCATGATGCTATTTCTGATCTACCCAAAATTGGTATTCGTGATGGTGCATTAGAAAGCATTGTTGATACTAAACCCAATACTCCTTATCAAGAATTGATGTATGGTATGATAGATTTTGATACATTTTATAAAAAAATGAATACTTGAATACTTGATTTCTTAATTTCTTAATTTGAAATAGACCTCACTATTCGAAATCCATTTTGTTCATGTTCATTTGTTACATCTTGACCAGCTCTACCAATGGTTGTCAAAAAATCCTTTAGGTTTGCCATATGATAGGCATAAGCCCCACCACGAACATAAGATACTCTATAACTCATAGCATTTGATCCTTGTAGTTCATTATTCGAAACCCATTCACATACATTTCCAATCATATCATAAAGCCCCCACTCATTTGGCTTTTTTGTTGCCACAGGATGTGTATGCTTGCTCGAAGTATCACCATACCAAGCATATTTCCAAAGATTATTTTCTTCATTAGTACCTACCCATTTGTTATTAGTGCCAGCCTTAGCAGCATATTCCCATTCACTTTCTATTGGTAATCTATAACCATTTCTTTTGGGATTAAAAATAACATCAGCTCTTACTATTTTGTTTTTATTAGCTTTCGTAGACACCTTGTTTGTAAATCTATAGCATTTTCCAAAACCACTCATTTCACTCAATTTATTACAAAAAATAATCGCATCATACCAAGACACTCTCTCTACAGGATGCTTTGATGTATCTCCTAGCTTGTTTCTATACCCCCCTTTTTTGCCACAAGTATTCTTATCATTGAAATAGCTTGGGTTATTCCCCATCACAAATTCATACAATTCTTGTGTTACCTCTGTTTCACCCATCAAAAATGCTTGCTCTATTATCGTTTTCTTAGGTGGATTTGCACCTTTATCCTTATAGCCTTCCATATCAAATTCATAGGAATCA
>Ga0194129_10003107_pt1 | contig 23583 bp, 21 predicted proteins | sample TA2KigCa35mmetaG_FD_150862 | JGI IMG/M metagenome (GOLD analysis project Ga0194129, IMG submission 150862) | Freshwater microbial communities from Lake Tanganyika, Tanzania - TA2015038 Kigoma Deep Cast 35m | ecosystem: Environmental > Aquatic > Freshwater > Lake | place: Tanzania: Lake...
GCACCACTCGACCGCGCCGGCTCGGGCAGCCCGGGCAGCGACGAAGCGAGGAGCATGTCGGCAAGCTCGTCAGACAGGGGCTCGCCCGAGCCGACGTCACCGAGCGCATCGAGAAACGCATCGACCATCTCGGTCGCCGAGGAGAATCGCTGCGCGCGATGCGGAGCGAAGGCTCGCTGGAACCAGGCATCGACCCGCCCCGGGACCGGATCGACACGCGCCCCTTCGCGCTGACTCGGCGGGATGTAGCGCCCCCGAAGAACGTTGCGGCACAGCTCGACGAGATCGCTCCCCGTGAACGGACGCGAGCCGGTGAGGGCGATGTAAGCGACCACCGCGAGGCTCCACAGATCGACGTGATGATCGACGACCCCCGAATCGGCGAACTGCTCGGGGCTCATGTAGGACGGCGTGCCCACCATCGACCCGCTCCCCGTCAGCGGATCACCGGCGCCGCCGCCGTGCTCCTTCGCCACGCCGAAGTCGAACACCTTGCAGACGAGGCCGTCGTCCGCCGTCGCGAGGTAGATGTTGTCGGGCTTCACGTCACGATGAACGACCCCGAGAGCGTGCGCCTTCGCGAGCGCCTTACCGACATGCTCGACGACCCTCCGGGTCACCTCGAGCGAGGCCCCGCCGTTCCGCGCGATGTGCTTCGACAGGGTCTCGCCCTCGAGGAGCTCGAGCACGAGGTAGGGGACGCCGCTATTGGTCATCGCGCGGTCGAGGACCTGCACGATGTACGGGCTCTTGATGCGCGCGAGCACCTCGGCCTCACGCGCGAATCGCTCGAGACCGATGGCGTCGGAGTAGAGCGCCGGGTCGGTGAGAAACTTCACGGCGACGCGGGTACGGAGCGTCAGGTGCTCGGCAAGCCACACGGTACCCATCCCGCCCGCGCCGATGCGGCGGACCAGGCGGAGGTTCCCGGTCTCGAAGCCGGCCTTGAGCTCCTCGTTCACGGTGGGCGCTCGAGTCTACCCGCCCCCCCTCTCCCTCGCACGCACGCGGAGCGAACCTTCCGGCGTGCGTTCGCGCGTCCGGTTGACACCGGAGCGACGCGCGCTAGTATCAGAACACGAATTCTGATTCTGCTTCCGCCCTCCCGGACCCCCGCATGGCCCCCTCCCGCAAGCTCGAATGGATCCGCGCCCCCCAGCAGGCGCGCAGCCGCGAGACGCTCGAGCGCCTGCTCGACGCGGCCGAAGCGGTGATCGCCGAGAAGGGTGTCGAGGGCGCGAGCGTCGCCGAGATCGCCCGCCGCGCCGACTCGTCGATCGGCGCGTTTTACGCACGCTTTCACGACAAGGAAGGGCTGCTCCGCTACCTGTTCGAGCGCTTCGACGAGCAGGCCGTTGCGACCGCACGCGCGGCGCTCGATCCGGCGCGGTGGGAGGGCGTCCCGCTGCGGCAAGCCCTCGAGACGATGCTGCGCTTCCTCATCGACGTGCTCCACGAGAAGCGCGGCTTGCTCGGCGCGATGGTGGCCCGCATGCCGTCGACGCCCTCCGTCGGACTGCTCGGCGAGCACACCCTCGTCCGGGTCGGCGAGCTCGTCACCACGCTGGTGCAGTCTCGCCACGCGACCACGAGCCATCCCGACCTCGAGCGCGCCGCCCACACCGCGACGTGGCTGGTGCTCGGCGCCCTCGAGCTCCGGGCGATCGCGACGGCCCACGCAGCGCCGCGCCTCGATGACGACACGACCGCGCACGAGCTCGCCGAGCTTTGCGTACGCTACCTCGGGCTCACCGAGGAAGCTCCGTCGCGGCCGACCTCGAAGCCGCAGCCCAAGACCAAGCCGCGGACGAAGTCAAAACCGCGGCCCCCATCGATCCCCGCGCGCCCGAAGCGGCGCGTCTCTGCCAACCCACGCCATTACACGGAGCAACGAAGATGATTCCAGGCCTTGGTTCGTCGCCCATCCGCTACGACATGTTCAACCTGGTGAGGGACGCCGAGGAGGCCCGTCGCCTCGACAAGTGCGAGCGCATCTATCACCGCGGCCAACAGATGGCCTGGGACGGCAAGGAGATCTTGCCGATGCTGCTCGCGAAGCACGGCGGCGTGAAGCTCGCTCCGGAACTGCGCAAGCCGCTGATGCAGGTGTTCGCGATCATCCTCTGGGGCGAGCTTGCGGCCTGGCGCATCTCGTCGCAGCTGGCCGACCGCCTCGTCCCGCTCGAGGCCAAGATGGGCGCGACCAGCCAGGCGTTCGACGAGGCCCGGCACTTCTACGTGATGTACGACTACCTCCGCGAGCTCGACTACCAGGTCGAGCCGCTCGACCGCGCGCCGCAGGCCTTGCTCGACCTCGTGCTCAAGGCCGACAAGCTCCCCTACAAGCTCCTCGGCATGCAGCTGATGGTGGAGCCCATCGCCCTGACGATCTTCCAGACCGTCCGCGAGAGCGGCATCGAGCCCGTGCTCTGCGAGCTGCTCCGCTACTACGAGCGCGACGAGGCCCGGCACGTCGGCCTCGGCATGCAGTACCTGCCGAGCATGCTGAAGGAGATGAGCAAGCGCGAGATCGCGGCGCTGTTTGCATTCCAGGTGAGGCTCATGGCCCTCGCGATGGCCGAGCTCAAGTTCATGGAGAAGGACCTCAAGACCATCGGGATCGATCCGCGCACCATCATCGATCGAACCCGCTCGAAGCAGCTCGCCGCGCTCCACGAGGCACTCGCCGCGGTTGGGATCGATCCTCACGAGCAGCGCAACTACGCCGCCGCCGCGCTCAACGCCGCCACCGAGTACGCCTTCCCCGACGAGTCCGTACGGCACGAGCCGCGCGCGCGCCTCGAGGCGGCGTGGCGACGCTTCTGGCATCAGGACGCGCGGCGTGACGCGAGCGAGTTCGCGGTGCACGAACACGCGATCAAGACCGTCCACGGCGTGCAGTGAGCCGCGGGACGCTCCGGCTCACGCGCCGCCGTGACTCAGGGCGGCATTGACTCGCAGTCGACGTGACTCGCCATCGACGTATCGCGTCGCTCAACCGCGCAGCAGGCGCGGCGTGAGCCAGAGCGCCGAGAGCTCAGCGCTCGGTCGCGAGGACGATCGTCGCAAGCAGGCCGAGCCCCACGCCGAGAAGGCGCCGCAAGGTCAGCGTCTCCGCGAAGAACAGAGGCGCCACGAGCGCCGCGAGCGCGACCCCGCCCCCGAGCGCAATCGTGCCCGTCCCCGCGACGGGGCCTCCGAGCCGAAGCGAGAGGAAGAGCAGCGTGACGCCGCCGGTGATCGCGAGCCCGGAGAGCGACGACCAGAGCAGGCCGCTCGAGGTGGTGGGCACGCCGTCCTTGGGGCCGAACGCGTAGAGCAGGAGCAGCCCGAACGCCGCCGCGAGCTCGAGGACGAGCCCGCCGAGCGCATCGCCGATCTTGCCACTCGCCCCCCGGAGCAGGACGTAATGCGCACCGAAGCAGAGGCTCGCGGCCAGCGCGGCGACGGTCCAAGGTGCGAGGTTCATCGGGCTCCCGCCGCGGTGCGACCGGCAGGCGCGAAGGCGAGCACGTACTGGTCGGGAAGGAACTCCCACCGATTGACTTCCGTCATGCCAGCTTCGGCGAGCTCGGCCGCGACGCGCTCGGGCGGGAGCTTGTATTCCCGGGGCGGACCTCGATGGCTCTCGAGGCGGAAGTCGACGATGACGACGCGGCCGCGCGGCGAGAGCTTGGCAGCGACGTCGCGAAAGTACGCAACGCGCTCCGTGAGGTGATGGTAGGTGTTCACGACGAGGACGACGTCCGTGTTCGGGTCGAGCGCCGCGCTCGTCGCCGGCGTCACCCGCGCGACGAGGTTCGAAAGCCCGTCCTTCGCGGCGCGCTCCGTCATGAACCTCACCATGTCCGCCTCGACGTCGAGCCCAACGACCCGCCCGGCGGGGAGCGCGCGGGCGAGCCGCACCGCGAAGTAACCGGTGCCCGCGCCGACGTCGGCCACGAGGGCGTCGGCCGGCAGCGCGAGCGCACGAATCAGCGCGTCGGGCTGTTGCCAGGCGTCACGCTCCGATGCGTCGAACTGCTTGGACCAGGCCGCGGCGTCCTCGAAGCGATGCGGCATGCCGTGCCCGTGGTGATGGCCGACGTCGGGCGTGGGGCTCTCGTGGGCGGCGCCGTGAGCGTGGGGGGCAGCGGGCGCGGCGGCAGGCACCTTGCCCGGAGCCGCGCAACCGGTCCCGAGGGCCGTGACGAGCACACACGCGCCCGAGGAAATAAAACTCGCGTTGCGATGGTTCATGGTGATGGTCACGGGTAGATCACGTTGGCCGTTCGTCGTACCAGCCTCGCGACGGAGAGCAAGCCGCTTGCGCGGAGGCCGCCTTGAAATCGCGAGCACGAGCCCTATCGTTGCGCCATCGTCCCTGAGAGGGTCTTCGCACCATGAAGCGCGTCATCCTGTTCCTGCTCACGAACCTCGCCGTCGTCCTCGTCCTCGGCATCGTCACGAGCCTCCTCGGCGTCGATCGCTTCCTGCGAACAGCCGGACTCGACGTCGGCGCGCTGCTCGCGTTTGCGGCCATCCTCGGCTTCGGCGGCGCGACGATCTCGCTGCTCCTAAGCAAGACCCTGGCGCGATGGAGCACCGGCGCGCAGCTCATCACGACCCCGCGTACACACGACGAGGCGTGGCTCGTCGAGACCGTCGCCAGACTCGCCGACCGCGCGAAGATCGGCATGCCCGAGGTCGCGATCTACGAGGGTGAGCCCAACGCCTTCGCGACGGGAGCCTTCCGTGATTCGGCGCTCGTCGCCGTCTCGACGGGCCTGCTCCGTTCGATGCGACGCGAGGAGGTCGAGGCGGTCCTCGGTCACGAGGTCGCGCACGTCGCGAACGGTGACATGGTGACGATGACCCTGCTCCAGGGCGTCATGAACACGTTCGTGATCTTCGCCAGCCGCGCGCTCGGCTTCTTGATCGACGGCGCGCTGAACCGCGACGACGAAGGCGGGCGGCGCGGCCCGGGGGTCGGTTACTTCGTGATCCGCCTCGTGCTCGAGCTCTTGCTCGGCGCGCTGGCCTCCTTGCTCATCGCCTGGTTTAGCCGCCAGCGCGAGTTCCGCGCGGACCGCGGCGCCGCCGAGCTGCTCGGCCAACCGCACACGATGATCGGCGCCCTCGCGCGGCTCGGGCAGCTCGAGGCGGGCGCGTTGCCGAGCCACCTGGCCGCGATGGGGGTCCAGGGTCGCCTGGGACGCATGTTCGCGACTCACCCGCCGATCGAGCAGCGCATCGCGGCGCTCCAGGCGCGCTGACGGGTCGGGCCTCCAGCCGAGCCTCTCACACCAGCGAGCGCGGGGGGGTCTTCGCCATGTCGGCGCGGTGGAGACGGCCGTCGACGAGCTCGCGAACGGGCACCCCGAGCCGCTCGATCAGCGCGCGATGGTTCGTCGCGACGATCATCGTGACGCTGGCGTCGTCACGAAAGCTCGCGAGGATGTCGTAGGCCACCTCGGCGTTCTCGTGATCGAGGCCGGCGTCGGGATCGTCGAAGAAGGCGAAGTTTGGCTCGATCGCCATCGCACGGGCGAACGCCACGCGCTTCGCGATGCCGAAGGAGAGCCGCCCGGGGAGGCTGTGGACCAGGCGTCCCTCGACGCCGACCGCACCGAGACAGAAGCGCGCGCGCTCCTCGATGACGGCCTCGCCAAGCCCGAGGCGATCGGCGTGGTAACGCAGAGGGAGCGCCACGTTTTGCAGCGCGCTCAGGTTCGCGACAAGCCCGCCCTGCTGAAAGACGAACCCGCGACGAACGCCGTGCACCACGAGCGCACCAGGGCGCGCCGGATCGACGAGCATGCCCCCGAGCCGCACTTCGCCCGAATCGGGTGCGATGAGACCGCCCGCCAGATAGAGCAGGCTCGACTTCCCCGTACCGTTCGCGCCCGTGACGAGCAGCGTACCGCCCTTCGGGACCACGACGCTCTGGCGCTCGACCACGGCCATCAGACCGCGCCGGAGCGTCACGTCGCGGAGGACGATGCCGTCGGACACGAGCGCAGACGCTACTACATCTGAAAGCCCGGGGTGCCGACGACCGAGTAGAACGCGAGGGTCAAGACGAAGCTGTAGAGCACGCAGCCGATCACCGCGCGAATGACGGCCTTGCCCGTCATGAGCGGGACCTCGGTGATGGAGCTCTTGACCTGCAGACCGTAGTGGCAACAGATCACCGCGACGAGTCCACCGCAGCCAGCCCCCTTGACGAGAAACAAGGGCAGATCCGGGAGCCCGACCGTGTCGGCGATGCCGGTCCGGATCGAGCCGAGATCGGGGGTGCCGAAGATCGCAGCGAGCGCAGCCGCGCCGAGCAACGCGAGGATCCCGAAGTAAATCATGAGCACGAGGACGCTGACGACGACCGCGATGAGCCTCGGTAGCACCACATAGCGCGCAGGATCGATGCCCATCGACGAGAGCCCGAGCACCTCGAGGCTGGCCCGCATGTTGCCGATCTCCGTCGCGATCGCGGTCCCCGAGCGCGACGCGACGATGGTCGCGGTGACGAGCGGCGCGAGCTCGCGGAGCAACAGCGTGACGAGGACCTTGCCGACGATCTCGCCGGGCAGGCCCGGTGCCGCGACGCGCATCTGCAGCATCAGCGTCGCGCCCAGCACGAGCGCGGTCGCGGTGACGAACGGCAACCCCTCGGCTCCGGTGAAGACGATCTGCGCGAGCGTGACGCGATGAACGGTCCCGCGCGCCGCCTTGCCCGGCTCGAACGCTGCGCGCATCGCGAGCATGAAGAGCCGAAGCGCGGAGGCCCACTCGCGAAACGTCTCGATGCCCTCGCGCCCGAGGCCGGCGACGAAGCCGCGCTGGATCGGTGCGACCTCGCGCGGCTCGAAGGGACTCGACGGGGACACGACCGCGGAGCCTACACCGCACCCCGCGCTGCCGGGAGCCTCAGCTTCGCGGGCGCGGAGGGCGCTCGTCGACGCGCCGCGGGCGGGTCTTGGCCTTGCGAGCTTGAGCTGCCTTGAGGTGCATCGGCAGCGCCCCCTTGCCACGGTCAGGGGGAACGAGGGCGCGTGGCCCGCTGCCGATGAGGTCGGCCCTCCCTGCCTTGCGCAGGCCCTCGCGAGCCTCGTCGTGGTGCGCCGGATCCCAATAGAGCAGGAGGGCCTTCTGGAGCCGCTTCTCGCGGAGCTCCTTGGCGGTGTAGACGGGCTTGCCCGTGAACGGATCGAGGCCCGTGAAGTACATCGAAGTCGCCATCGCCATCGGCGTCGGGATGAAGTCCTGAACCTGACGCGGGCGCATGCCGCGCTCCTTCAACCACAGCGCGAGGTTCACCATGTCCTTCAGCGTGGAGCCCGGGTGACCGGAGATGAAGTACGGCACGAGGTGCTGCTCACGACCGGCCTCCTGGCTTGCGCACTGGAACTGCTCCGCGAAGCGCTCGTACGAGCGGACCGGCGGCTTCTTCATCTTGTCGAGCACGTCATCGTCATTGTGCTCGGGCGCGACCGAGAGCTGCCCTCCGGTGTGGTGCTTCGCGAGCTGGCGGATGAACTCGGGCGACCGCTCGGCGAGATCGTAGCGAACACCGGAGGCGAGGTAGACGTGCTTGACGCCCTGCTCTTCGCGCGCACGTCGCATCAACCGAATGAGGGGCTCGTGATCGGTGACGAGGTTCTCGCAGATCCCAGGATGAACGCAGGAGAGCTTGCGGCAAGCGCGCTCGATCTCCTCGGATTTGCACGTCATGCGGTACATGTTCGCGGTCGGACCGCCGAGGTCCGAGATGGTCCCGCGGAAATCTCCCATGCGGCGGATCTCACGGATCTCACGGAGGACGCTCTCCTCCGATCGCGACTGGATGACACGCCCCTCGTGCTCGGTGATCGAACAGAACGAGCAGCCGCCGAAACACCCGCGCATCGTGACGACCGAGTGCTTGACCGTCTCGAACGCCGGGATCGGCTCCGAGTACGAAAAGTGCGGAGCGCGCCGAAACGGCAGATCGTAGAGCGCATCCATGTCGGCGGTCTCGAGCGGCAGCGCAGGCGGGTTGTAGTAGACGGCCTCGAAGCCATGGGCTTGGAGGATCGGACGCGCGTTGCCGGGGTTCGTCTCGAGCTGGAACGCGCGCGACATCGCCGAGAACGCCTGCTTGCTCTGGCAGACCTGCTCGTAGCTCGGCAGGACGACGGTCTTGCCATCGGTCGTGTAGCGCGAGGGCTCGACGTCCTCCCATTCACCCTTGCGCCGCACGTACGCCGTCCCGCGCACGTCCCGGATCTGCTCGATGCGCTCGCCGTCACGGAGACGCCGCGCGACCTCCCACACCGGTCGCTCCCCCATGCCGAAGATCAGGAGGTCGGCCTTGGCGTCGAGCAAGATCGAACGGCGCACCGAGTCGGACCAGTAGTCGTAGTGGGCGATGCGGCGCAGCGAGGCCTCGATGCCCCCGAGGACGATCGGCACCCCCGGAAACGCCTGCCTGCAGAGGTTCGCGTAGACGATGCTCGCGCGGTTCGGGCGCGCGCTGGTACGCCCGCCGGGCGAGTACTGATCCTCGCTGCGGACCTTCTTCTGAGCCGTCAGCTTGTTCAACATCGAGTCGAGGTTGCCGGCGGTGATCCCGACCATGAGCCTCGGCCGTCCGAGCCGCAGGAGGTCGTCGGTGCTCGTCCAGGACGGCTGGGCGATCATCCCGACGCGGAAGCCGCGCGCCTCGAGGAAGCGCCCGATCAGCGCCCCCCCGAACGCGGGATGATCGACGTAGGCGTCGCCATTGACGATCAGGATGTCGAGCTCGTCCCAGCCGCGCGCCTGCATCTCCTCGCGCGTCGTCGGGAGGAAGCCCACGAGGTCACGCCCGGAGGCATGACGACTCTTGCGGAGCTGGGTGAGCACGGCCACGCGCGAGCATGTGCTGCGAAGCGGGCCGCGCGCAACTGCGTAAACGTATTCGCAGCGATTTGCCGAGGTTTTGTCCCGTTCACGGCGTTTCACTTAGTGTGGGTGACCTGCCCGAACGAGGCACGCTCCTTGCGACAAGGCCCCCCAACGAGAGGAACACCTTCGTGAGCTACCGTCACTTCGTCGAACAGGTCCAGACCAATAGTGGCATTAACGATCCGGCGCGCGTCGAACGCGCGATCGCCGCGACGCTCGAGGTCCTTGGCGAACGCCTTCGAACCCCCGACGCGCGCGCGGTCGCGGACAAGCTCCCACCCGAGCTCGCCTGCCATCTGACCGCGACGGTCCACGCGCGACAGCAGGGTGAGGGCGCGGCGCCCACCGACGTCGCCTTGAGCCGGATCTGCTCGCAGAAGGGCGTCGCGGCGGAGGAGCTTCGCGCCGTGTGCCGCGTGCTCGCCGAGACCCTCGACGAACAGGGCCGCGCGCAGCTCCGCATGCAGCCGCTCACCGCGCTGTTTGCGAGCTGACCCCTGCACTGTCACCTCGTCGTCACCGCGACGTGCTAGCGATGCGGCATGTCGCCGCTGGTGCTGATCGTCGAGGACGAGCGCGATCTGCTCGCCGCTCTCGAGTACAACCTCAAGCGCGAGGGCTACCGCACCCGAGGGGTTGGCCGGGGGCGCGACGCGGTCGCCGCCGCAACCGGGGATGACCCGCCCGACCTCGTCTTGCTCGACCTCATGCTGCCAGACATCTCCGGCACCGAGGTGTGCAGGACGATCCGCGCGAACGAGCGGACCCGGACGACTCCCATCGTCATGCTGACCGCGAAGACCGACGAGGTCGACCGCGTGGTGGGCTTCGAGGTCGGCGCGGACGACTACGTCGCAAAGCCCTTCAGCGTTCGCGAGCTGCTCCTACGGATCCGCGCGGTGCTGCGACGCGCGCGCCCCGAAGAGCTCGCCCAGGCCGCGGAGGCCTTCGAGATGGGCCGCCTCCGCATCGACATCGCCGCCCACCGCTCCTGGGTCGACGGCGAGGAGGTCGTCCTCACCGCGCTCGAGTTCCGGCTTCTGCGAACCCTGATGGAGCGGCGGGGCCGCGTTCAATCGCGCGAGATGCTGCTCACCGACGTGTGGGGCATGTCGCCCGAGGTCACGACGCGCACCGTGGACACCCACGTGAAGCGACTGCGCCAGAAGCTCGGTGTAGCCGGCCCCTACGTCGAGACGCTGCGCGGCGTGGGGTATCGCTTCGCCGCCGACGTCCGCGACACCGCCGCGAAGGGTCGCGCGCGCTCGTGAAGCGCGGGGCCCGCGGTCAGCTGTTCGTCGTCTCGCTCGCGTTGATCGGCACCGTGGGCGCGGCCAGCGCCGTGCTGGTCGATCACCGCGTGCGCCTCGAGCTCACCGAGCGGAGTCGCTCCCAGCTCGTGGCGGAGGCGCGGCTCGTCCAGGCGGCCCTCGAGGCCGCCCCCGACGCCGACGCGCTCGTCCGCACCGTGCGACAGGCCGAGCTCGCGACCGGGGCGAGCGTGACGTTGTTCTCGCGAGAGGGCGAACCGCGGGAGCCTTTTCAGCTCGAGCGCTCGGCCCATCGCGGCGCCTCGCGAGGGATGACCACCACGGCTCTCGACGCCGTGCGCGACGGCGAGGTGCGCGTGCTCGAGCATGCCTCCGATGCGGACGGTCCGGCATCGCTCGCCGTTGCGCTGCGCTATCCACAGTCCGGAGCGCTGCGTGGCATCGTGCAGATCGAAGCGCCGCTCGAGCGCGTCGAGGCGAGCGTACGCAAGCTCCGCCTCGGGATCGCCCTCGCCGCGGGGGTCGGACTCGCGATCGCCGTGGCGATGAGCGGGCTCGCGTCGCAGCTGATGACCCGACAGCTGCGTGCGCTGGTGAAGAAGGCGCGGCGCGTCTCGAAGGGCAAGGAGGAGCGGATCTCCCTCGAGATGGAGGGCGAGCTCGGCAAGCTCGCCGGCTCGTTCAATCGCATCACCGACGACCTGCACAAGGTCGAGGCGAAGCTCGGACGCGAGCGCGCGCGACTTCATACCGTGCTCGAGGCCATGGAGGAGGCGGTGCTCGCGCTCGACGAGTCGGGGCAGCTGAGGCTCGCGAACGCCGCAGCGCTCGAGGCCCTCGGCCTCACCGAACACCCCGGCGTGAGGCCGCTTCGTGAATTGACTCCTGTCACTCCCATGATCGATCTCGCAGCGCGCAGCGTCGCAGGCACGGCCGCGACCGCGGAGCTCGACCTCCCGACGACCCCGCCGCGGCGCTACCTCGTGCGGGCCACCCCACTCGAGACGGTCGGTGGTGCGGTGCTCGTCATGCACGACGTGTCCGAGCTCCGGCGCGTCGAAGCCATGCGACGAGACTTCGTCGCCAACGTGTCGCACGAGCTTCGGACGCCAGTGAGCGTGATCGAGGCGAACGCGGAGACCCTGCTCGCAGGCGGACTCGACGACCCCGAGGCCGCCCGCACCTTCCTCGAAGCGATCGTGCGAAGCTCCGAGCGGCTCGCGAGGCTCATCAGCGATCTCCTCGACCTGTCGCGGATCGAAGCGGGGCACTACGCCATCCACATCGAGCCCATCCCGGTGGCGGAAGCGCTGGCCGATACGGTCACCGAGATCGGCGTGCATGCGGAAGAGCAAGGCATCGTCATCGAGGTCGAGGCCGACGCGGCCCTCGCGGTGGCAGCCGACGGGGCCGCGCTCGAGCACGTCCTGCTGAACCTCCTCGACAACGCGCTGAAGTACACGCCGAGCGGAGGTCACGTCGTGCTGCGTGCGACGGGGCGCGAGGCGCGGATCCGGCTCGAGATCGATGACGACGGACCGGGCGTCGCGCCGGAGCACCGCGAGCGCGTCTTCGAACGGTTCTATCGCGTCGACGACGGTCGCTCACGTGACGTCGGAGGCACCGGGCTCGGCCTGTCGATCGTCAAGCACCTGGTCGAGACGATGGGCGGAGCAGTGGGCGTCGAGGCTTCGCGCCAAGGCGGCGCGTGCTTTTGGGTCGAGCTGCCTCGCGCGTGACAACACCGGCGGTCCGAGGCGTGCGCCCGCCGCCGCACCTCAGCGAACGCGGACCTCGGGAGCGTCGGGGGCGTCGCTCGCCTTCACCACGGTCGAGGTGTACTGCGCCGGCTCGCCGCGCCCGGAGACGTCGACCCACGACGTCCAGCGATCGCGCACGTCGAGGTGGATGAAGCCGCTCTTCGGATAGAAGCCGACGCCGACGCCGTCGAAGGATTTGCAGAAATCTCGGAGTGCCTCGAGCGGAACGTCCTCGATGGTGAAGTCGAGCGCCTTGCCCTCCTTGTGGCGCGAGCGTTCGGCTGCGCCCGCGGTCCGCGTGCCACTGATGACGTGGATGGGTCGCCCTCCAAAGGTGTCGCTCACGCGAACGATGAGCTTCAAGAGCTCCACATCGAGCTCAGCGCCGTCACCGACCGCGAGCAACGACTCGATCTCCCGGCGAGCCTTCGACGCGACGCGACCCGAGCGCGCGAAGAGCCGCCCCGACCACGCCTCGTCGCGGTACTTCAATGTGAGGACGCCCTTCTTCTTCGGGCGCGCGACGAACGGCAGCCAGCTCGCGTCCTTCGGCATCTCGTCGCGCGACCGACGCGCGTCCCGTGCCCTCGGAGCCTCGGCGCCATCGGTGGAGGCCCCCTTCTCCTTGGCCCGGTCCTTCTCGGTGGCCCGGTCCTTCCCCTGGTCTTTCTCCGCACGCTTGTGCCCCTCGTCGGCCTTCGCGCGCTCGGCCGCCTTCGGGTCGATGCCAAGGATCTTGGCGCGCACCGCATGGGCGGCTTTCCCTTCGGCGTCGCCCTTGGCAGGGATGATGAGCTTCATGCCGGGCTGCAGCTTGTCGCGGCGAGCGAGCCCGTTCGCGGCGAGCAGCACGTCGAGGTCGACGAGGTAGCGCTTCGCGATCGAGCCGAGCTTCTGGTCCTTCTGCACGACGTGCCAGCGCATGCCCGCCGGCAACGCATCGCGCTTCGGTGCTGGCTTGGCCTTCGGCGGCGCAGGCTTCGCGACGACCGGGGTGGGCTTCGCCTCGGCCGCGGGCTTCGCGACGGGGAGCGGCTTGCCCGCCTTCGCTGCTGCCTCGACGGCCGCAGGTGTCGGCGCGATGCTGACAGAAGCCTGAGAACCCGCGGGCGCGGCTTCATCGGCGAGCACGGGTCGCGCCGGCACGAGCGAGAGCGCGCCGAGGACGAGCACGACGGGGAGACGCATCGACGCGGGCGTATTGCCTCGACCTCGGGCAGTCAACGACCGAGCACGCTCGGGACATCCTTCGCCGTGAAGCGCTGAGCGCCTGGTCAGGCTCGCACGGACGCCCGCGCCACCGCCTGTCCGTGACGCCGCTCGACGCTTGACGTAAGCGCGATGAGCGTTTTCGAGCTCGGCAACCTCATGCGCGGCGCAAACGGATTTCTCGTCGGCATCGCCATCACCTCGACCCTCGCGGGCTGCCGCGCCCAGGTTGCGGTGAGCGGCGTGGAGGTCGTCACCACGACCGGCGGAGCCTCGACCGCCTCCGGGCCCTCGAGCGTGCTCGCCCCGACGAGCGTGACCGCGAGCGAGTCGACCGAGGTTCGGATCGTGTTCGACGAAGCGACGCAGGAGCTTCGTTACCGCGCCGCGCCCGGTACGACGCCCTCGGTCGGTGCGGAGCGCGCGCCCTCGTTCGGTGCCTTCCCGATCTTCTTCGAGCTCGACCGAGACCGATTGAAGAGCGACGCGACGACCGTTCAGACGCTCGCTGCGCTGCGCACCTTCCTGCTCGCGCACCCCGAGACGAACCTTCGCATCGAAGGACACACCGACTCACGCGCAGGCGACACCTACAATCGCGACCTGTCGAGTCGACGCGCGGTCACCGTCATGAACTGGCTCGCGGATCACGGCGTCGACGGCGAGCGCCTCGAGGCGATCGGACACGGGGAGGGCCGCCCGCGCCTGAAGCGGACGGCGGACGATGCGCTCGGCGTCGAGCCCACGCTGCATCAGGCCTGCAGTCGCACGCAGGTGCCCGACTCACGGCTCTGCGAGGAGCAGGTCTGGTCGCGCAATCGACGGGTCGAGTTCCACGTCACGAAGGGTGCCGAGGTGCTCGCGGGCAAGGTCGAGCCTCGACCCGCGCCGGAGCCTCCGCGCGTGGCGACGCCGAGCGAGCCGCCCACACCGCCGCGACCGTGCGCGCTAACCCTCGGTCCGCGCCTTGCCGCGCTCGGGCCCAACAGCTTTGGAAACATCGGTCTTTCGCTGCGTCCGGGCGTGTGTTGGCTCGAGCTCGCGGCGAGCGGCGGCGTGATGTTCAACACCATCGATGATGCCTTCAACAACCTCGCGATCCCGCTGCTCGGTCGGGGTCGCTTCTGGATCGGGGAGCATCACGCGCTCGTGCCGGAGATGGGTGCAGGGGCGACCCTCTATCGACAGGCGGGCGGCGCAGGTTCGGCGTATCAGCGCGCCGGGACGGTTCTGCTCGCACACCTCGGCATCGGCTACGGGTTCCGACCGTCGCTCGGTGGCGGCCCGAGCTTCGGTATCGCGGCAGGCGCGGCCCTGCAGGCCGGCACGCTGCCCTCGGGCAACGCGCCCGAGTTCGACGCGGTGACCGACTCGCTCCTGCCGGAGCCGGCCGTCCGCTTCACGAACGGCGTCGAGCTCGCGCCCTACGGCGAGCTGTGGATGAGCTTGGCCTTCGAGCTCGCCCCACGCTGAAGGCCGCACCGAGCCACCCCCGCGCCTCGCATCCCCTGCACGGGGTCGCGTGGGGCGGGGCCACCCGTGCGCCGGGCGCGCGTCCCCCACCAAGCAAAAAAGACCGCGCCATGCACGGTCTCCTTGCGGCCCGCCGCGCACCCCACAGGGAGGCGCGGCAGCGGTCATGCTCTCGCGTCGGGCGCGTCACCCGACTCGAGCCTGCGTCACTGGCTCGCGCGCGGGCTCTCGACGACGGGGTTGCGGAGGTACGAGTGGTAGTCGCCGCACCAGAGGTACGGAACCGGCTTCCAGTCCTTGTACTCGGTGGTCCAGAGCTTCGCGATCTCGTTGCACGTGCCGCCCGCCCCGCAGCGCAGGGTGAAGGCACGGTAAGGTCCACCGTCGTACGAGGACGCGAGCCAGGTGCGGATCTGCACCTTGCCGGCGACGCCCGTCTGGTAGCCGTTCGGATCGGCGCAAGCCCCTCCGTCACTGCACTCGGGGTAAGCCACCCAGACCTTCTTGTTCTCGAGGAACCGGCGGATGCGGTTCAGCTCCTCTTCCTTGTTCGACTCGGTGCCGACGCTGAGGACGAGGTTCGCGTTCGAGCAGAGGGGGCTCACCTCGTTGGCGGCCGCGTCGACGTTGGACGCGGTCGTCATCACGGCAACGGCGCCGAGACCGAGGAGGGCGGCGAGACCAACTTGAACACCACGAGCATGATTGATTTGAGTCATTTCGAAAGCTCCTTCAGCAGACTGGAGCGGGGCCGGCTGTGGCTCGCTCGATTCAACACGGTCCTCGCGCCTGACTGCGACGACCGCCGTGCCAAGACCGCTCACGATGGCGGGAACTCGATACGTAAGCGCATGCATAGTCGAGCGGCACCCGGTCGAACATGGATTGATTTGCGTCCATTGTTCGGTTGGCGAGCGGGCGGCTCGGCCGGGTGTCCAACCTCAGGCTCCCTGCGACGACCGGGTGCAACGAAAGCGTTCGGGCTCGCGCCCATCCTCGGCGCACAAACGACGAAGAGACCGCGCTCGGTGCACGGTCTCTTCGATGCGGCCTGGTCAAGTCGGCCGCCTGGATCCGGAACTCGGCGCCCGGACCAGACTCCGATCAGGGCTTCGGCGACTCGACCGTGGGGTTCGAGAGCACCGCGTTCATGTCGCCACACCAGAGGTAAGGGGCTGGCTTCCAGTCCTTGTACTCCGAGGCCCAGAGCTTGGCGATCTCGTTGCAGGTGCCGCCGGCACCGCAGTGGACGGTGAAGGCCTTCTCCGGACCGCCGTTGTAGCGCGCCGTGACCTCCCAGGTGCGGATCTGGATCTTGCCCGCGACGCCAGCCTGGTAGTCATCCGGGCCGGGGCCTTCGGCACCCACCACCCGCCAGACCCGCTTGTTCTCGAAGAACGTGCGGAGGCGGTTCAACTCCTGATCCTTGTTCCCGTCGAAACCGACGCTGAGGACGACGTTGGCGTTCGAGCAAGCGGGGTTGACTTCGTTGACGGACGCGTCGACCTCGGAGGCGGTCGTCATGACGGCGACGGCGCCGAGACCGAGGAGGGCGGCAAGACCAAGCTGGACCATGCGGGACTGCGTGTTTGCGTTCATTTCGAAAGCTCCTTCAAAAAACTCGAGCGGGGCCGGCTGTGGCTCGCTCGTTCCGTGGTTCTCGCCGCGACGAAGCGCGGCAAGCCGCGACTCGACTCACCCCACAAGGTGAGGGCTCGGGTCACCGCGCGGAAATCTACCCGACCTTGGGCCCCGAGCGGTAGTCCTGATTCAAGTCAATCTCGGATCGATGAGCTTGCACCTCGGGCGACCCGGATCTGCGAGGACGACGACGCACCCCGGCGACCGCAGCGGAGGCGCCGCCCGGGTCTTCCGTCAGGCGGGGCCATGCGTTCGCCGTTCGCGCCCATGGCGGGCGCACCAAGCAAAAAGACCGCGCTCGAGGCACGGTCTTCGTTCATCACGCCGCGAATCCCCTTCGAGAGGTCGCGACGTGGGGTTGAGGCTTTCGCGGGGAGCGGGCGGGCCGACCGGAGGTCGGGTCAGCCTTCCGGGTTCTCGACGACGATCGAGTCGGTCTTGAGGACCGCGCTGTCGCCGCCGCACCAGAGGAACGGGGCGGGCTTCGGATCCTTGTGATCCGAGACCCACTGCTTCGCGATCTCGTTGCAGGTCGCACCCGCGCCGCAGCGGACGGTGAAGGCCTTCGTCGGTCCGCCGTTGTACGTCGCCGAGACGTCCCAGGTGCGGATCTGGACCTTGCCGACCACGCCATGCTGATAGCCGTTCGGATCGGCGCACACGTCGCCATCGTTGCAGGCGGCGAAGGCCTTCCAGTCGGGCTTGTTCTTCAGGAGGCGGCGGATCCGGCCGAGCTCCTGGTCCTTCGTGGCGTCGGAGCCCACCGAGAGGACCACGTTCGCGTTCGAGCAAGCGGGGTTGGTCTCGGCGCTCGAGGCATCGACCTCGGAGGCGGTCGTCATGACGGCGACCGCGCCGAGCCCGAGGAGGGCGGCGAGGCCAAGGTGAATCTTACGGGACTGCGTCGTTGCGTTCATGGTGGAGGCTCCTTCAAAGACTCGAGGGGGGCCGACCGAGGCTCGCTCGGTCGGACGATCGCTCCGCGACTGGGTGCAGTGGATGGTGCCTCGCTCTCGCTCGCAGAACCAGGAAACCGAGACGCCGCGTCGGAAGCTACCCGACCTTCCTTCCCGAGCGGTAGTCCTGTTTTTCGGTGAGGCCGACGGCCATGAGACTTCCGCTCGTCGAGGGCGACAAACGCAAGAAAGACCGCGCCTGGCACGGTCTCCTTGCGTCGCGGCGCGCACCCCTCGGGGGCACGCGACGAGGACTTGGGGGCAATCGAGACGAGCGAAGCGCCCGCCGCGTACCCGAATCAACCGCCGGGGTTCTCGACGACGATCGAGTCCGTCTTGAGGACCGCGTTGTCGGTGCCGCAGAAGAGGTACGGCACGGGCTTGCCATCCTTGTGCTCCGAGGCCCAGAGCTTCGCGATCTCGTTGCAGGTGCCGCCCGCGCCGCAGCGGAGCGTGAAGGCCTTGGTCGGCCCGCCGTTGTAGGAAGCGCCGACGTCCCAGGTGCGGATCTGCACCTTGCCCGCCGCGCCGTGCTGGTAGCCGTTCGGGTCGCCGCAGACGTCGCCGTCGCTGCAGGCCGGGTAGGCGCGCCAGACGCGCTTGTTCTCGAGGAAGCGGCGGATGCGGCCGAGCTCGATGTCCTTGTTGCCATCGGAACCGACGGTGAGGACGACGTTGGCGTTCGAGCACGCCGCCGAGACCTCGGTGACCGAGGCGTCGACCTGGGTGGCGGTCGTCATGACGGCGACGGCACCGAGACCGAGGAGGGCGGCAAGACCGAACTGAACCTGACGGGACTGCTTGATTGCGTTCATGGTGAAAGCTCCTTCAAAAAAACCGAGCGGGTGCCGGCTGTGGCTCGCTCATTCAAACGTTCTCGCCGCGCTGGGGTGCGGCACCTGGGGTCTCGATATCGCTCACGAAGGTGGGGAACCGAGGCGTGAAGGGAAAGGTAGTCGAGCTTTTTGCTCCAGTGAAAGTATCGGATTTCATTTTGTTTGAAACAATTTGAAATCATTCACGAAATTTCGACATCACTTCTATAACCTCGCCAAATTTTCTGTCAAAAATTCTTCAAAATGGCTCCTAGACCCGCTGTTTTCTTGACCATGAACTTCGCATTGGGACGTGTGCGCGACGCGAGCCTCGGAGCGTCACGCTCGACCGGGTCATTTTCAGCGTGATCGAGCGTTTTTGGCCGTCACGTCGTCCGGGCTCGTCGTCCGACGGCGGATGAGCGAGACTCCGCGGTCCGTGAAGTGGACGCGACCGCCAGCTCTCGCGCGCTTCGGCACGCTCGTCGCGCTCGGGATTGGCACGTTCGAGGCGCACCTCGGCTGCGAAGCGCCGGGCGAGCTTGCCTCACCGTGCAGCGCGGACGGCGACTGCGACGACTCGAACCCTTGCACCAAGGATCGGTGCGCGACGGGCCGGCGGTGCGAGTTCGTCCCCGACAACGCGTTCGAAGTCGCTCAGATCCGTGGAAATTGTCGCCACGAGGGCTGCTTCGATGGCCGCTACGTGGAGCTGCTCGACGTCGATGATTTCGACGACGCGAACGCTTGCACCGTCGACGCATGCGAAGACGCGCTCCCCGTGCACTACGTCACGACGGATGGGTTGCCGTGCGAGTTCGTTGCGGGCGAGCCCGGGTCGTGCGTCGGGGGGAACTGCAAGCCGTCCGCGACCGGCAGCGGCGGCGCGGGCGGCGGGGCGCCCTCGTGCGGTGCGGCCGACTGCCCCTGCACCGAGCAGGAGACCTGCGACCTCGAGAATTTCTGCGAGCTCGGAAAGCAGCGCTGCGTCGCGAAGAAAGAGTCGCTCTCTCCCTGCACCGACGCGTTCGAGTGCAAATCGAGCGTGTGCGAGCCGAACTCGGCCTGCACGCTCTTCGCGATGTCTCCGCTCTGTTGCAAGTGAGCTGCGCGGTGGCAAGGGAGCTGCGCGGTGGCAAGGGAGCTGCGCGGTGGCAAGGGAGCTGCGAGCGGAGCCGCGCGAGTCACGCCATGGCACCGGCCCTCGGGGTCACTCGACGACGAGCCGCGCCTTGTCCGGATCGAACGCGTTGTCGAGCTCGCCGTCCACGACGCGCAGCGAGTCGGTCGCCGCCGCGGCCTTCAGCAGCTCGGCGTAGCTCGCGTTGGAGCCATCGATCATGCGCGAGACGAAGCGCCCGAGCGCGTAGCCGCTGTTGTACGCGGGCGCCTCGAGCCCGTTCGTCACGAGGTCGAGGTTCTTCGTGCCGCCAGCCTTCAGCGGGATGTAGTCCTTCTCGTAGTAGTTGTACGAGACGCAGCCGTCGATGAAGAGGATCTGGTAGCTCGACGGGAAGTCGGCGACCGAGAAATTCCCCGGATCGAGCGGTCCGTAGCCAATGTACGAGTGGCCGTTGTAGATGAAGACGTCGCTGTTCTTGATCGCCTTCTTGTGAGGGACGGGGCTCGAGTCGGCACCGAAGTAGGTGAGGATCTCGATCGTGAACGGACGCGGCGCGCCGTCTCCGAGACGCACGGTCACCGGCGCGGCGAGGGTGATCCAGTGACCGACGAGCTTCGCGCCAACGGCTTTCTTGAGCGCGAGCCGGTCGGCGTAGGTCAGCCCGTCGGGCAGCTCGTTGTCGGTCTCCCACGCGACGAGGTCGGCGAAGGAGGCGCTCTTCACGGTCTTGCCGCCGACATCGAAGGTCGAGAGATCTTCCGCGGGCTCGATCGAGGCGAGCTTGAAGTCGCGTACTTTCAGCGCCTCTTTCAGCGTGTCCATCCACTCCGCGTAACCGGAGTCGGTTGCGTCGTGCGCGCCGTGGTCGAGGTAGCCGTTGACGAGGCCGAACACGAGGGTGTCGGGCTTGACGCCCCCCGCGAAGAGCCGGTCGTACTCGGGGTAACTCTTGCCCTGGTTCGTCTTGTCGGGGCCGAGGCTGACCGTGGTCGGGAGATAGAGGCGCCCGACCTCCTCCTTGACGACCTGGGTGGTCGGATCGGAGAGCGAGGCACTCGCGTCATCGATCGCTTTCTGCTCCGCAGCCATCGCCTTGCGGCACGACGCGAGGGACGGGTCGAAGACGTACCAGATCGACGAAGCAAAATCCTGGGCGTGCGAGTCGTTCGCGGTGCACTCCTCGAGGATGCGCTTCGTCTGCGACTTGTAGGACGGCGACATCACGGCGAGCCCGAGCGCCGAGCGCTTCGCCATGTCGACGGGGACGACGGCGTCGTCGGTGTAGCGGTAACGCACGCGGATCATCGGGGTGCCGGGTTCAGACGGCTCATCGGGATTGACGATCGTCACGTTCGCTCGCGTGAAGGTCGCGACGTCGACCGCCTTGAGCTCGCGGTTGTTGACGCCGATCTCGGCGGTGCGGAGCGCGCCGAACGCGGTTTGCGTCTGCGCCCGAACGGCGTTCAAGATCTCGGAATCCGACGCCGTCGGCGCGACGTAGACGTACCCCTCGAACTGCAGCGTCCGGCTGCGGGCAGTCACGCTGGTGAGGTCGTCCTCGGCGCTGGCCGAGTCATCGACCGCGCAGGCCGGAGCGGCGAGGGCAGAGCATCCGAGGGCGAAGGCGGCGAGGCGGTGAGTCCACATGATCGGGGTGCTTTCCTTGGCGCGGACCCTGCCACGGACGAGCGCGGAGCAGTGGAACGAACGTGCGCGCCGCACCTGACATGGGCCGAGGCCGCGAGCGAAGCGCCGCCACGCACCAGGGTTTGGGGACTCCGCCACGCGCGTGGTAGCTTCCTGCGCGATGTCGCTCTTAGACCCTCGTCGCAACCTCGCGTGCGCCGGCGCGCTCGCCGCTGCCGTCGCTGCCTGCACGTCCGCCGACACGGCCACCGCGCCCACGTCGCCGACCACCGGCGGTGGCGACAGCACCTCGAGCACCCAGGCGAGCAGTGGCTCGGGCGGCGGAGCGAGCGCCTCGTCGAGCGTGACGACGAGCTCCACCACGACGGCGACCGGTTCGTCCTCGGCGTCCGGCGGCGGGACGGAGTGCGTCGCGCCGAAGCCGACGACGTTCCCCTACGAGCCGGCGTGCTGTGGCTACCAGGTCGCGATCCCCGACGCGAAGGAGTCCGGGTTCGACGACGGGAAAGGCAGCGACAAGCCCGACCACGTCCACGTCGGACTCGCGGGGCCGAGCGACACGACCTTCGCGGTCAACTGGCGAACGGGCAACGACACCACCGCGAGCCAGCTGCTGCTCGGCACGGACAAGGCCGCGGTCGAGGCAGCGACGGCCGCGACCTCCACCGTGCAGCTCGTGGCCGGCCACCACCTGCTCTACGGCTCGACCTTGGACGGCACCTCGTTGACCCGGGTGCACGAGGCTCACGCGTGCGGCCTGAAGCCAGGAACTCAATATTTTTATAAGGTCGGCGGCCCTGGAGCATGGAGCGTCGTTCACTCGGTGACGACCGGTCCGGTGGTGGGCTCGAGCGAGGCGATGCGCTTCGCGGTGCTGGGTGACAGCCGCAACGATCCGAGCGTGTTCGCCAAGATCGAGGAGGCCCTCGCGGCCAAGGCCCCGGATCTGCAGATCTTCACGGGTGACGCGGTCGCAACCGGCGCGGTGCAGACGCAGTGGAACAGCTGGTTCGAGTCGACCTCGGGCAGTTTCAAGGTGGAGACGACGCTCGCCAGCGCGCCGTTCATGCCGGTCAATGGCAACCACGAGAGCCTCGCGGTCAACTACCCCGCTCAGTTCGTCATGCCGCAGCACGTCGCGCCGGGCGAAAAGGCCCAGGGCGAGGAGTATTACTCATTCGAGTACGGCAACGCGCACTTCATCGCGCTGAACGACACCCCCGAGTCGGGCGCGCTCGCGGGCACCGCGCAGTTCGAGTGGTTGAAGGCCGACCTCGCCGCGGTCGATCGGAAAAAGACGCCGTGGCTCTTCGTGATGCATCACCGCTCGACCTACTCTTGCGGAAATCACGGCTCGGACCTCGATCTCCGCAAGGCGTGGCAGCCGCTGTTCGACCAGTACCAGGTCGACGTCGTGTTCTCCGGACACGACCACATGTACGAGCGCTCGAAGCCCATCCGCGGCCTGTCGGGCAGCACTGGCAAGCTCGCCCAGTCCGGCCCCAAAGGCACGCCCGTCAAGGGCTCGGGCACGCTGTACCTCGTCACCGGGGGCGCGGGCGCGCCGCTCTACAACGTCGGCAACGACTGCGATCACACCTACGTGACCGAGAAGACCCGCAACTACGTCGTCGTCGACCTCGCGGGCACGAAGATCCAGGTGAAGGCTTACCGCCTCGACGGCTCTCTCATCGACGACTTCGAGTTCGTCAAGTGACGTGAGCCGAAGCCTCCGCGCCATCCTCGCGGGACTCGTGTTCTGCGGGGCGCTCGAAGCCGATCCTGGCCGGGCCTCCGGGGCCGACCGTCCCGCGACGCTCGCCGAGGCCGAGGCTGCCGAAGCGCGGGCCGAGCCTGCCCAGGCGCTGGAGCTCTACCGGCAGTTCGCGGCGGCGCACCAAGGCGAGCGGCTCGCGCGGCGGGCGGACGCTCGCATCGCGTGGCTCGACGCCCGACGCGAGGGAGGCTTCGCCCCTCTCCGAGCGTTGCTCGCGATGCGCGCGCGCGCCTCCGACCAGCCGAGCGCCGCGGAGCTGCGAGCCTTCGCGGTCGAGGTGGCGCGCTTCCCGGAAGGACGCGTGCGCCGGGAATCGTACGAGCTGCTCGGCGACACCTGGCTCGCACGCCTCGATGCGCCAGCGGAGGCGCTCGAGTGCTACGTCGCGTGGAGCCGCGAACCGGGCATCGACGAGGCGGAGCGGCAGCTCGCGGAGTCGGGAGCCGCCCTCGCGCGGGCGCGACTCGGCCAGACCGGCGAGGCGCTGCAGAGGCTCGAGCGGTCCGGGCTACGCCAGCGCTCCGAGGGGCGATTCTTGCGAGCCGAGCGCATCCGGAGGCTCGCGGTCGCGGCGAGCCTCGTGGCGATCGCCGCCCATGCATTGATCTTGGTCAATTCATTGATCGCTCATCGCCGTCAGCTCGCTTGGCGCACGTCCGTTGGCCGAGTGGAGGTTGGCCTCGCCACCTTCACGCTCGGCTTGCCAATCCTGTTTGTCGAGCGCTTCGACAGCCAGCTGGTGCACGCCTTCGCGCCGGCGATGGTGGCGATGGCGGCGGCCCTGCTCGTGACCTGGATCGCCGCGTGCTTCCTCGCGCCGGCCCCGCGCGAGCGAAGGCGCCTCGCGCTCGGTAGCGCCGCGAGCGTCATCGCTGCGGGACTCCTCGCTTGCGCGCACTCGGGCATGCTGACCGAGCTTCTCATGGCCGCGTGGGAGCCACGATGACGACGACGCTCACCCTCTTCCGCCCGCGTCCGCTCTTCACCGGCGGAGGGGGCACCGTCAT
>Ga0194129_10003108_pt1 | contig 23582 bp, 22 predicted proteins | sample TA2KigCa35mmetaG_FD_150862 | JGI IMG/M metagenome (GOLD analysis project Ga0194129, IMG submission 150862) | Freshwater microbial communities from Lake Tanganyika, Tanzania - TA2015038 Kigoma Deep Cast 35m | ecosystem: Environmental > Aquatic > Freshwater > Lake | place: Tanzania: Lake...
TTCAGTAGGGCTCAGATGGGCTCTATTATTTTTAATAAACCATATATATGAGGTAATTAAATGAAGAAAATCGCTTTAGCGTTTGTACTAGTTTCTGGATTTGCAATGACAGCTCTTGCTGATGCGCCAGCTGCTGCAGATCAAACAACAGCGCCAGCTCCAGTTGATGAAGAAGCTGCTGCTGAGTAAGTTTTTTTAAAAGATTTTTAAAATCTTACGGGGAAAAAGAGTTTTCTTTTTCCCTTTTTTTTATTGAGTTTTTCCTTTTTTCTCTGTCCTTTTCTCTCTTGTTCAAAAAAAATATAAATGATAAAGTATAAAGTGTCACTTTATGGTTTAAGATTTATGGATTTTAAAAAATTAACGCAGTTTAAAGATCAACTCGATGCTTTGCGTCCCTTCAATCAAGCCATTCTAAAAAACCTTGAGGAATGGATTGATGTTGAACTGACTTACTCTAGCAATGCTATTGAAGGGAACACCCTGACACGTCAGGAAACTGCGGTTTTATTAGAAAAAGGTTTAACAGTTTCTGGAAAGCCCTTAAAAGACCATTTGGAAGCTGTAAATCACAGGAATGCCTTAATCTTTATGCGGACCATGGTTAATAAAAAAGGATTTTCTCTGGAAGACGTCCTGAGTATTCACAAACTCATCTTAAAAGGAATCGATGACACGAACGCTGGCACTATGCGTTCTGTTCCCGTGCGTATTTCAGGAAGCGCTGTTGTTTTACCGAATCATTTAAAAGTTCAAGGCCTTATGGATAAATTCATTCAGGATACGCATGCAAGCTCGATCCATCCCGTCATGCGCGCTGCCCTTATTCATTATGAATTTGTCAGCATTCATCCCTTTATTGACGGAAATGGCAGAACCGCACGACTGTTGATGAACCTTGCTCTGATGCAAGAAGGATATCCCCCTGCTATTATCCAACCAAAAGATCGCCTTTCTTATATTAAAGGCCTTGAAAAAGCTCAGCTGGGGGGTACGCTGGAAGATTATTTAGGGGCGATAGAAAAAGCCGTTTTCAAATCATTAATGATCTACTTTAAAGCGCTGTCTGGTGAATCGACCCATAATAAGATCGAAGACAATGGGACGTTATTAAAAATAGGCGCGCTTGCTGAAAGAACCAAAGAAACCGTTCCGACTTTAAGGTATTGGACCAAAATGGGTTTGTTGAACGTGGACACGACTACCCCCTCCGGCTATCAACTGTACCACCCTTGTCAAATTGAGCGCTGTTGGAAAATCAGATCCCTACAAAAAAAGCGGTATACATTAGAAGAAATCGTTTCTCTTTTGGATTCTTGATCTTTTTTCTGCCGCGCTGGTCTACTTCACTGTTGAATGGGCGGCCAGTTTTTGTCCTGATTATCAGGAAATTAGCAGACCCTCGTCACTTGGTTATTCGTGCCCCCTCGTCAACAAGCACATGACAAAATGCGCCTTAGCTCTATTCCCTTCGAGCGGCACTCCTAGCCCTCTAACTACGCTAAAGCTTCGTTGGACAAGTACCTGGTGATGACATCCCTGTGGCTTGACACCCGAAGCCTTGGCGCAGCGTGGTACTCTAGAATTAAAAAATTGATTTGAGAGTACGAAGAAAGGGTGGTATATTGGTACTCAATAATGTAATTTTTGATTTTTTGAGTACCGCACAATGAAAAGATTTTTTGGTCGTGAAACAGAACTTTCTTTTTTAAAGAACCTTTTTGATAAGCCGTCTTCCTCTTTGGTTGTTATACGAGGGCGTCGACGCATTGGCAAAAGCACAATGATTAAAAAGTTTGCAGAGCCCTATACTTTCTACCACTTTGAAGGCCTTCCGCCCACACTTCATACAACAGCTACCACTCAACGGCATGTTTTTGCCCAGCAACTCGCCGTTCAAACAGGACTCCCAGAAATTTTTGCGGATGATTGGATGAAGTTATTCCAATTGCTTTGGGAAAAAGCCAAAGAAGGGCGCTGCGTTATTCTCTTCGATGAAATTTCTTGGATGGGATCTAAGGATCCAGACTTTTTAGGTAAAATTAAAATGGCTTGGGATAATTTATTTTCTCAAAATCCAAATTTGATGCTGATTATATGCGGATCTGCTTCCAGCTGGATTGAAAAAAATATCTTAAGCAGCACAGGGTTTGTGGGTCGTATTTCCCATACACTCACTGTCGAGGAACTTCTTTTAGAAGATATTAAAAAATTTTGGAATACTGAAAATATTTCCCCTTATGAAATCCTAAAAGTTGCATCCATTGTAGGTGGCGTACCGAAATATCTAGAAGAAATAAATCCAAAATTGACCGCTGAAGAGAATATTAAAAATCTCTGTTTTTCCCCGGGTGGGTTTTTAGTGGATGAATTTAACAGAATATTTTCAGATTTATTTTTAAAAGATTCCGAAGTTTATAAAAAAATTGTCCAATTTGTAGCAACTGGTCCAAAAACAATGACAGAAATTGGTCAGGCTATAGAGTTTTCAAAATCGGGCAGACTGAGTGAATACTTATATGAATTAGAACTGAGTGGGTTTGTTTCTAGAGACTATAGTTGGAATATAAAAGACCAAACAGAAACCCGCGTATCATCCTTTCGTTTGAAAGATAATTATCTAAGATTTTATTTAAAATATATCGAACCAAATTTAGGCAAAATTAGACGAGGAGATTATGAATTTAAAAGCTTAGCAAGCCTTTCTCAGTGGCCTACAATCCTTGGTTTGCAATTTGAAAACCTTGTGGTTCACAACCGAAAATTTCTTCAGAAACAATTACATTTACAGCCAAATGATATTTTGTTTGCAAACCCTTATAGCCAACGCAAAGGAAAAAACCAGGAAGGATGTCAGATTGATTACCTGATTCAAGAAAAATTCAATACGCTTTATGTGTGTGAAATCAAATTTTCACTTAATCCTATTGGAATAGATATTATCCCAGAAATTCAAAGAAAAATAAAATCCCTTAAGGTTCCTAAAAGTATTTCTTTTAGGCCCGTCTTGATTCATATCGGATATATAACGAATGAATTAGAACATCATCCTTACTTTTCAAAACTCATTGATTTTAGCCAATTTCTTTAAGAATAATTCCCGACCATTCGGGATTGAATTCCCAAATAGTCTTGACTTTTTGGGAATTTGATCCATAATGGTCATTATAGTAAAGCACATAAGACCCTATGAATCGATATCTTTCTTCTTACATTAAACGAGACACGGAGTCCAAAATTGTTCTCTTAAGTGGACCAAGACAGACGGGAAAAACAACGCTTGTTCGATCGCTTTTTCAGCACTTTGACTATTTTAGCTTTGATCGATCAGAAGACCGAGAGCGCCTGTTTCAAAAGCAATGGCACAGAGAAAAAGAAGCCATTCTTTTTGATGAACTTCATAAAATGCCACAATGGAAAAGCTGGTTAAAAGGCATTTATGATACAGAAGGCAATCGACCACGCCTTCTGGTCACAGGAAGTGCCAACCTATCAACCTTTACAAAGGTCGGTGATTCTTTGGCGGGGCGGTATTTTTCTTATCGTCTCCATCCCATCGATCTTGAAGAAGGCGTTGCCCTATCCCCCTTATCTGCTGAGGAAACTTTTAAGAGACTCATGTCATGCGGAGGATTTCCAGAGCCCTTTTTGAATGGGACTATTCCCTTTTACAGAAGATGGCAAAAATCACACCTTGATATTATTCTAAGACAGGATTTTTTAGACCTTTATTCCGTTCGTTCGATTAAACTTGTTGAAATTTTACTTCTTGATCTTTTAAGGGATCGTGTTGGTTCTTCTGTTTCTGTTGCAAACTTGGCCCGTTATCTTCAAGTCGACCCAAAGTCTGTGCAAACCTGGCTTTCTATGCTTGAAAATATTTATGCGATTTTTCGCCTTACGCCTTATCATCAAAATATTTCTCGTTCTTTGGTGAAAGAACCAAAATTTTATTTTTATGATATTGGCCGTGTTACAAATGAATCAGCACGGTTAGAAAATTTGGTCGCCTGTGCTCTTTTAAAGCGATTACAGTTTTTGGAGGACACAGAAGGCCTTAAAACAGGGCTTCATTATCTTAGAACAAAGGATGGGAAAGAAATAGATTTTTTGATTACATTGGACAACAAACCGTTTCTGTGCATGGAAATCAAAACATCTGATGATACGCCATCTTCTAACTTTAAGTATTTTAGGAACCTTTTGGGCCCCATTTCCTGTGTTCAGTTAGTTTTAAATTTAAAGAGAGAGTTTGATACCCCTGAGGGAGTCCAAGTCCGAAACCTCGTGTCCTATCTGTCTTCTTTAAGCGCAGTCCTCAAAGAACCATCGCCTGAATCTTCTCTATAACCGCCTCTACACTCAGTGTTTCCATAGGGTTTATTCCTTGTTTTGCCTGATCAAAGGCATCTTCAAACGAAAGAGGTGTACGGATCAGATGGGCGTTTGGACCCCAAGGTCCATAAAGGGCGTCGTCACTGGGACCAAAAAGCCCAAGGGTTGGGGTGCCCATGGCGGCAGCCAGATGCATCAATCCCGAATCATTCCCCACAAACAAAAGACTTCGTTCAAGAATGGCCGCAAGAGTGGGTAAATCCACCTTCCCAACCCAATCAAGAAGTTTGTCTTGTGGCAGAGAATCAAAAAGCAGATCTAAATCTTGCCGTTGAGAAGACGCTCCAAGGATCGCAATTTTTGCCTCAGGATACAAATCCATTACCTTTTGTGACAAAGCAACAAAAGAAGGCAGCGGCCAAGATTTTTTGTCCCAATTAGCCGTTGGGGAAAGGCAAATGATCGAATGCCCCCTGCTCCATTGTTCTGCGTCTTTTTTGTGCTGATCATTGAGGTGAATTTTGGATGGCGGGGTGTTTTGAAGCCCCATCCATTTGGCCAGTTGATGCACCCTTAAAGTACGGTCATTCGTTTTTTTCCAAATGAATCTTTTTTTTGCGAACAAGGCGTAGCTTAACCCTGTTCCCCGAACGTCTACAATAATATCCCACGGCGTTAAAACGCACGCCTTCCAAAGTTTTAGCCAATGGAGACTGTAGGGTTCCTTGTCAATCGCAATCAGGCGCTCAAGCTGTGGCATTCCCTTAAAAAGAGGAAGCGGAACGCGCCCTGCTGCAATCGTGAACTGGGCGTTTGGGTATTTTTTCCGAAGATCCTCCAGTATGCCCGTTGTGATAATCGCATCCCCAAGATAGGTTGAGCTAATAAATAAAATTTTCATGAGGCTTATCATGGGGAGAAATGAGAAAAGCGTCAAGTGGACGAAATAATGATCTGGAAAGCACCCTCTAGTTATTGTATGAATATTACTCTTACTGTCATCATCGCGAACGCGAGGACCAAGTCAGACCCCGGACTTGATCCGGGGGCAAGAGCATTAAAATACACAAGGTTTTTGATATTAATTAGTTTTGTTACAACTTTTGAGGAGTAGTCCCTCGCCTGCGCGGGAGTCTACTGGGTTCCTGCGTTCCCCCTACGCTCCTACGAAGCTTCGGCGAGACAAGCCGCGGGGACCTGTCCCCCGAAGCCTTGGCGCAGGGGGATGACAATCGTTGGGTCTTATCGGCCCACTCTTGCTTCAACTGTGGAAACTATATTACCCACTTATTTTGCATAAGAGCCATTATTTGATTCGTAATTTATTAGCTGTATCTAAACTTTCCAATAAAAATCTTTTAAAAAAACTCGTCAAAAAAATAATTTTATCGTAGGGTATAAAAATTATGAAAAATCACTCTTTTACTGCGATTGTTTTGGCTGCGGGCCAGGGAACACGGATGAAATCATCTACCCCGAAGGTCTTACATCTTTTGGGCCACCTGCCACTTATTCATCATGTGGACTGTTTGCTCGAAGCCTCAAACTGTCAAAATCGAATCCTGGTCACCGCCCCCTCAATGGAAAGCGTTCGGGAACATTTTCCACAATATCATCATGCGATTCAAGAAAACCCCTTAGGCACGGGACATGCAGTAAGGGCTGCCGAACCCTTTATTAAGGATAATGAAGATGTTGTGATTTTATACGGGGACGTGCCTTTCGTAGCCAAAGACACCCTTCAGGCTATGATGGAAGAAAAAGCATCAAACGCCGCCGATATTATTCTTCTCAGTATGATGCCAGAAGATCCTGGAGCCTATGGTCGCCTTATTATAGATGACGAAGGATTTGTTGAGCGAATTGTTGAATACAAAGACGCAACGGAAGAAGAAAAGGAAATTCCCTTTTGTAACTCTGGTATTCTTTTAACAAAAGGATCGTTACTGAAAAATCTTTTGAAGAAAATTAGCAACAAAAATGCAAAAAAAGAATACTACCTAACGGATATCATTGGAATCGCCACCCAGGAAGGTTTTAAAACTTTGGCCCTCGATGGCGCAGAAGAAGAATTGATGGGTGTAAATTCCCCCGAAGATCTGGCTCTTGCAGAGGCTCTGTTCCAAGGATATTGCCGTCAAAAGTTTTTAGACCAGGGGGTACGCTTCTTAGACCCTGACACGACCTATTTTGCTTATGACACTGAAATTGCAGAAGATGTCACGATCGAGCCCAATGTATTTTGTGGCCCAGGCGTTCAAATCAAGAAAGGGGCTCATGTTCGTGCCTTTTCGTATCTAGAAGGGTGCACGATTGGGGAAAATACGGTGGTCGGGCCTTTTGCCAGAATTCGCCCAGGAACAGTTCTTGAAAAGAATACGAGGGTTGGGAATTTTGTGGAACTTAAAAATTCGACCATTGGAGAAGGATCCAAAGTGCCTCATTTATCTTATGTGGGGGATGCCACGCTTGGTCGCAAAGTAAACGTGGGTGCCGGTACAATTACCTGTAATTACGATGGGTATCAAAAGCATAAAACCACGATTGGTGACAACGTCTTTATTGGATCCAATACATCTTTAATCGCCCCTATCACCATTGGTGACAATGCCATGGTTGGGGCGGGAAGTACCCTTACCCAAGATGTTGCCAAAGACTCTCTGGCCCTTAGCCGGAAGGAACAATCTAACATTGAAAATGGTGCCCAAAAATTTCGGGCTAAACATCGAAAGGATTAAACGATGTGTGGAATTGTTGGTATTATTGGGAAAAATCCGGCCACCCCTCTCTTGCTCGAATGTTTGAAACGGTTGGAGTACCGAGGGTATGATTCTGCTGGGATTGCCATTCTAGAACAAGGACAAATTGATCGGTATCGTGCTGAAGGCAAAATCGTTCACCTGCAAACCCTTGTAGAAAAATCGAACCCCCAAGGAACTGTCGGCATTGGCCACACCCGTTGGGCAACGCACGGCGTCCCAAGCGTCAGGAATGCCCATCCCCATGCCACAGATTTGGTTGCAGTCGTTCATAATGGGATTATCGAAAACTTCCGTGAACTTCGAGAAATGCTCGAAAAGAAAGGGCATATTTTTACTAGCGAAACAGATACCGAAGTTATTGCGCACCTTGCTACCGAGTATCTCAATCAAGGGGAGTCTGCCAAAACTGCTACCCAAAAAACACTTCAACAATTACATGGCGCCTTTGCCCTTGCTCTTCTGTTTAAGGACAAACCCGATACTATTTTCTGTGCCAGACGCGGAAGTCCTCTTGCCATCGGGCTTGGAGAAGGCGAAATGTTTATAGGATCGGACGCCTTGGCTCTTGCCCCCCTCACTCAAAAAATTTGCTATTTGGAAGAAGGCGACTGGGCTGAAATTGGAAAAACCACCTTCACGGTTTATGATGAAACGAATCAGAGTGTCACTCGCCCTATCAAACAAACGGCCTTAACAGGGGCCATGATCGGCAAAGGGGACTATAAACATTTCATGCTGAAGGAAATCTTAGAACAACCTGCCGTCATGGGAGATGTTTTGCATGCGTATTCAAATCCCCATACAATGGATTTTGCCTTTCCAGAGTTCCCCCTGCCCTTTGAGGCTATTGCGTCCCTTAGAATTATTGCTTGCGGGACTTCCTATTATGCAGGATTGACCGCCCAATATTGGATAGAAAAATACGCAAGAATTCCAGTAACCGTGGATATCGCCTCCGAATTTCGGTACCGCAAACCCCCACTCCCTAAAAATGGCGTGGCCCTTTTTATTTCACAATCAGGCGAAACTGCGGATACCTTAGCTGCCCTTCAGTATGCAAAAGACCAAGGTCAAACGATTATTGGCATGGTCAATGTGCCTGAAAGTTCGATTGCACGTCTGAGCGATGTTGTTTTGGAAACCCATGCGGGTCCTGAAATTGGCGTCGCATCCACCAAAGCTTTTACGGCGCAATTAATGGTTCTTGCATGCCTTTCACTGCATCTTGCCGGCAAAAGATCTTTGATCAAGGAAGACGAGAAAAAAGACCTATTTCAGGCGTTGCTGGCTATTCCAGAGGCTATGAACCAATTGTTGTTGGAGGAGAGCCCTTTCATTCAATGCTCTAACTTTTTGCTTGATGCAAGAGACGTGATTTATATGGGCCGTGGCACCAGTTTTTCAATTGCCATGGAAGGGGCCCTAAAACTGAAAGAGCTTTCCTATATTCATGCTGAAGGCTACGCTGCTGGCGAAATGAAACACGGACCTATTGCTTTAATTGATGAAAAGGTTCCCGTCATTGTCGTTGCCCCCAGCGATTCTTTGTATGAAAAAACCGCCTCCAACGTGGAAGAAGTCATCGCCCGCAAAGGCCAAGTCGTTTTCATTGGAGACAAGGATGGTATCCATCCCTTTAAGGACAAGGCAGCAATCACCTTGGAAATGCCAAAGATCCATGCCTTTACGGCGCCTCTTCTTTATGCGTTGCCGATGCAAATGATCGCCTACCATACCGCAACGCTTAAAGGCACGGATGTTGACCAACCTAGAAACTTAGCAAAGTCCGTTACGGTGGAGTAGAAAAAGGAATTCGGGAAATTTGGTTAGAAAATTTGGTTGCGGGGGTAGGATTTGAACCTACGACCTTCAGGTTATGAGCCTGACGAGCTACCGGGCTGCTCCACCCCGCGATACGTTAAGTTAAAGTATATGTAACACAGGTTCTTTGGAAATCCTAGGTTTTTTTTTCAAAAAATTTTCACCTAAAATCTTTTTTATGGGACAATGATTCCCTTTCACAATGAATATTATTATGACTATAATCATTCTATACTGTATATAATAATATACATTAAGAGGATAAAATGCCTAGAAAAACCGCGCGCCTCTCTTTTGCCCTAGAGGACATTTTGAAAAGAGTTGGAGAAAATATCAAGCTTGCACGCCTACGGCGTAAAATTACAGCCGCTATGTTAGCTGAACGGGCAGGCATGACACGCATGACGCTCTCTAAGGTCGAAAAAGGGGACAGGGCAGTCACTTTTGGCGCCTATGCGAGTGCCTTATTTTCCCTTGGTCTTGAAAAGGACCTTCTCCTGATTGCAGGGGATGATCCCTTAGGAAGGCGTCTACAAGATGCTGGGCTGATCCACACAAAACAACGCGTTCCAAAACGGAAAACACCTGCAGGTGCCCTCCCATGAAATAGTGCTCATGAAAAATTCTTTCCGTGTGGTAGATATTCCTTCTTTATAACCATTTGCCAAAAAGTTGAAAAAAAATTACTATCCCTTTTAGTAAATAAAAGGACATTAATGAACCCTTATTTTAAAAGTGCCTATAAACGATGGTTGTGGATGATTATTCCACTCGCTTTTCTATGGGCCTTAATTTTAGGGAGTGCCCGTTAGTGGAAAGCCATTCCAAAAAGATTCTAGTCGACCACTTAACCGTTACTTATGGCAAAACTGTTGCCCTTGAGGATATAAGTGGCGCTATCGAGCCGAACAGTTTAATAGCGATCTTTGGTCCCAATGGAGGCGGAAAAAGTACGTTTGTAAAAGTCCTTGCGTCTTTGATTAAACCAACAAAGGGAAGCATTACGCACCATTGTCAAAGCACCTGCCAACCCGCCTATCTTCCTCAGCAATCAACCATGCACCGTTCTTTCCCCATTACAGTTCGTGAAGTCGTTGCAATGGGCCTTTGGCATACGGTTGGGGCCTTTAAATCACTGACAAAAACGCACCAAAGCCTAATTGACCAAGCGTTAGAGCGTGTTGGGCTCCAGGACTATGATAGCCGGCTGATTGAAACCCTTTCAGGGGGGCAATTTCAGCGTATGCTTTTTGCGCGTGTCATTCTAGAAGATTCATCACTGATTATTCTTGATGAACCTTTTACAGCAATTGACATTCATACATCCCAAACGCTTTTAGCGTTGATCCAAGAATGGCACCAAAAAGGCAAAACCATCCTTGTGGTTTTACACGATCTTGAGATGGCTCGAAAATACTTTCCTGAGACCATCCTCCTTTCAAAGCATTGCCTTGGATGGGGCCCTACCTCAAAAGTCCTGACAGACAAAAACATCATGAATTCCTACCATGCCGAGAAAATAGACCGTAAGAGGAACCATGTTTAAAGAATTTTTCTTATCTCCGTTCCACTACGAATTTATGCGCAACGCCTTACTCAGCTGTTTTTGCCTTAGTTTGGGCTGTGGGCCTGTTGGGGTTTTCTTGATCCTTCGGCGGATGAGCTTGATGGGGGACGCCCTTTCCCACGCCATTCTCCCAGGGGCGGCAATAGGCTATATGATCGCAGGCCTATCCCTTCCCGCTTTAAGTTTGGGCGGATTTATAGCGGGTCTTTTGGTAGCCTTGCTGGCAGGGCTTGTGTCAAGAACGACCCTTTTAAAAGAAGACGCAAGCTTTGCAGGATTTTTCTTAATCGCCTTGGCTCTTGGGGTTTTTATTATTTCTATGGGCAAAAGTTCCATCGATTTGATGAATATTTTATTTGGGTCTGCCTTGGCCGTAAATCATCAAACCTTGCTTCTTATGGGAACCATCACAACCTTTACCCTTTCAACCCTTGCAATCATTTATCGCGCTTTAGTCGCTGAGTGCTTTGATCCCCAATTTTTTGGACGTGTTCATGGACATGGGACATTTTACCATATTCTATTCCTTATGCTGGTTGTTTTAAACCTCGTGTCTGGGTTTCAATCTATGGGAACGCTTTTATCCCTTGGAATGATGATGCTTCCAGCAACGGCCGCCCAATTCTGGACCCGCAAGATTTGGCCCATGGGAGCAATCGCTGTTTTGATTGGGCTCGTTTCTGGCTACAGTGGTCTTTTAGTTTCTTACCACATGAACTATCCCACCGGCCCTTCAATTGTCTTAATTGCAGGACTTATTTATATTTTTTCTCTTTTATTTGGAGCCAAAGGCAGTATTCGTCACTATATTACCAACAGAGTTAAACAATCATGACCCGCGTTTTTTTATTTTTATTTTTAACCATTGCTGGGGTTTTACAGGCAAAGCCCCTGTCCGTTGTCGTAAGTTTTAGCATTTTAAAAGACTTGGTCCAACAAGTGGGTCAAGATAAGGTACAGGTTGAAACCATTGTCGCACCCGATGGGGATAGCCATGCATACGAACCAACGCCCTTTGATGTTAAACGGATTGCCCAAGCAAATATTGTCTTTATCAATGGTTTAGGGTTTGAAGGGTGGATTGAACGGCTCGTTCAAGCCTCAGGCTTTAAAGGCCCCCTGATTACTGTTTCAAAAAAAATTCACCCTCGCTCGGTATTTGAAGGGCGCTTGGTCGAAGACCCACATGCCTGGCATAGTGTTCAAAATGCGATTGTGTACGTCTATGCAATCAAAGAAGCGCTCATTGAGGCCGACCCTGATAACCAGGCATTCTATGAAAAAAATGCAAACGCCTATATTACCCGTCTTATGGCTCTAGATGAATCCATCCGCCGTTCTTTTGCCCTACTGCCGCCAGAACACCGAAAGATCATCACCGCCCACGATGCCTTTGGATATTACGGCAATAACTACGGTATTGAGTTCTTATCGCCCGTTGGAACGAATACAGAGTCAGAGCCTTGCGCCAAAGATATTGCAGGATTGATCGATTCTATTAAACGCCTCAAGGTTAAAACTATTTTTATGGAAAATATTACGAATCCAAAATTGATTGAACAGCTTGCTCATGAAACGGGAGCCAAGGTGGGCGATGTTATTTATTCGGATGCGCTATCAGAGCAGACAGGCCCTGCCCCAACTTATGAAGCCATGATCCGCCATAATACAGATCTTTTCTTAAAAGCTATGCAGGAAATGGGAAATCAGTGCTAAGCCCTTTGATACCCTACATCCTTTGAACGGACTGAACCGAAAACAAAAACCGTAGAAGTCCCATGAGTCTTTCAATGTGTTCTTTGTCTTTGACTTGAAGGTCCATCATAATATCAAAAGAGTCTTTATACCGTTTTAAAACCCTAATATTCACTAGTTCCACTTTTTCTTTAGCAACCAGTGTTACAACATCTCCCAATGCGCCAATAGTGTTTTTAAGGGATACAAGAAGGCGTCCAGAAAAAAACAAATTTTCTGTTTTGCCCCAATGAATATCAAGTGCTTTTCCGTTTTCTTCTTGCTTGCTTTTGAAAAGATCACACTGATGACGATGGACGACCAGTCCTTTTCCCTGAACAACCACGCCAATAATCTTATCTCCGGGAATAGGATGGCAACACCCAGCGTAATGAATGGGCATCTCTGAAAAAGGCCCTTGAACAGCCCCCATTTCTTTTTTCGGGGAATTAAGGTATTCATCGTCTTTTGGTAATGGTCTTGTCAGAAGCTGGGCATTTTGAATAACGTTCTTGACCTCAGCAATCGATACCCTTCCCTCTCCTAGAAACGCTAAAAGATCATCGAAAGAGTGCAAAGAAAAGTACTTCAAGACACGTGATTCCGATTTCACATAGGTCTGTTTTTCACTTTCTTCCAATTCTTTGGTGTAAATCTGTTGACCCAGTGCCTTAAACTGTAGGCGTTTTTGCATTCTTAGAAAACGACGGATATTAGCCTGGGCTTTACCACTAATTGCATACTGCTCCCAATCAGAAGAGGGTTGGTAATTCTGCCCTGTTATAATCTGAACGCTATCCCCTGTTTGAAGTTCGGTTTTTAAAGGAACGACGTGCCCATTAACATAAGCCCCCGTACATTTGTTACCAACTTCTGAGTGAACATTATAGGCAAAGTCAATGACTGTTGCGCCCCTTGGAAGACTGATCATGTCTCCTTTAGGGGTAAAACAAAGAACTTGATCTTGAAACATTTCGAGTTTTGTTTGTTCCAAAAATTCTTCAGCGCCCGATGTTTTTTCTAAAATATCCAGAAGACCCTGCAACCATTGATATTTCTTAACATCATGCGCTGGGGCCCCTTGTTTATAATGCCAGTGAGCGGCGACGCCCCGCTCTGCGACTTCTTCCATGTATTTTGTTCGAATTTGTATTTCAATACGCGTGCCATGGGGCCCCAAAACCTTCGTATGCAGGGATTGATAGTGATTCGCTTTTGGCGTTGAAATATAGTCTTTGAAGGTATTGGGTATAACAACTTTTGCATGATGAATAAGACCCAATGCCTGATAACAATCAGCTTTTGCCTCTACAATAATCCTAAATCCAAACAAATCGGATAGTTCATCAAAATTAATATTTTTCCGCTGTATTTTTCGCCAAATAGAATAGGATTTCTTTTCACGCCCGTAGACATAGGCCGCAAGCCCTCCTTCTTTCAAAATGGATTGCAAATTTTCAACAACACTTTGAACGATATCCTTTCCCTTTTCATGAAATTCCTCAAGACGAGCAACAATCGACTGATAGGATTCAGGATGAATAACAGCAAACGCTAAATTTTGGAGTTTTTCCTGAACGCCTGACATACCAATTCTTTGAGCCAAAGGGGCATAAATTTCTAAGGTTTCAAAAGCCACGTGTCGCCGACTTTCTTCTGAAGGCAAAAAATGAAGCGTTTCCATGTTGTGGAGTCGATCCATCAATTTCACAATAAGCACCCGAATATCTTGGGCCATTGCGATAACCAGTTTTCTTAAATTTTCTGCTTGTGCGTGACTTTTGGTCTGAAAGTTAATTTTTGATAGCTTTGTAACGCTACTCACCAAAAATGCAACTTCGCTTCCAAAGATTTTTTCAACATCTTCAAGCGTTGCCACCGTATCCTCAACCGTATCGTGCAAAAGACCTGCAATAATCGATGAAAGATCCAATTTAAGATCAGCAAGCATGAAAGCAACGGATAGAGGGTGCGAAATATAAGGATCGCCTGAGGCTCTTTTTTGCTCCTTATGATGACTTTCTGCAAAATCGTAAGCTTTTTGAAGCAAGGAAGCATCAAAACCACTGTTATAAGACCTTATTTTTTCAATAAGGCCCTGAATCGTATTGTTCTTTTGATCGGTATTGGCAGAATTCTTAAATGGTATCTGGGTCATCGGTAATGGTTAACCCATCTTCCGCTAATTCTTCCTCGATGTTAGCATCTTCTGATTCCTCTAACATGTTTAACCACGCTGTTTCTTCTGCAAGAACAGTTAAAACATCTTGCTCTTCATCATCTACTTGAACGTGATTTTGCAAGGATCGAATAATAGAATCATGGAGGGTTTCCACAGAAACGGCCCCAGCTGCAATTTCCCTGAGAGCAATCACGGGATTTTTATCTTTTCTTGGATCAATCGAAATAAGCGCACCACTTAAAATTTGTCTAACACGTTCTACGGCCTCTAAAACAAGGTCAAACCGATTGGGAACTTTTGATTCGCAATCCTCTACTGTAATCCGTGCCATCTATTACTCCTTTTAATTCTCAGGCTAAAGCCGATAAAATTCTACACTTTTTGATATTATAGATTATATATACATATAATTTGCATGAAGTCTAGTTTCTAGTATATATATTTTTTATGATTCACACCCAAGATAATTTTTCTTACATTGACACAAACGAAGGCTTGCAAGCATTTTGTGAGCGTGCTTTGTCTGAAAGTGTTATAACCGTCGACACAGAGTTCATTCGACAGTCCACCTACTTTCCAAAGCTTGCAACCATCCAAATCGCAACACCCTCTGAGGCTGCTATTATTGATGCGATTGCCCCTTCTTTGGATTTAAGCCTCTTAAAAATCCTATTTTTTAACCAAGATATTCTCAAAGTATTGCACTCTGGCCGCCAGGATTTAGAAATTTTCTATGCACTTTGGCAGGAACTCCCCTTTCCGATTGCGGATACACAGGTGATGGCCATGGTAGATGGGTTTGGAGATAGCGTTGGATATGAATCACTCGTAAAGCAGCTAACGAAAAAAAACCTTAATAAATCATGCCGAGATTCCAACTGGATGCGTCGCCCCCTAAGCAAAGAACAGTTACGTTATGCGGCAGATGACGTGATTTATCTTTTAGAAGTTTATCACAAGCTTCACTCTAAAATCCAAGCGCGCCTTAGTTGGATCAAAGAAGAAATGGCCTTCTTAGAGGATCCAAAAGTCTATGCCTTCTCTCCAGAGAACGCCTGGCGTCGCCTTAAGATACCCACTCCAATTTCTTCTGAGTTTTTTAATAGAATTCGGGCCCTTGCAGCCTGGCGTGAAACAGAAGCTGTTAGGCTTGATCGCCCGCGTAATTACATTATACAGGATGTTAACCTATTAGAAATTGCCCAAAGCAAAAGCCCTGCCATCAAAGTTCAGAATTTTATTGAAAGATACCGCAATAAGAAAACTTACGCAGAATCTATTTTAAAATGCATTGAAGATGCAAAGACTTATGAAGATTTTCCCAAAGAACTTCATCAGCTCCCTCCGTCACTTACAGCCAATGAAGGAGCGCTTCTGGAAGTTCTAAAGATTTATTACAAACTTGCAACCAGTGACCACAACGTTGCTCAAAAGCTCGTCTCTAACTCAGAAGAACTGAAAGAACTTGTGCGCACAAAAAACCCCTCTCTTAAGGTGCTTCAGGGATGGCGATATGATGTTTTTGGTAAAATAGCTCTTGAATTCTTGGAGGGAAAAAAAATCCTACAAGTAGTCAATGGTCGACTTGAAAGCCTGGACACTGTCTAGGAAATTGGCAGCTTAGGGCAAGGATTCATCTCCCAGTTAACCTAGTGCAACCTTGTGCCCCATAGCCAAAACAGAATATCCTTATGTTTTTAACCAATCGTTAAGGTCAATTATTTTATAGAAATAATTTGTTTCTACAACTTTGTCGCTAACGCCGTTTAAATGAATAAGAACAGGATTAACCACACTATTTCTAGCCCTTTCTAAATTATTCAACTTTGTTTTCATTTCTTCAATAATTTCTGCGCCAATAATATTGCGAGAAAACTTTATTTCCACAGCGTATAAAACACCTGTTCGCAACTGAATCAACCTATCTATTTGACACCCCTTTCTTGTAGTTGTGCCTTTTTGAGAAAATACCCCACTTGCCATAATGTCTTCTAAAGGAATTTTTAAATCTTGATAGAGCCTTTTTACATTGCCAGCCACAAGCGTTTCCACCTGCAGCCCCACCAACCCATCCCATCCAGGAAGTTGAGATAAAGGGATGGTTTCAAATAAATTTTGATTTATTTTCTGAATTTGAGCGTTAATAAAGCGAAAATGAAACCTAATAAATTGATCTTTAACAGCATAAATTGATTGTTTGGTCGGTTTTAAAGTTTTAAGCGACCACCCTTTATTTTCCTCAACAAAACCACAAAGGATTAAATCATGTAAATATTTGCTAATGCTTCCGCTTCGTCCATAGTTTAACTTTTTTCTGAGATTCGTTTGGTTACAAGGAGAGTGGATTAAAACTTCCATGATTTCCTTATAAATACGTCCTCTTTTACTAAAAACATCTTCGAAAATACGGTCAAATTCTCCCACTAAGGTGCTATCCTTTAAAAAGCACATTTGTTTAATATTTTCATCCGCAGTTAAGGTGCCATCTATTTGCTCTAAATACCAAGGAATTCCCCCTGTTACACTGAGTACCTTTAAAATTTCGTGAGCAGACGTTTGGAATTTTGCCAGCTTTAAAAAGCTCATAGACTCAGAAAGACTAAAAGGTTCAAGAGTGATTATTTTATGAATGCGTCCAAAAAAAGCCGTGCTTTGAATAATATTTTTTTCTATCCAAGTTGATACGGACCCGCACAAAATAAAAAGTAAGTTTTGATTTTTAGAAAAAAGAAAATCCCAGGCATTCTTTAGTTTTGGCAAAAATGAAGGATCTTTAGATCCCATCCAAGAGATTTCATCAAACAGTAAAACGGTAGGTTTTGTTGAAATTGATCGGTGGAGAAACTCAAAGGCATTATCCCAGTCATAAAAGACCATTTGCGGGAGATTCATTTGACTGCTGAGTTGATTAGAAAAGGCTTGTCTTTGGGTTTGAGCCTCTATACCCTCTGTCGGCGCTATTCCTGCAAATCTTAAAAATTGATATTTCTTTCCTATTTCTTCGACAAGTCTACTTTTACCAATACGACGACGCCCTCGTATTACAACTAAGTGTGCGTTCGGCTTTTCGATTAACCCTTCGAGAATTGAAAGTTCTCGAACTCTTCCAATAAATTGCATCTAATGCCCTTTCTATGCGATTAAATATATCTTGCGCGAGTTAATAATGCAATATTATCTCGCGCATCTTGCAAAAAAAGCTCATCTTGCGCGAGTTAATTTAATCAGTCATTTCCTTTTACTTTCTCTTCTTTTGTTGATAAGTATTGATAATACCTGACTTTTAAGAGGATCAAGTATGCTGTTCGGTAAAAGAAAACAATCCTTAAGAGCCCTTTTAAAACCCATTATCCCTCCTCTTTGCCCGCTTTGTCATAGTGTCATAGAGGCAGATGAGAGTCTTTGTGCCCCCTGTTGGAAAGACCTTGACTTTATTTCAGATCCTCAATGCAGTGCGTGTGCTTTTCCTTTAGAGTGTGGAGAAAACACCACCCTTCTTTGTGGTGCATGCCTAAAGGATCCGCCCCCTTTTTCAAGAACAAGGGCAGCTTTTCGGTATACTCCCTCTTCCAGAAATCTTGTCCTTCAGCTAAAGTATGGCGATGCTACTCATCTTGTCCCTTTATTCACGCAATGGATGACGCGTAACAAGGATATTTTTCAAGGTGTCGATGCCCTAATCCCTGTCCCTCTTCATTGGACACGTCTTGTATATCGGGGATTTAATCAGGCCGCCCTTTTAGCGCGATCCTTATCCAAAACAACCGAAATCCCTCTTTGGGCATCCCTATTAAAACGTCCTAAAAAAACCGCCTCTCAAGGAACTTTGTCAAAAGAAGACCGACAAACGTCCTTACGTCAGGCCTTTTATATAGACCCAAAATATCGACCTTTTCTTAAAGGGAAAACTGTCATCCTTGTCGATGATGTGATGGCATCAGGTTCTACAGTGAAATTTTGTACTGAAACCCTTTTGACAGCCGGCGCTAAGGAGGTTAGAGTGATTGTACTATGCAGATCTTAATGCTTTTGACCCACTTTTTTATGACGTTAGACGGTGACCCTATGACCCACAATCCCATTACTATTTATACGACTAATTACTGCCCCTACTGCACACGGGCAAAAGACCTACTCAAAACAAAAGGTCTTACGTTCACAGAAATTGATGTAACAGACAGTCCCTCTTTACGGGAAGAAATGGTCGCTCGATCTAACGGACGACGTACAGTCCCACAAATATTTATTGCAGAGCATCATGTGGGGGGATTTGACGACCTGTCACACAAACATTCTACAGGTCAATTAGATGGCCTTTTGAAACCCGCCTAATACGACGATCGTTAGCTAAAACAAGGGTCTTTTATACCGAGCTTTCAGCCCCGCCGCTTACGCATGACTTAACTGTAAGATTTCAGATTCTGAAAGACCTGTGTCTTCAACAATTTCCCGAAGCGGATGGTTGCGTGCTAACATTTTCCGTGCCATAGCTTTCATGCCGTCCATAAAACCTTCTGCTTTCCCTTCAGCTTTACCTTCAGCTTTACCGTGATCAATGCCTTGCTGGAATCCCTCAAGACGGCCAAGGTTCATGCCCTCAGCACGGCCAAAGTTCATTCCTTCCTCTCGTCCCTGAATAACCCCCGCTTCGCGTTCTTCGGCAAAAGCTTCGCTATACTGGCTCCAGTCGGGCTTCTCTTTCCGGTATTCTTCTGTAAACGCCTCACTCCAATTCCTCATTTCTAACATGGTCATCATCTCCTCTTGAGCTTCATTAAAGTAGGAAGGTATCTTCTCTATCCTATGGGATTCCTTAAATATTTCAAGCTGATTATCCCCATGCGCAGCATGGATAATCACCCCTGTGCATACAGGGGCCCAGTACTATATTTTTTAACTGGATCCCAGCTTTCGCTGGGAACCGTCTTGATCCCTTTGTGTCCGCCCTCTAAGCCTAATCTTGGGTAGGGCTGTGGACATTGATTCTGCGGAAACGATATCGTGGCGTCCCGTAAAATCCTTAATCATTGCTAAACGCACCCGTGCATTATGGAGCACCATCTTAAAGGTCGAATCCATCGTTGCCCGTGCGTACCGACCTTCTTCTAATTCACCGTCTTTTTTCATCTCTTTATCCTTTTATTTTCTCCCCAAAGCCTAGGACAGAAATCCCTCAAGAAAAAGCGAAAAGAGGTTGAAAAATCTTCAAAAATTCTCCTTTTTAGATGTGTTTTTAAGAAAAAGAATGCCTAGAAGGTTTTTTGTTAAGTAGATGGGGACTTTTGACTGATCTTCTTCTCTGTCTCGTCAAAAAAAGCTTGCCTAGCCGTACCCCGGATTTAATCCGGGGGTAGGCTGGTTGAAAAACTTCCGAAAAATCTCAAATTTAGATGTATTTAGAGAGAGGAGCGTTCTGTTCCTAAAATAGATCGCACCTGATTTTCTGTCGTTTTTTTGAGTTCAATTAATCTTTGTCCTTGATCCCAAAGAGAGGGGAGACCCAATCTTTTTTGATGATAACGCATCATTTTTAAGGGAAGCCCTTCTTGGAAAAGCTCTCGAAAATCCTCATCAATTACAATGACCTCTGCGATAGGAAGACGTCCTAGGTATCCATAGTCATTGCAGTGAAGGCAGTTCATTCCTTTTTTGCATAAGGGACAAATTGCAGGGATAAGTCTTTGATTAATAATATGCGTTAAAGAGGGTAGTAAATCATTTAAAGTACCCCCCAAATCAGCAAATCGTTGGGGAACCATAAAGCTATCCCCAATATGAAGTGTTGAATAAACATGATGACCCGTCATAGCAGCTCTAATAGTTGCTTTGGCCGTTTCATCATCTCGGACTTCCCCGACCAATATCACATCTGGATCATGGCGTAAAAGCGACCTGATCCCTCCTGCAAAATCCAAAGGACCCTTATCTAGAATTTCTGTTTGACGGCTTCCAGGCAAAAAACATTCAATTGGTTGCTCAAGGGTCGCAACAGACTGCTGAGCAATCAGGTGCTCGTTCAAAAGACCGTAAAGAGTTGTTGTTTTTCCGCTGCCTGTTGGTCCTGTAACCACAACAAGTCCTTCTGGTTTTTGTGTCACAGATTTTAAAAGGGATAGGGTATCAGGATCAAAGCCAAGAGCTTCCAAATTTGGAGCGCCCTTGAAAAGGTCTAAAAACCGAATTGTTATGCTTTCTCCCCATTGGGTGGGATGCGTAGAAATACGACATTCTGTTGTCCGTCCTCCCAAGGAAAAAGAAGCTTTCCCACTTTGGGGAACCAGCCTTTGGGCAATATTTAAATTTGCAAGCCACTTTAATCTTACACAAAATCTTTCCCAGTAGTTTAAATGGAAAGAAAAATGAAAGCGATGAAGCCCATCAATTCGATAATAAATTCGAACAAAATGAGGTTCTGGAACGAGATGAATATCTGAGGCATTTTTATTGATAGCTTCCGATAACAGACGATCAACAATTTCAGCGGTATAATTCTCTAACGCATCAAGAGTTTGGGTATTTTGGAATAAATTTTTTATGGTTTTTTCTTTGTCATAAAGCTTCGAAAGACATGATAAAAACTCATCTTGTGTCAGAGGGTGGTACGAAAACTTTTTAAAATTGCTGTAGTATCCTTTGATAATGTCCCGTGCCATTATGTCATGCGGCCTGCATAATCCAATCGTTAGGCACCCATTCTCTTGGAAAAGGGGTAAAATTTGATGACGCTCTGCAAGAGAACGCGGAAATATCTTTGCAAGGTCTGACTCTATAAGAAAAATCAGGGTATCTTTGGAAGTGAAGTCTTTTTTTTGCTGTTCCATTTTGGACCTCTTATTGGTTTTCTTAAGAAAAACCCTAACCCATTAAAGGGGGCCAAAAAAGTTGATTTAATGGAGATTTTTCAACTAAATCGATAGGAAAGACTTAAAAAAGAAAGGTTTATAAAGGGTTATTAAGAATCCCAAGGAAAGGGCGGGGGCAAAAGGAATCGTCATCTTTTTTGGAAAAAAGAAAGCCATAAGGCACCCTATTCCTCCAGAAAGCATAAGAAAAAAGGGAAGTTGATCAAGGGAAAGAAAAAGCGAAAGAACAGCCCAAAGTTGTACATCGCCAAAGCCCAGAGCCGTTCGTTTTTTGATTTTAGACACACAAAAACCAAGGCCCCAAAAAAGTCCGCTTCCTAAAATCGCTACGCTGCCTTGTATAAAAAAAGATTTTTTTGTTTCAATAATCCATAAAATCCCAAGACCAAACAAAAAAAGAATGGCAGGAATTGGAATATATTTTGTTTTGATATCAACCCAACTTACAAAAAGGAGTGTGAATAGAAGCAATGTTTGAATAAGGATGTCCATTTGAATTTGCCGGTACCTAGCAAGCACAAGGGGCTTAAAAGGATATAGTGGGGCGAGTGATGGGAATCGAACCCACGACCCCCAGTGCCACAAACTGGTGCTCTAACCAACTGAGCTACACCCGCCATTATCAAGAGTCTATGGGTTTAGTACCGTTTCTGATCGGTTTCGTCAAGGAATTTGACAACTAAAAATAAAAACCTCTAATAAATTTTGATAAATCATGGACTTTTTAAAAACATTTAAGTACCGTTATGGCTCAAAATTATAAAAAAGGAGATAAGATATGATTCAGTCCTTCCTAGCTTTTCTTATCCTTATTGCAACAACAACGATCGGAAGTCTTGTGCCTGTTGATATTGTTACGCAGCACTCTAAAGGCTACTCCTGTGAAGAACTTACCTTAATTAAAGAAGATTTAAATAACATCGATCGATTGCTTTTTAGGGGAAAAAAGCCGAGCAAACACCCATTTTATATTGCAACAGCGGGTGGGCCTGGAGCTTGCAAATCCACTATCCTTGAAACACTTCTGCACGAGGACCCCTCTTTTAAAAATGTAGTTTATGTAGATCCAGATCCACAATCTTTGAGACTTATGATCAATACATATTTAACAAAATCGTTATCTTTTTATGCGATCAGCAAGAAAGAATCTTTCGCAAAGGCTCAAATGAATGCCTATAATTATTGGCGTGGAGGGTCAAACTATATTGCCTGTACGCTTTTGAATAAGGCTTTTGATAAAAGGTTTAATATTGCTCATGGGACAACCAGCACTTCTCCTGCTGTTGAAAATCTTTATAAAACTCTTAAAGCAAATGGGTATAAGATTTATCTGGTTCTCTGTTATGCAGAACCAGAAACTCGGGCAAATGCTATTGCGCATCGATCGGTCACACAAGCAAATTACCAAGTGACACCAGAAGATGCAGTTGAAAAAGGTAAAGTGTTCCCAGAAAGATTTCCTATTTATTTTAAATACGCAGACTCTTTAAGGTTTTATTGGACTTGTGATTTTAGTACAGGATCCAAAGAAGTTGCGCGTATAGAAAACAAATCCCTTAAGATTTTTGATAAAAGTGGATATGAAACTTTCGTTGAACAATACACCAAAGAACGTGCTGCCGCTGGCAATACCTGGCCTGCATGGGAAGAACTGTTAAAAATCCAAGAGATTGAGTCTTAATAGTTTTGTTGACTCCTGTCAGATTCTTTGTCACATTTTAAAGAATCTTGGGGGATAGTTTAGTGGTAGAACCCTCGACTCTGACTCGAGTAGCCAAGGTTCGAATCCTTGTCCCCCAGCCACCCTACGCCCTTCTAACTACGCTAAAGCTTCGTTAGACAGGTCGGGCTTCGGGTGGCAAGCCACCTGAAGGCCGTTAGGGCTAGGAGTGCCGCCCGAAGCCTTGGCGTAGGGTGGCTGATAAAGAATTCCTATTTTTATTTCCTTCCCCCTTTATTAGATAACAGTTATGCGTCCCTAGCTAATTTTCTAGTTACTTTCCTCATCCTCTTCTTCCTCATCGTCCTTGTTGCCAATGTTTCTCAATGGCTTTTCTTTTGAGTCAATTCCGACTAAGTGTTCAGCTTCTCCGTCTTGAAGGGCATTAATTGGTTGCTGTTTTAAATTCACTCCCCCCAAAGGAATGATGGCCATAGGCATATTTTCAGGGGGTGTTATACTATTGAGGGCCCCTTCCATAGGGCTAATGTCATAGTCAGCAGAAAATTCTTGCATTGAACTCCATAAATCGTTATGGGCCTTGTCACGCAGAATCGTGCCTCGAAATTCAACGTTTTTAACATGGTCAAAGCCAAGC
>Ga0194129_10003111_pt1 | contig 23541 bp, 26 predicted proteins | sample TA2KigCa35mmetaG_FD_150862 | JGI IMG/M metagenome (GOLD analysis project Ga0194129, IMG submission 150862) | Freshwater microbial communities from Lake Tanganyika, Tanzania - TA2015038 Kigoma Deep Cast 35m | ecosystem: Environmental > Aquatic > Freshwater > Lake | place: Tanzania: Lake...
TCCATCAGGGCCAGCAGGAAAAATCCTCCTGCACCACAGGCCGGATATAGAACTGCAGCCTATCTGTCCCACCACACACAAAACGATCTTGACAAACGGGAGGCGTCCATATAGGCAGCATGAACCCCGAGCCGCCGCCTGGGCTGCAGACCACCGTGCCGATCAGCTTTCGGCGCCGGGGCGGCAAGGCCGTGATCGTGCTGCCGGACGGGTCGCGCGCCGTCGGCGCGCCTTCCATGGTCATCGACAACACGATGATCAAGCTGATCGCCCGGGCCCACCGCTGGCAGCAACTGCTGCTCCAGGGGGTGTACGCCTCTATCGAAGAACTGGCTGAGGCCGAAGCCATCAACCCATCCTACGTGAGCCGGGTGATGCGCCTGTCCTGCCTGGCACCCAGCATCACCGAGGCAATCATGGAGGGGCAGCACCCAGCCCACCTCACCGCCAAGGAACTGCTGGCGCCCTTCCCGCTGGCCTGGGCGGCTCAGCAGGCGCACTTCAAGCTCGGCTGATCAGTGCCGAGGCCTTCCAAAGTCGAAAAACATCGGGGTTGGCTTCCGCTGCGGCGCCAACGGCCGGTTTTGACCTTCATGAGTCGGTCCTGTGCTTGATGTCGCTGCCGTGAAGCCGCCGGTCAGATCGGTTGGTCGCGGCTGCTCAAGCGCGTCTTCGACATCGACATGCAGCACTGCCCGAACTGCGGCGCCGGGGAGCTGAAGATCATCGCGGCCATCCTGGAGCGGCAGGTGATTGAGAAGATCCTTGGCCATCTCGGACTGGATCCGCAGCCGCCGCCCAAGGGTAGGGCGCGCGAGGCGGGGCTGCATTTCGTTGCTTGAGCCGCCCGCGCCGTCGCATACCTATCGCTGCGGGCTGCGGGCACCCTGCCGCCAGGGTGGCGCTGCGCGCTGTGTCGGCAAGCCATAGCCAATATCAGGGTCAACCCTGAGGCGGGGCCCATCCTGCGAGCCGTGAGCGTTCAAAGACCTGCCAACGCCGCCGTGGCCTTTTTGTGCTCGCAGAACGCGGCTTTCATCAACGGTCATGTGTTGGTGATTGACGGCGGTTGAAGTGCCACCAACTGGGTCGGGCCGACGCCGGCGTGAGGGCGCCCAGGCCCGTCCGGACAGCCACGCGCAGGGGTCTGCGGCCAGGAAGTCGGAGCGGAGGCTATTTGTTCTATTGACAGGACAAGTGAGCCAAGGGAAGATGCCTTTTTCTTTTCTTCATCTGTATCGTTATGGAACTGTCCGACAAGAGCGCGCGTCAGCTTTTTGCGCAGGTCAAGGCCAACTCCACCCGCAAGCGCTTCGGCTTTGGCAAGATGCCAGCCCTGATCAACATCGACCTGCAAAAGGCCTACACCTGTGTTGGTGAATTTGCCACCGCCTACGGGACCGACCCGCGTCAGCTCGACCATGTCAATCGACTGGCCCAGGCCTTTCGCGAAAAGGGCTTCCCGGTGGTGTGGACCTATGTGGCCTACATGGACTCCGGAGAAGACTGCGGGGTCTGGGGCACGCGCACCAACACCCCTGATTCCTTGCAAAACATCAAGGTCGGAAGCCGTCGCGCAGAGTTTGACGATCGCCTGCAGATTGACCGGCAACGCGACATCATCGTCAACAAGCGCATGGCCTCGGCCTTTTTTGAAACCAACCTGGGCTCCATCTTCACCTTCCACGGGGTCGATACCTGTGTGGTCACGGGCGGCTCGACTTCGGGCTGCGTACGCGCAACCGTGGTCGACAGCCTGCAACGCAGCTTGCGCACCATCGTGCCCGAGGAGTGCGTGGCCGACAAGCACGAATCGCCGCACTTTGCCAACCTGTACGACATGATGCTCAAGTACGCGGATGTGCTGACCATCGACGAGACGCTTGAGCAACTTGCCCGGGTGCCCGGCCGGGGAGTGCAGCCTTGAGCGCCTTGCCCACCCGGCGTGACCCGGGCTTTTATGACTACCTGCCCTATGACCAGCGGCCGGTGATTCGTTGGCCCGGTGGTGCACGGGTGGCTTTTTGGGTTGCGCCCAATGTGGAGTTCTACGAGCTCAATCCACCTCGAAACCCTGCGCGCGCGCCCTGGGCCCGGCCCGCGCCCGATGTGCTGAATTATTCCTATCGCGACTACGGTAACCGCACCGGCTTCTGGCGCATGCTCGATGTCATGAAGCGGTGCAATATGCGCGGTAGCGTCTCCCTGAATGTGGCTTTATGCGAGCATCACCCCGAAGTGATTCGGGCCTGCGCCGATGAGGGTTGGGAGTTTTACTCACACGGCACCTACAACACCCGGTATCTGATGGGTATGGACCCGTCTCAAGAACGCGCGGTCATCCAGGATTCCATTGACACCATCAAAAGGCACACTGGCCAGAAGCTCGATGGCTGGCTCGCGCCGGCGCTGACCTACACGCCCAACACCATGGACCTGGTGGCCGCGATGGGGCTGACCTATGTCTGCGACCTGTTCCATGACGATCAGCCGGGGCCGGTGAAAGTCAAGCAAGGACGACTGACCAGCATTCCGTATTCTCTCGAAATGAACGACACCATCGTCTACAACGTCAACCTGGTCTCACCGAGGCGCTACGGCGATATCCTCAAGCGCCAGTTTGACCGCCTGTACGCTGAGGGTGAGCGCTCGGGCACGGTGATGTGCATTCCTTTGCATCCTTATCTGATCGGGCAGCCGTATCGTCTGGCAGCCTTTGAAGAAGCGCTGGACTACATCACCCGGCATGGCAAGGTCTGGCTGGCCACTGGGCGCGAGATCGCGCACTATTTCAATGAGCACTATCACGCGGCCTTCACGGCAGCGGCTCATCCGGTGGGGGAGGCGCCATGAGCGACAAACCTTTGCCCGAGGACTATCTGTCCTATCCCCTGCGGCGTTACGGCATGGACCATGACCGCTACGACTGGTCGATACTGCCGCAGCGCAAGCCGGTGGTCTGGCCGCAGCGGGCGCGCGTTGCGTTGTGGGTGGTGCCGGCGCTGGAGTGGTTTCCGCTGAACATGGCGGGCGTGCCCTTCAAGCCACCCGGGGCGATGCAGACGGCTTACCCGGACCTGCGCCATTACACCCTGCGCGACTATGGCAACCGGGTCGGTATTTTCCGCATCATGGAGGTCCTGGGCGCTCATCGGATCGCGGCCACCGTGGCCGTCAATGCGGCTGTGACGCTGCGCTATCCGGCACTATTGCAACGCTGTCTCCAGCTGGGCTGGGAGGTGATCGCCAATGGCTTGGACATGGATCATCTTCACCATGGCGGATTGGATGTGCAGCAGGAGGCGCATTGGATCGCCCAGACCCTGGAAATCTTGCGCCAAGCCAGCGGGCAGCCGGTGCGCGGATGGTTGTCGCCGGCCAAGTCGGAGTCCTTCAAGACGCTCGATCTTCTTGGTCAGGCCGGGCTCGACTATGTCTGCGATTGGGTCAACGACGATATGCCTTACACCCTGCGAACGGAGGGCGGGCCTACTGTGGCGATGCCGCATCCGGTCGATATGGATGACTACACCATTTTGGTCAATAACCATCACACTGAAGACGATTTTCGCGACCAACTGATCGATCATTTCGATGTGCTCTACCGGGAGTCCAGTGCGGATAACGGTCGCATCATGGCCATCTCGCTGCACCCCTGGGTGATCGGGCAGCCTTATCGCATTGCAGCCTTGGAGCAGGCGCTGGCGCACATCATGAAGCACCGGGGCGTTTGGCCGGCCACCGGTTCGCAGATCCTTGACGCCTGGCGCGGCCAGCACCCTTGAATGTTGGACCAGCAAAGCCGTGCTGAGGCGCCGGGCCCTTGCTTGGCGCGTGGCGCTTCAGTGTGGCCGCATCACCTCGCCGAGGTCGTTCCAGACATCCTGGCGCACGATGAGCCCGCCAGCGACCTCAAAACGGTCGATGAAGCGGATGCCAGAAAAAGTGCTGCCGTCGAGCCATACGCCTTCGAGCGTTCCGCTGCAATAGACCACGGTTGCGTCCTCGCCCCAGCATTGGTCGATGCGCTCGAACTGCTTGCCGATGCGGCTGTAGCGCGTTTTGGCCCACTCCAGCAATTGGCTGAAGTGGCGCATTGCGGGGGCGCCGGGGAAGGTCATCACAAAGCCCGGGGCGAGCAGTTGTTCAGCCGCCTGCAGATCGCGCGCTTGCATGCGTTCGAGAAAGTGTCGCACCAGAGCTCCGGCGTCGGGCAGCTCGGGGCCGCCGGCGCTAAAACGCTGGCCGTCGCGCTGGTAGGTGGCCGCCTCCTGGACGAACACGGTGGTACCCGCGTTGGAGGCGGCAATTACCGAGCGCACGCTGCGCGCCGCGCGTTCAACCAAACGCTCGCGTGCTTGGGCGCTGTAGCCGGGCAGCAGGGTGATCGAGACAACAGGCATGGGGCAGCTCCTCAGAGAATGTCGAAGGGGCCTTTTTGCGTCGCCCTTCGGAGTCGGGAAGTTTATCGAGACCTGGGGCCTCGCGTATGAGTCCCATCGCCGGCCCTGAACGCATCGCCTATTCAGCCTTGCCCGAGCGCAAGCGCCTGCGCTGGCCCGACGGGGCGCGGGTGGCGGTATGGATTGCGCCCAATATTGAGCACTATGAGTACCTGCCTGAGCAGGTGAGGGTGCGCGACCCCTGGCCCCGATTGCCGCATCCGGACATCCTCGGTTACGGGCTGCGCGATTATGGCAACCGGGTTGGCGTGTGGCGCCTGATGGATCTGTTTGACCGCCTGCGCTTGCCGGTCACCGTTTCCCTGTCGATGGCGGTGCTCGACATGTACCCTGAATTGGCGCGGGCAATGATCGATCGGCAGTGGGAATTCATGTCCCACGGGCTTTACAACACCCGTTATCACTGGGATCTGAGCGAGGAGGAGGAGCAATCGGCGATCGAGGCCTGCCAGCAGATCCATCTGCGTCACACCGGCCGGCGCCTGAAGGGCTGGTTTTCGCCGGCGGCCTCCAACACCCTGCGTACGCCCGATCTGGTGGCTGAAAGCGGCATTGAATATCTTTGCGATCTCTACCATGACGACCAGCCGACGCCGGTGCGAGTGGGCCGCGGCACCCTGATCAGTCTGCCCTATTCCATGGAAATCAACGACAGCATCGCCTGGCGTCGCGGCCAGGAAGCGCAGGCCTTTGCGCAGAAGATTCGCGATGAATTCGATGTGCTGTATGCCGAAGGGGCCGAGCACGGCCGGGTGATGAACATCGCTGTGCATCCGTTTATCATGGGCCAGCCCCACCGCATCGCAGCCCTGGCCGAGGCGCTGCAGTACATCGCCGGGCACGATCGGGTCTGGTTTGCCACCGGATCTCAGATCGTCGACTGGTACCGTCAGCAAAATACCGAGGACTTTGCATGAGCGCTTCGCAAGATTACATCCGCGATTACATGAGCGATCCGGTGATCGATGCGGCCGGCGCGGCGCTGGTCATCATCGACATGCAGTACGCCACCGGTTCGCGGCAGGGTGCTCTCGAGCGTTCGCTCAAGGCTCAGGGGTCGACGGTGGGCGATTATCGTTTTGCCCGCATCGAAACCATGGTACTGCCCCGCATAGTGAAGTTGCGCCAAGTCTTTCATCAGCTTCAACGGCCGGTTGTACATGTCACTTTGGGAGCGACGCAGCCCGATGCCGCCGATGCGCCGCGTCACATGCGCAAGCTGCTGGCCTCCTGCAGCAACTATGTAGGCAGCCGCGAACACGAAATCCTTGATGAACTCAAACCGGTCCCTGGTGAGCATGTGCTGCGCAAAACCACGGTAGGGGCTTTCGCATCGACCGCGATCGATAGCCTCTTGCGCTCGCTGCGGGTCGATCAGCTCTATCTGGTGGGCGTTTCCACCAATATGTGCGTTGAAACCACCGCTCGCGAGGCGGCTGACCGTGGTTATCAAGTGACCCTGGTGGAAGACGGCTGCGCCACCACCTTCGAGGAACTGCATCAGGTCACGATGCGCAATTTCCAGCGGCTCTTTGGTCGGGTGGCCAGCGTCGAACAGGTGACGGCTGAGCTGGTGGGGGATGCATGAGCCGCCGTGTTCTGGTCATCGTGCCCTTTGCCATGTCGCCGCGGAACCTGGCCTTGCGCCAAGCCCAGTTGCAGGGCATAGACCTTGCGCCTGAACTGCACTTTGATTTTAGGCCGGTCAAGGCCGGGCCTGCCAACTATTCGAGTCATCACGATTTCGTGTTGGCCGATGCGGCTAATTTCGAGGCCGGTTGCCGGGCGCAGGACGAGGGCTATTCGGCTGTTTGTATCGACACCATGAGCGATTCGGGCGTGGCAGCCTTGCGATCGGTGCTCGATATTCCGGTTTTTGGGCCGGGTAAGGTCTCGATACTCACGGCCCTGATGCTCGGTGATCGGTTTTCCATCCTGACCATGGCCAGCCGCTGGAAGCCCTTGTACAAAAAGGCGCTGGACGAGTTGGGACTGCATCACAAGTGCGCCTCGGTGCGGGCTATCGAGGTGGCCCCTGATAACCAGGCCCTGCTTTCGGGCAAAGAGGGGGATGTGTTCCCCTTGCTCGAGCAGGCGGCCCGCAAGGCGGTTGAGGACGACGGCGCCGATGTTCTCATACTCGGTTCCACCACCATGCACCAGGCGCATGCCTGGCTGAGCCGGCGCTTGCCGGTGCCAGTGATCAATCCGGGGCCGCTGAGCTACAAGATGGTTGAGGCGGCCCTGGGTCTGGGCTTGCATCACAGCCGCCAGACCTATCCCGGTCCCATGCACCCTCGGCTGGACATGCTGGCGGCCATGATGGATTCGGCCAAGCAATCGCTTGAGCCTCCCCACGCCGGAAAGGAAGTCTCGCGCGCATGCCCAAGCTTTTGACTCCAGCCCAGGTTCAGGCCTACGAACGCGATGGTTTTGTCTATCCCCTTGATGTGCTTGGAGCGCAGGAGGCGCGGTCCTGCCTTGAGGAGCTTGAGGGCTGGGAGCGCGAGCGCGGGGCGCTGATTGATTTCCCGGAGAAGTCCAAGAGCTACCTGCTCCTTTCATGGGCCGACCGATTGGTGCACCATCCGCGCATCCTTGATGCGGTGGAGGATGTGATCGGACCTGACATCCTGGTGTACCACTCGACCTTGTTTGTCAAGGAGGCGCGCACGCCGGCTTATGTGCGCTGGCACCAGGACAGCACCTACTTCTACCTCAGCCCCCACCTGCATGTCACGGCCTGGGTGGCGCTGTCCGATGCCAGCGTGGCGGCCGGCTGTATGCAGGCCCTGCCAGGCAGTCACCGATGGGGAGCGTTCCCGCACGACGACAAACCCGAACCCATGAACATGATCCGGCGCGGCCAGGGCATCAGTGATCGCTTCGATGGCGCACAGGGCCAGTTCATGCCGGTGGCCGCCGGGCAGATGTCCTTGCACCACACCGATCTGGTGCATGCCTCGGCGGGCAACGACACCGACGATCGGCGTTTGGGGTTTGCCATCAGCTTCATCCCGGCCCATGTCAAGCCGGTCGGCGCCGTGCGCCCTTCGGCCCTGTGTGTGCGCGGTCGCAGTCGGGGGCATTTCGTCGAGGAGGAGCGACTGGCCCAGCCCGTGTCCGCGCAGGCCAGAACCCATCACAGCCGGGCGCTGGCCCTGTTTCGTGCTCTGCAGGATGCTGGTTTTCACGACAAAACCCAGGTGAGCCCGGCGCCATGAGTTTGACATCGCGCCTGCTTGATGCCCAGGCTCTGCAGGATCTGGTGGAGCGCTACTTTGCGGCGGTCGACCGAAAGGATGAAACGGCCACGCTCGCCTGCTTCGGGCCGCAGGCGCTATTTGGTATCGCCAACCACGGCGTGAGCTATCAGGGACGCGATACCGAACTGCGGGGCATGTTTGAGCGTCTTCATGAGCGATACGCCCGGGTCTGGCATGGCGATTTCGACCATGTGCTCGATGTGCCCCGGCAGCGAGTGGCCAGCCGATTTCGGGTGGAGAACACCACCCACGCGGGCGAACTGCTCCACAAGAACAACTGCAATTTCTTTCTCGTGCAGGACGGCCTGTTTGCGCAGGTCTGGGTCTACATGAGCGGCGACAACTCGCTGCGTTCGCACGGGGGTCACCCCCGGGTCGCCAGCGGTGGCCGCGACAGCAGGGCCAGCCAGTGACGCATGGGGAGCCTCAGGGCCGACAAGTCCAGAGTGGCTTTCAGGAGTTCCTGGCCTTGCTGGACCGACCAGATGCGGGTGCTCAGGCCCATGAATTTTTCGCGCAGTTCCTCCCGTGTGTAGGGTGAGGCATCGTCGCCTCGATTGACGCCAGCTTGGCCGATCCGCTGCTGCCCGTTTTTGAGGTGCAGGATGACGCGCGCGGGGCGCTCCATTGGCAAGCGTGCGCTCATGGCGGGGTCGTGGATGAGGCGGACCTGGGCTGCGAGCGCGAGCACTTTGGGGTTGCGTACTTGCGCCCAGGTGAAGCTCTCCAGTGCGCTGGATCGGTTGACGATCCGTGTGGCAACAGCAAAGGGCACCGAGAACTTGGCCGCCAGGGTATTGGCCGGTGCTGGATCGTCCAGCTCGGCCGCCAGGCTGTAGGTGTGCACATCGATTTGCGCGATGTCCTCGGCCGCGGGCAAATCCCCTCGGACAGACAACTCATCGAGGGCGTCGAGCGTGCCATGGTTGTAGCGGCAACAGGAGTGCAGCTTGAAGTAGTTGTGCATCAGGTGCCAGTCTTGGCCGAGACCCTTGAGGACTTCAGCGGGTTTAAAGTCCTCCGAGACAATGTGACCAAGCAGTGAGGATGGGCCGTCGCGCTCCCCATTAAAGCCGCATTCGACCAGATCGACCGCCAGCAGCCCATTGCGGTTGCTCAGGCCGGCGTAGGCGTTGCGCACCAGGCCGCCTTCGAGCATGGTGCGTTTGGAGGTGGCGGTGCTCAGCGAGGCGGCCACATTCAGTGTTTCCCGCAGGGCGCTGCTGCTCAGATGGGCGATCCGGGCACAGGCTGCGGCCGCTCCGATCGTGCCCCAGGTGCCGTGCGGGTGCATGGAGCCGCGCAGTTGCGAGGCAGCGCCCAGTCGCGAGCCCACCTCGTAGCCCACCACGATTCCGGCCAGCAAGTCCTCCGCGCTGGCCTCGCGTTCTTCGGCCAGTGCGATAGCCGCTGCAATGACATGCACTGCCGGATGGCCCCGCGAGAAGCGGTTGCCCTCGTCCATTTCGAGGAAGGTGCCGGCGGTGCCGTTGATAAAAGCGGCCGATCCGCAGCTGGCGCGTCGACCCAAGCCGATCAGGGTGGCTGATTCGCTGCGGCCCTGGCGGGAGGCCAGGGCCTTGAGTTCCGGTTCGGCCGATCCCGCCGCGGTGGCCGCCAGGGTGTCGGCCAGTATCCAGCCCAGCTGTTCCTGGACCTCGGCGGGCAGCTTTCGGTAGTCGAGTTCAGCCGCAAACCGGCTCAGGCGGTCTAGATAATTCATGGTGCGTCCTTTGCCCCGGGTCAAGGTTGGGCCCGGGCCGCAGCCTGGGCGTAAAGGTGATCGGTGGTGCTCACGGTCAAGCCCTGGACCTGGCGTAACTGTGCCAGCAGCCGGCGCAGGTGGCCGACGCGGCTGGGCATGCCCCAGACCCAGGGATGCAGCCCCAGTCCCAGTACCGCGCAGCGCTGATGATGCCCGCACTCGTCGGCCAGGTGCCTGGCCGCCTGGAGAATCTGCTGCGCATGCTGGGCCGGCTCGAGGTGGCGCAGCCATTGGGCCTGCACATCGTCCCATTCGCTTGACAGGGGAAGGGCCAGCAAACGCCGCCCGCTTTGGCCGGCCGGCTCGAGCCAGTAAGGTTGGTCGTCATTGCCCCAGTCGAGGGTGTAGTTCAGTCCCGCGTCGGACAGCAGCCCAAAGGTGTGGACGCTGGTGCCCCAATCCTGGCTGAGCCAGCCTTGGGCTGGGCCGGCCAGCCGTCGCAGGGCGTCCAGCGCGGATTCAATATGGTCGCGCTGCGTCTGCAGCGGCTGGTCCGAATGCATCAGTCGAGTGGCGGCCACGCCGTGCCCCAGCCAGCTGGCGCCCAGGTCCCGCAGCGCAGCGACCAGCGACGGCACGCGAGGCAGCACCAGGCTGTTGGCCGCCACTGAGGGGGTGAGGCCCTCCTGCTGCAGGGCCTCGAGCAGCCGAAACACGCCGATCCGCAAACCGTACTCACGCTGAGACCAACTGCGATAGTCGGGATTGAAGCTGCCGAACTCGCCGACAAAACGCGGGTCGCGCAGACTGCCGGGCGGCGCCTGAAAGTCCCAGTGCTCCAGATAAAGCACCACATAGAAGTGCAGGCCCGCCGGCAGCGGGGCGGCGCTTCGCAGGGGCAGTGCGCTGTATCGGTAGTGAGCGTGATCCACGGGCGCTTGGGAACGATCAGAGTGGGTCGGGCAGTTACCCCCTTAGGGGAAGGCCGCTTGACTTTCGGGCCTCGAGTTTGCACAGTAGAGTCTATTGTTCTATCAATAGAACAATGTAACCCAAATTGCCACCCCATCATCGAGGAAAAACCATGATGTCTCAAGCTCACGTCTCCCGCCGTTTGGTCTTGCAGGCCGGTGCGGCTGCTTCCGCGCTCGGCGCTCCCGGCCTGTTGCTGGCCCAGCCCCGTGCCATCAAGATCGGCCTTGTGCACCCCGTCAGCGGCGGCTTGGCCTACAGCGGCGGTCAGGGTCGCCTGGGTTGCCAGTTGGCCATTGACGAGATCAATGCGGCCGGCGGCATCAAGTCCATGGGCGGCGCCCGGCTGGAGGCAGCGCTCGGTGACTCGCAGTCGCGTCCCGAGGTGGGCGTCTCCGAGGTCGAGCGTCTGCACCAGGAGGGCGTGGCCGCGTATGTGGGCTGCTTCTCCAGCGCGATTGCCTTGCCGGCCACCCAGGCGGCGGCCAAGTACAACACCCCCTTCATGATCGATGTGGGCGTGTCCGACAACATCGTCAACCGCGGCCTGAAGAATGTCTTCCGTCTGGCGCCAGGTTTTGGCAAGTGCGTCGATGACGCCATCGAGGGCCTGGGTCAGGTTAACAAGGCGGCCGGCGGCATCGCCAAAAAAGCGGTGCTGGTGCACGAAGAGTCCGAGTTTGGCACCGGCACGGCCAAGCTGCTGGCCGGCAAACTGCCCGGCATCGGCATCGAAGTGGCCGAGGTCATCAAGCACGCCAACCCGACGCGCGACTTTTCCAATGTGGCCCTGCGCATTCGCAGCCTGCGCCCCGATCTGGTCATCATGAGCAACTACCAGAACGAGTATGTGCTGCTGGCCCGTACCCTGCATCAGCAAAAGGTTGATCTGGCGGCCATGTTCAGCGTGCTCGGTGGCGGCTTCAATTTCAAGCTGGTGCAGGAGCAGCCCGAGGTGGCCCAGCACATGATGGACTTCAACCACTGGTTTGATCCGCGCAACCCGCGTGCGGCCGATCTGCGCAAGCGCGCGGCCGACCGCGGCGCGCTGTTCACCTTCGAGGTGTACTGCGGCTACAACTCGGTCAAGTGCTACGCCGACGCGGTGCAGCGCGCGGGCACGGCCGACAAGGAAAAAGTCATTGCCGCCCTGGAGGCCAGCACCTGGTCGGATCACTTCATGCCCTATGGCGCCACCAAGTTCGTCAACGGCCAGAACCAGGGTGGCAAGGCGGTGCTCCTGCAGGCCAGCCGCACCGACATCGAAGTGGTCTGGCCCAATGAGTTCGCGGCGGCCAAGCCAATCTTCCCCAAGCCCAAGTTCAACTGATCGCTCTTGCCCTCGAAGGGCCCGCCGTAGCCCCGAAGGGGGCTGCGGTCGAGCGGGTTGTTTCCGTCCGACGCGATTTCGTACCGCGTCCGGACCTCCAGGCCTGAGAAAGAGAAAGTTTCGTGGATCCCTACATCTTATTAGCGGCGGCCATCAACGGCCTGCTGATGGGTGGCATCTATACCCTGGTGGCTTCGGGCCTGACGCTGATCTACGGGGTTCTGCACATCATCAATTTCGCGCATGGCAGCATGTTGATGCTGGCCATGTTCGGCGTCTACTTTTTGCTGACCAAGGCGGGCGTGGACCCGTATCTGGCGCTTTTGATCATGGTCCCCGCCATGTATCTGCTGGGGTTTGTGCTTTACAAGCACATGATTGGCAAGCTCTCCCTAGGACGCGACGAAAACATCCTCCTGATCACGCTGGGCCTGTCGATCCTGATCGAAAACCTGGCGCTGTTGTTCTTCAAGGGTGACTCGCGCACCATTTCCCTGGCTTACAGCGACAAGATGATCGAGCTCGGGCCGCTGCTGCTGGGGGTGCCCAAAGTGGTGTCCTTTGTTGCGGCCATGGTTTTGTGCGGTCTGCTGGGCCTCTTCATCACCCGCACCGACACTGGCAAGGCCATTCGTGCGGTGGCCAAGGAGCGCATGGGCGCACGCCTGGTGGGCATTGATGTGGACCGGATTTTCGCGATTTCGTTCGGTATCGGGCTGGCCACGCTCGGCGCTGCCGCCTGCCTCTTGATGCCCATCTTTTATGTGTCGCCTTCGAGCGGCCATGTCTTCGTGATCGTGGCCTTTACCGTGGTCGTGCTGGGCGGCATGGGCAGCTTCCTGGGGGCGGTCATCGGGGGGCTGATCGTTGGCCTGACCGAGTCGTTTGGCGGCCTGTTCCTCGGGGAGAGCCTGGGGCAGATCGGCATTTCGCTGATCTTCATCCTGATTCTTTTGTTCAGGCCCTCTGGCCTGTTTGGAGACAAGCGATGAGGACGGCGAGTTCTTCCTGGGCCGTGCACGGCTCGATCCTGCTGCTGGCGATTGTGTTTCCGCTGGTCTTCAGCTCGCCCTTCATGGTCAATTTTGCGGTGCTGGCGCTGTTCTATGCCTTTATCGGGCAGTCCTGGAATATTGCGGGGGGCTTTGCCGGCCAGTTGTCTTTCGGTCATGTGGCTTTCTTTGGTGTCGGCGCATATGCCTCGACCATTGTGCAAATGCGCCTGGGCTGGAACCCCTGGCTTGGCCTGCCAGTCTCGGCGCTGGCCGGGGCCGCCGCTGGATGGTTGATCGCGGTGCTGTCCTTCCGTGCAGGACTCAAGGGCTCCTACTTTGCGCTGATCACCCTGGCGTTTTCCGAGGTGTTTCGCATCATCGCCAATTCGGTGGAGATCACCGGCGGTGGCCTGGGCATGCTCATCCCCATGAAGCAAACGGCGGCCAACTTCCAGTTTGGCGACCGCCGCGTCTTCTACTACATCATCCTGGCCTTGACGGTGGTGTCCGTGGCACTCGCCCTGTGGCTCAAGGCCTCGCGGTTTGGCGCGCGGCTGGCGGCCATTCGAGAGAACGAAGACTCCGCGCGTGCCCTGGGCATCAATGCCTTTGCCGAAAAGACCAAGATCATGATGATCTCCGGCGCCATAGCCGGCGCGGGCGGTTGCTTTTTTGCCCAGTATTTCCTTTACATCGACCCCATGATCGCCTTTGGCGTGGACAAGTCGGTGGAGATGCTGCTGGTGAGCATGATTGGCGGGGCGGGAACCGTCTACGGGCCGCTGATTGGCGCTGTCCTGCTGGCCGCTATCAGCGAGGTCACCCGCGCCTGGTTCACTGTCCAGGGGCTGTCGCTGGTGCTCTATGGCGCTTTGCTCGTGGTGATCATCGCCTACCTGCCCAACGGCCTGATCGATCTGTTCAAGCGGCGCTCGAGCCGCTCGGGAGGCCAGTGATGCTCAAGGTCTCCAAGCTGACCAAGATTTTTGGGGGCCTGCGGGCGGTCGATCAGGCCTCGCTCCAGGTCGACGAGGGGCGTATCGTGGCGCTCATCGGTCCCAACGGAGCCGGCAAGACGACCCTGTTTGCCTGCATCGCCGGATTTTTGCCGATCAACCAGGGCCATGTTGAGTTTCTGGGGCAGGACATCACCGGTCTGCAGGTGCACGACATCTCGCGCCGGGGCATGGTTCGCACCTTCCAGATCACCCAGCCCTTTGCCAAGCTGTCGGTGCTGGAAAACATCGCGGTCGGCTCGCACCAGTTGCATGCTCGGCGCGCTGATGCGCTGGCGCACGCCCGCACGGTGGCCGAGCGGGTGGGCATGCCCGCTGCCATGCTCGATCAGCCAGCGGCCGAGTTGACGGTGGCCGGGCGCAAGCGGCTCGAACTGGCCCGCACCCTGGCCACCGAGCCCAAGCTGCTGCTGCTCGACGAGGTGATGGCTGGCCTCAATCCGCAGGAAATCCTCGAGATCATTGCCATCGTCCGCAAGATTTGTGACAGCGGAGTCACCATCCTCCTCATTGAGCATGTGATGCACGCGGTGATGAGTTTGTCCGAACACATTTATGTGCTGTCCTACGGCAAGATCATTGCCGAGGGGGCGCCGCTGGATATCGTCAACGACCGCGATGTGGTGGAGGCTTACCTGGGCCGGGGGGCGGCTGACCAGATGGCCGGTGTGGCAGGAGGCGACCATGCTTGAAATCCGGCAATTGCGTGCGGGGTATGGCAGCGTTGAGATCTTGCGTGGGATCGACCTGGATGTGGGTCCCGGAGAAATCGTTGCGGTGCTGGGCAGCAATGGCGTGGGCAAGTCCACGCTGAACAACAACATCTCTGCCCTCTACAAGCCCTTCGGGGGCTCCATTCGCTTTCAGGGCGAGGACATTTCGGGGCTGTCTTCCAGTGAAGTGGTCAAGCGCGGCCTGATTCATGTGCCCGAAGGGCGTCGCATCTTTCCCAATCTCAGTGTGCGTGAGAACCTCGAGTTGGGCAGTCTCGTGCGGGGTCGCGAGCGGCGCGCACAAAATATCGAAAAGGTGGTCGACATCTTCCCCCGCCTGCGTGAGCGCTTCAGTCAGCTGGCCGGTACGCTCTCGGGGGGCGAGCAGCAGATGCTGGCCATCGGCCGGGGCCTGATGTCCGAGCCCACCTTGCTGATCATGGACGAGCCTTCTCTGGGCCTGTCCCCGCTGCTGGTCGAGCAGATGTTTGAGCTGATTGAGCGCATCAACCGGGACGGTTTGCCGGTGCTGCTGATGGAGCAGAACGCTGTGCAGACGCTGGCCATTGCCCACCGCGCCTACATCATTGAAAACGGCTTGGTGGCCATGCAGGGACGCTCGGAGGATCTCTCGCGTGATCCCGAGCTGCGCAAGAACTACCTGGGGCTGTAAGGTATGCAGACCAGCGTCCCCGAGCTGGCTGGACGACGCGCCCTGGTGACTGGGGCGGGGTCGGGCATCGGGTTGGCCACCGCCTGCAGCCTGGCCCGGCACGGTGCGCAGGTGGCAGCGGTGGTGCAGTCTCAGGCGCAGCGAGAGACCTTGCTGGCGGCCTTGCCGCACGCCCGCGTTTTTGTACAGGATCTGCTGGAGGAGGGCGCCTGTGCCGATCTGCCTGCCAGGGCCATGCAGGCTCTGGGGGGGCTCGATGCGCTGGCCTGCTGCGCCGGTATTTTCTTCAAGAAGGGTTCTGAGGACACCAGCCTTGAGGAGTGGCGTCAAACCTTGGCCCTTAATCTGGAGTCGACTTTCATCCTTACTCGCGCGGCCATCGCCTGCATGCGGGCGCGGGCTTTGCCCGATGCGAGCGTTGTGGTCATCAGCAGTCAGATCGGTCTGGTCGGTCATCCCCGCGGTGCCGCTTATGCGGCGTCCAAGGCCGGCCTCAATGGCATGGTGCGTTCACTGGCTCTGGAATGGGCCGAGCAGCGCATTCGCGTCAATGCCGTTGGCCCTGGGCCGGTGGCCACGCCCATGGTGGCCCCGGTGATGGCCGACCCAGCCGCTTTGGCGGCGATGCAGGCCTCGATTCCCATGGGCCGCTTGGGTCAAGCCGGGGAAATCGGTGAGGTGGTCAGCTTTCTGCTTTCGCCCCGCGCCTCCTTCATCACCGGGCAGGTCTTGTGTGTGGACGGTGGCTTTACCGCGCGGTGAGGACATGAGTACGCTCCCCCTGTCCCAAGTGGCGCGCGTGATTCGCAGCAAGAATGCCGGCCCCCTGTGCCTGACCGTGGATTTGTTTTTTCCGGATCGTCCGTCTTTTGAGCGCGCCCGCGATAGTCAAGCCCTCAGGCTCGAGTCCCTGGCGGTGCTCTACGGCCTGCAGGCTGGGCAGGTACGGCGCTTTGACCTGGAATCGATTCTGGCCATCAAGGTGTCCATGCCCAGGCGTCTGTGTGCGGGCGACCCTGGCGACGGCGATGTATACGGGGCGCAGCAGCACGGCCCGCTGCTGGAGCTGCAGGTGTGAGCGCCACTGCGGCCCTGATGCAATCGCACCGCCCCGGTGGCGAGCGCCTGCGCGTGCTTTCCGCCAGCGGGCAACTCGGTTTTGGTATCGCAGGGCCCGCCTTCGAGCGCGGTCTGGAACGACGACCCCATTTCATTGGTTGCGATATGGGGTCCATCGATCCAGGTCCGTTTTACCTGGGCTCCGGTCAAATGGCTGCCCCTTTGGCCATGGTGCGACGCGATCTTGAGCTGGTCCTGCGTGCGGCACGCTCGCTGCAGGTGCCCCTGATCATCGGCAGTGCCGGAACCGCGGGCGCCGGCCCGCATCTGCAGGCAACTTTGGATCTGTTGCGCGAGATTGCTCGGGAATGCGACGGGTCCTTGCGCTTGGCCGTGGTGCACAGCGATGTGCCTCGATCTGTTCTGGAGCAAGCCGTACGGGAGGGTCGTCTGCGCAGCCTTGAACCGGTGCAGACCAGCTTGAACTTGCCGGTGCCCGGTGCGCTGGAGCTCAAAGCCTGTACCCATGTGGTGGCCCAGTGCGGCTGCGACACCTTCGAGGCGGCCTTGCGCACCGGGCCTGATGTCTTGTTGGCAGGCCGGTCCTGCGACACCGCGATCTATGCGGCCTTGCCCCGCCTGCTCGGTTATGACGCGGGTTTGGCCTTGCACATGGCCAAGATCATCGAATGCACCTCCCTGTGCTGCGAGCCCGGCGGGCGCGATGCAATGCTCGCTGAGCTCGGGCCCGAGGACTTTATTTTGGAGAGCATGAACCCCTCCCTGCGAGCCACCCCCGCCTCGGTGGCGGCGCACGCCCTCTACGAGCAGGCCGATCCCTGGCAGGTCGAGGAGCCCGATGGCACGCTGGACCTGCGTCAGGCCCGCTACGAAGCCCTCGATGATCGGCGCACGCGGGTGAGCGGGGCACGCTTTACACCCAGGAGCCAGCCTACGCTGAAGGTCGAGGGCGCCACTCGGGTGGGCGCCCGGGCGGTGCTGCTGGCTGGCTTGGCCGACCCGAATCTGATCGCCCGCCTGCCGGCTGCGCTCGACGAGGTTCTAGAGCGTGTGCGTGCGCTCTTGCCCGGTGCCTGGCGCATGGTGCCCCATGTATATGGTCAAGGCGCGGTGCGGCCACTACCGGCTCGCGCGAGCCAGGAGGTCGGCTTGGTGCTGGAGTTTGTGGCCGAGGAGGCCGAGGAGGCCCGCACGGCCGCTGCCGTTTTCAAACAGAACCTGCTGCACTACGGCTATCCGGGTCGTCTGAGCACCGGGGGCAATCTGGCCTTTGCCTTCACCCCCTGCGAGATCGATGCTGGGCAGAGCTATCGCTTTGTTCTCTATCACTTGCTTGAGGGGGTCGATCCGGCCGATGTGTTTCGTATCGAAGTGCAGGATTGGTCGTTCCAGGAGGCCTTGGCATGACCGCCCGGCTGCCCTTAACCAAATACCACCATATCTGTCTGGTGCTGCGTGAGCAGTTGCAGGAGGGCCGATTTGCCCAGGGCATGCCCGCCGAGACCGAGTTGGCGCGACAGTTCGGCGTGGGGCGGATGACGGTGCGTCACGCCATGGAGCAATTGGTGGCTGAGGGCCTGATCCTGAGGGTGGCCGATCGCGGCACATTCCCGACGGCGCATGCCCGTTCGCTGTCGGCAAGTGGGACGGTCCAGGCGCAGCCGACTCGGCTTGCCGGCTTGATGGAGAACATAGTCAGTGCCACCCGTTCCACCACGGTCAAGGTGCTTGACTCGTCGACGGTCGAAGCGTCCGAGACGGTTGCAGGCGCCCTGGATGTCCCCGTGGGATCGCCGGTCAAGAAGGCGGTGCGCCGTCGCAGCTCGCGCGAAGGTCCGCTGTCCTACATCACGGCTTATGTACCCGCGCAGTTGGCTGCAGGGATATCGCGGCGCGACCTTAGCGGCAAGCCGATTCTGCAGCTGATTGAGGAGGCGGGTGTGGTGTTGGGCCGGGCCCAGCAGACGATCTCCGCGCGGCAGGCCGATGCGCTGGTGGCGCAGGAGCTCGGTGTGGCCATCGGCACTGCCTTGCTGGCGGTTCGGCGGCGGGTGTTCGATGTACATGACAAACCGGTGCAGTGGCTCGAACGGCTTTACCGCCCCGACCGCTACGAGTACCAGATGGAAGTCTCGCGCATCGGCAGCGTCGATGCGCGCATCAGCGTCAAAGATCAGGAGGGGGTGGTATGAGCGGGTACCCGCGCAGGGGTCAGGAGCAGCTATGGTGAGTCAATTGAAAGCACCTGCGCAGACTTTGGCTCAGAAACTCATCGCCAAGGCGGCGGGCCGACCCGCTGTTTCGGTTGGCGAGATCGTCAATTGCAGGGTGGACCTGGCCATGTTCCATGATTCATCAGGCCCGCGCCGCCTCAAGCCCATGCTGGAGGAGTTGGGCGCGCAGGTGTGGGACAAATCGCGCATCGTGCTGGTGATGGATCACTATGTGCCTGAGCAGGATGATGACGCGCGTCGTATTGTCCGCATCGCTCGGCAGTGGGCGCAGGAGCAGCAGTTGCCCCATGTGTACGACAGCCAGGGAATCTGCCATGTGGTTTTGCCGCAGAAGGGCCATCTCAGGCCCGGCCTGTTCTGCGTGGGCGGCGACTCGCACTCGCCCACCGGCGGTGCTTTTGGCGCCTACATGTTCGGTATTGGAAGCACCGAGATGCTGGGAGTGGTCGTGACCGGAGAGATCTGGGTGAGGGTGCCCGAAACCTGTCGAATGCGTTGGCAAAAGCGCTTGCAAGCCGGGGTCAGTGCCAAGGACATGATGCTGCACATGATCGGCCGCTTTGGCATGAACGGCGGCGACTATCAGGCGGTGGAGTTTTGCGGCGAAGCGGTGCAGGCCTTGTCCATGCAGGAGCGCATGACTTTGTCCAATATGAGTGCCGAGCTGGGTGCGCAGGCCGGCCTGATCGCTCCGGACGAGGTCACCCGCGCCTGGCTGGCCGGGGCGGGTGTCCACGACATACAGACGCAGGGTTGGCACACGGATGAGGCCGCTTCGTGCGTCACCCACGATTTTGATGCAGCTGAGTTGGCGCCTCAGGTGGCCGCGCCACACAGTCCGGCCAATACACGGCCGGTGCAAACCTTTGACGGAACGCCAGTGCAGGTGGTCTATGTGGGCGCCTGCACCGGGGCCAAGCTCGATGATTTGCGCGCTGCTGCCCAGGTTTTACGCGGTCATAAGACCGCAGCGGGAGTGCGGCTGATGGTCGCGCCGGCAAGTCGGCAGGATCAGGCCCAGGCTGAAGCGGAGGGCGTGATGCAAGTGCTGCGTGTCGCGGGTGCCGAGGTACTGCCCACTGCTTGCGGCGCCTGCTCGGGGTATGGAGGCAGCATTCCGGACGGTGCCCATGTGATTGCCACGACCGCCAGGAACTTCAAGGGCCGTATGGGCTCGGCAACGGCGCAGGTGTTTCTGGCTTCCCCCTACACCGCAGCGGCCTCGGCCCTGCGCGGACGCATCACCGACCCGCGCGAGGTGCTGGCATGAACGGTCCGCATAAGGTCTGGAAGCTCGGAGCTGATGTCGACACCGATCAGCTGGCCCCCGGCGCCTACATGAAGCTCGGGCTGCTCGAGATTGCCGTGCACTGCCTGGAAGGTGTACGACCGGAGTTTGCCGCCGGGGTTCGGCCGGGCGATGTCATCGCCGCCGGCGCGAATTTCGGCATCGGTTCCTCGCGTGAGCAGGCGGCCGGTGCTCTGGTTCAGTTGGGTGTCAAGGCGGTGATTGCGCCGTCCTACAGCGGACTTTTTTTTCGCAACGCCTTTAACCTGGGGCTGTTGTTGTTGACCTGTCGGCAGGCGCCTGTTCTCGAGGAGGGCGAGTCGGTGAATCTGGACCTGTCTACCCGTGCGGTGGTGCGTGCCAATGGGCAGCGCCTCGATTGCGAGCCCATACCCGATTTTCTTCTTGCGATGGTGCAGGCCGGCGGTCTGCTGCCCCAACTCAAAGCCCGTTTGCGCCGCCAGGAGGTCTCCGCATGAGTGAGCCATCTTTGCCCAGGGTGGTGCGTGCCGAGGGCATGCCTGCAGGAACACCGGAGCTTGCGGTGGTGATTGTGGGGGCGGGTGCCTGCGGCCTCACGAGCGGTATCGCCTTGCGTCACGCGGGGGTCGATTGCGTCATCCTCGAGCGCGATGCCCGCGCCACCGGCTCGACCGCCTTGTCCTCGGGGTTCATTCCGGCGGCCGAGACCCGCTTGCAAAAATCGCTCGGCATCGAGGACTCGCAGGAGATGCTGGTCGAGGATGTGATGAACAAGGCCCACGGCCTTGCGCCGAAGTCTTTGGTGCGGGCTTATGTTGAAGCGGCCACGGAGGCGATCGATTTTTTGCAGGCGCAAGGCCTACCCTTCGAAATCGTCGACGGTTTTTTGTATCCGGGGCACCGGGTGCGGCGTATGCACAGCATGCCCGAGAAGACCGGCGAGACCTTTATCACCCGATTGGAGCAACTGGCCCTCTCGCAGGGCGTGGATATCTTGCTGGAGGCCCTGGTGCGCGAGCTCTGGGTTGATGCCGATCAGCGCGTTCTGGGTGTGGGCTACCTGCGGCCCGACGGTCGGATGGAGTATCTGGCTTGCCGCCAGTTGATGCTCGCTTGCAATGGCTTTGGCGGCAATGCAGCGCTGGTGCGCGAGCTGTTGCCCGAGATGGCACAAGCCACATTCGCGGGTCATCAGGGCAATGATGGAACGGCCATCAGCTGGGCGCGTCAGCTTGATCTGCGCATGGCTGACCTCGACGCCTACCAGGGTCACGGGTCCTGGGTTACGCCGCAGGGGGCCCTGATGACCTGGGCCTTCATCATGGAGGGCGGCGTGCAAGTCAATGTTCAGGGGCGCCGCTTCAATGATGAGACGGGCGGTTATTCCGAAGCTGCTGTCCATGTGCTGGCCCAGCCCGGCAGCGTCGCCTGGAATGTGTTTGATGCGCCTTTGCTCGAACTCTTGCGCGGATTTCCCGATTTTCGCGATGCTGAGGCGGCGGGCGCTTTGCGCACGGCCTCCGATGGGGCGGCTCTTGCTGCGCTGATTGGCTGCGATGTGTCGGTGCTGCAATCCACGCTCTCCGAGATCAGGCCCAGGCACACCGACCGCTTCGGACGCAGTTTCTCGCGCTCTTTGCAGGCGCCGTATTACGCGGTCAAGGTTACGGGCGCCCTGTTTCACACGCAGGGCGGACTCGACATTGACGATCGATGCAGGGTGTTGCGAGCCGATGGCCAGGCCATGCTCAACCTCTATGCGGCTGGCGGTGCGGCGCGCGGGGTGTCTGGGCGGGGCGCGGACGGCTACCTGGCAGGCAACGGACTGCTCAGTGCAGTGGGCGGGGGTTGGCTGGCCGCGCGCGACATGGCCGCTCGCCTCGGCGCAGACCGCCTCGATTGAATCGCCCTGAACGACTGAACAACTCATCATGAACCTCTCGCAACGACTGACGCAGCCGAAGGCTGTACTGGCCCCCGGCATTTACGATGCGCTGACGGCGCTGATTGCCGAGCAGCAGGGGTTTGAGGCTTTGTACCTGTCGGGCGCTTCCATCGCCTACACCCGATTGGGTCGATCGGACATCGGACTGACCACGGCCACCGAGGTCGCCGATACGCTGGCACGCATCACCGAGCGGGTGAATTTGCCGGTGATCGTGGATGCCGATACCGGCTTTGGCAATGCGCTCAACACTCAACGCACGGTGCGTGCTTTCGAGCGAGCGGGCGCAGCCATGATTCAGCTCGAAGACCAAACCTTCCCCAAGCGCTGCGGGCATCTTGATGGCAAGGGCGTGGTGCCCATCGCCGAGATGTGCGGCAAGCTGCGCGCTGCGCTGGACGCTCGGCACTCTAGTGCCACCCTGGTCCTGGCGCGCACCGATGCGCTGGCGGTCGAGGGCTTTGAGGCGGCGATGGAGCGTGCCGAACGCTACCTGGCCTGCGGTGTCGATGCCCTGTTCATCGAGGCCTTGCGCAGCCCCGCGCAAATGCAAGCGGCCTGTCAGCGCTTTGCCTCGCGCATTCCCCTGTTGGCCAATATGGTCGAGGGCGGCAAGACGCCGGTTCAAAGTACCGCGGTACTGGGCACCTTGGGATTTCGCATAGTCATCTTCCCGGGAGGAACCGCCCGGGCGGTATCGCACTTGCTGCGGCGCTACTATGCCAGCTTGCACCAGCATCAGACCACCGCGCCTTTCAAGGAGGAGATGCTCGATTTTGACCAGCTCAATGCCTTGATTGGGACCCCCGACCTGCTGGCGCTGGGCAAGCGCTACGACGCCTGAGGAGTGCAGCGGCGATGGCAGGTGTACGGCCGCTGGACTCGATCACGGTGGTCTCGCTTGAGCAGGCCGTCGCGGCCCCTTTGTGCACGCGGCATCTAGCCGATCTCGGAGCGCGGGTCATCAAGGTGGAGCGACCTGGACGCGGGGACTTCGCGCGCGACTGCGATCATCGCGCGCGCGGTCAGTCCTCGCATTTTGTGTGGATCAATCGGTCCAAGGAAAGTTTGGCGCTGGACTTGAAGAATCCGACCCAACTGGCGGTGCTGCGCGCCCTGATCGCCAAGGCGGATGTGCTGGTTCAAAACCTCGCTCCCGGCGCTACCGCTCGCACGGGGTTGGATGCAGCCACGCTGCGCAAGGAACGGCCTGACTTGATCGTCTGCGACATTTCGGGCTACGGTCAGGAGGGCCCCTATCGGGATCGCAAGGCGTATGACCTTCTCATTCAGGGTGAATCGGGCCTGATCAGCGTGACGGGTACCCCAGAGACGCCGGCTAAATCGGGCAACTCAATGGCCGATATTGCCGCGGGTATGTACGCCTACTCAGCCATTCTGGCGGCTCTGATCCAGCGCGGAAAAACCGGGGAGGGATCGCACATTGATGTCTCCATGCTCGAGTCGCTGGTGGAGTGGATGGGCTACCCGATGTATTACGCCATGGACGGGGCGCAGCCGCCGGCGCGCACCGGGGCCGCTCATGCCACCATACAGCCCTATGGCCCCTATGCCACGGGGGATGGCGCTACCGTGATTCTGGGCGTGCAAAACGAGCGCGAGTGGCAGCGATTTTGCGAGCAGGTTCTCGAGCAGCCAAGCTTGATTACCGATCCCCGCTTCGAATCGGTGGCGCAGCGCAGCGCCCATCAGGCAGCGTTGAAGGCCTTGATTGTCTCGGCCTTCTCGAGCCTGACGGCCGAGCAGGTCGAGCATCGTCTGGACGCGGCGCAGATTGCCCACGCGCGCATGAATACGATGGGCGATGTCTGGGCCCACCCCCAACTCAGGGCCCGGGGTCGCTGGACCACCGTCGATT
>Ga0194129_10003114_pt1 | contig 23518 bp, 23 predicted proteins | sample TA2KigCa35mmetaG_FD_150862 | JGI IMG/M metagenome (GOLD analysis project Ga0194129, IMG submission 150862) | Freshwater microbial communities from Lake Tanganyika, Tanzania - TA2015038 Kigoma Deep Cast 35m | ecosystem: Environmental > Aquatic > Freshwater > Lake | place: Tanzania: Lake...
CGAGGCGGAGCTCTCCGCCCGGACCCTGCCCGGCGTTGCGGACGCGCTGCGCGAGCGCCTGCGCATCGCGCAGGCGGTGTGCGTCGCCGGCTGAGACTCAGCGCGCGAAGGGGCGCGGCGCGCCCGTCGTCGTCAGGAAGACGCTGTAGAGCGAGGTCGTGCCGCAGATGAACAGGCGGTTGCGACGCGCGCCCCCGAACTCGACGTTCGCGACCAGCTCGGGGATCAGGATCTTCCCGACCAGCGTCCCGTCGGGCAGGTAGCAATGCACGCCCTCGCCGGTGCTGGTCCAGATGCGGCCCTCGACGTCGGCGCGGAAACCGTCGAAGAGGCCGGCGCCGCATTCGGCGAAGACCCGGGAGGCGCCGAGCGAGCGACCGTCGGCGCGGACCTCGAGGCGCCTGATGTGGCGCGGCCCGCCCTCCACGTGGCTCCCGCCCGTGTCGGCGACGTAGAGCAGCGTCCCGTCCGGCGAGAAGGCGATGCCGTTGGGCTTCACGAAGTCGGTGGCGACCGCGTCGACCGCGCCACTCGACGGATCGATGCGGTAGACGTTGCAGGCGCCGATCTCGCCATCCGCCTTCTCGCCCTCGTAGTCGGACATGATCCCGTAGTCGGGGTCGGTAAACCAGATCGAGCCGTCGGGCCTGACCGCGACATCGTTTGGCGAGTTGAAGCGCCGGCCCTGCCAGCGGTCGGCGAGCACGGTGACGCTGCCGTCGAGTTCGGTGCGGGTCACGCGCCGCGCGCGATGCTCGCAGCTCACCAGCCGGCCGAGCGCGTCGACGCTGTTGCCGTTGGAGTTGAAGGCGGGCGCGCGGAACACGGACACGGAGCCGTCGGTCTCGTCGAAGCGCATCATCCTGTCGTTCGGGATGTCCGAGAAGACGAGGTAGCGCCCGGCCGCGAACCAGGCCGGTCCCTCGGCCCAGCGCGCGCCGGTCCACAGGCGCTCGACGCGCACATGGCCGGCGAAGCACGCCTCGAAGCGCCGGTCGAGCGTGACGAAACCCGTGCCCTCGACTTCCCCGTGGAACATCGCCCCTCCTCGTCGTAGTGCCTTGCGCGCACGGCGGAGCCGTCAGTCTAGCGCCCCGCCGCCGCGCTTCCATCGATCTCCGCGCCGAGGCGGACCACCTCGACCTCAAAGCCGAACTGGCTCGCGACGGGCTCGAGCGTGCCGCTGACGGGAGCCGCGCGACGCGGCGACGGCGCGACCGCGAGCGGGACATGGCCCTCCGCCGCGAGGAGGCCCGAGGTCGGGTCGAGCCCGACCCACCCGGCGCCCGGCAAGTAGGCCTCGCACCACGCATGGAGCGCGGCGCTGTCCTGCGCGCCGCCCGGGTCGGCGCCGGGCTGCACGAGGTAGCCCGACGCGAAGCGCGCGGCGAAGCCCAGCCGCCGCAGCACCTGGACGAGCAGCCACGACGTGTCGCGGCAGGATCCCTCGCCACGCGCAAGCGTCTCCTCCGGCGGGCGGATCCCCGGCTCGAGGCGCGCGAGGTACCTGACCTCGCCCGCGAGTCGGCGGTTCAGCGCCACGAGGAACGCCGTCGTCGGCGCCGACGCCCGGTCGATCGAGTGCATGAACGAATCCAGCAGCGGGCCGGCCGCGTCGACGTCGCGGCAGGGCGCGAGCTCGCGCTCGAGTTCCGTGTCGGGCGCGCCCGCGAAGGGAAAGCGCTCGGCCCAAGGCTCGAGGAGGAAGTCGAAGGGATCGATCGGCACGAGCTCGACGACGAGCGAGGCCTCGATCTCCAGCCGGTCCATGCGCTCCTCGAAGACCACGCGCGCGACGCGGTTGCCCTGCGCGTCGCGCTGCCAGCGCAGGACGTGCCGCGCGGGGCCGATCGACAGCGCGAAGGAGGAGACCAGCGCCGGCGCGTGCGGCGCGGGATGCAGGCGCAGCACGTGCGGGCCGAGCGCGACCTCGCGCCCGTAGCGATACCAGGTCCGATGGCGAAGGCCGAGACGCATGCCGACTCCCATCGCCTCGCCCGCGCCGGCCCCGCGCTCAGCCCGGGCGCTTGAACTGCTTGGCCAGCTGCAGCCCCTGGCGCTGGTAGTTCGACCCCGATCCGGCGCCGTACAGCCGCGCGGGCGGCGCCGTCAGCCTCTCGTAGCGAAGCCAGCCCACGGTCTGGCCGTGCTCCAGCAGGAATGGCACCTCGTGCGAGCGTACCTCGAGCACCGCGCGGCTCCCCTGCCCCTCGCCGCCATGGCCGAAGCCGGGATCGAAGAAGCCCGCGTAGTGGACGCGGAACTCGCCGACCATCGTGTCGTAGGCGACCATCTCCGCGGCGTGGTCGGGCGGGATCGTTACGGCCTCGCGCGTGACGAGGATGTAGAAGTCGTCGGGATCGAGGATCAGCCGCCGCGTGCGCGTGTGGATCGGCTCCCAGAAGTCGAGGATCTCGTAGTGGCCGCGGCGCTCGAGGTCGATCACGTCCGCGTGCTTCTTGGCGCGGTAGCCGACGAGTCCGGTCGCCGTGTCGCCGTCGAGGTCGACGGTGACGCCCACCAGGCCCTCGCGGAAGACGGGCTCGCCCTCGACGCCGCTGACGAGGCGCACGCGCTTGTGCAGCTCGCGCAGCTTGATGCCCGTCGCGATGTCGGAGCCGCGCTGGAAGCGGATCTGCGACAGCCGCGTCCCGGGCTTCACCTGCACGCTGAAGGTGCGCGGCGCGACCTCGAGGAAGAGCGGGCCGTGGTAGCCGCTCTCGACCTTGTCGAAGGAGACCGCGCGGTCGGTGATCACGCGCGTAAAGATGTCCAGGCGCCCGGTCGATGACTTGGGATTGGTGAGCGCCGAGATCCCCGACTGGAGCTGCACGCGCTCCATCAGCGGGACGATGTAGACGCAGCCGCGCTCGAGCACCGCGCCCTCGGAGAGGTCGATGCGGTGCATGGTGAACGAGCCGAGCTTGTCCATGACCGTCGCGTCGCCGGGCAGGAAGCTCGCGCGCACGCGATAGGCCCAGCGCCCGAGGCGCAGGTCCAGGCTCGCCGGCTGGACCTGGTCGTCCAGGATCGGCTCCTCGGCGAGGACCTGGTTCGTGGCCATGAGCTCGCGCAGCGCGGTGTCGGCGAACACCCCGGTTCCCCGCGTGGAAGGAGACTGCACGGTCGCGGGTACCTCGTTGAACAAAGTGCGGTAGGTGCTCGGGTCTGCCATGTCGGCTTCCTGCGCGGCTTTCCCGGAGGCTACACGGCAACGCGTCAGCCGGGAACCAGGACGCCGTCCTGGAGCCTGACGATGCGGTCCATGCGCGCGGCGAGCTCGGGATTATGGGTCGCCATCAGCACCGCGAGCCCGGTCTCGCGAACGAGCCGCACGAGTTCCTCGTAGACGCCCGACGCGGTGCCCGGGTCGAGGTTGCCGGTCGGCTCGTCGGCGAGGAGCACGCGCGGCGCGTTGGCGATCGCGCGCACGATGGCGACGCGCTGCTGCTCGCCGCCCGAGAGCCGCCCCGGCCTGTGGCCCGCGCGCGCGGATAGCCCGACGCGCCCGAGCAGCTCCGCGGCGCGGCGCTCGGCCTCGCGGCGCGGCCGCCCGGCGATCATCTGCGGCACGATGACGTTCTCCAGCGCGGAGAACTCGGGCAGCAGGTGGTGGAACTGGTAGACGAAGCCGAGCGCGCGACGGCGCAGCAGCGTTCGATCGCGGTCGCCGAGCCGGCCGCCGTCCTGGCCGTCCACGAGCACGCGCCCGCCATCCGGCGCCTCGAGCAGGCCCGCGACATGCAGCAGCGTCGACTTGCCGGCGCCCGAGGGGCCGACCAGCGCGACCGCCTCGCCCGGCATCAGGCGCAGCGAGGCGCCGCGCAGGATCTCGAGCGCCCCGCCCGCCTGGCGATAGCGCCGCACCACCGCATCGAGCTCGAGCGCGGGCTCACTCATGGCGAAGCGCCTCGACCGGGTCGAGCCGCGCGGCACGCCAGGACGGGTAGATGGTCGCGAGGAAGCTGAGCGCCAGCGCCATCGCCACGACATAGGCGACCTCGACGGGGTCCATCTTCGCGGGCATGCGCGAGAGGAAGTAGATCTCCGCGGGGAAGAGCTGCCAGCCCATCATCGACTGCAGCCATTGCCGGATCGTCTCGATGTTCGCGCAGAAGGCGACGCCCAGCGCGAACCCGGCCACGGTGCCGATCACGCCCACCGAGGCGCCGGCCATAAGGAAGATCCGCATCACCGAGCCGCGCGCCGCGCCCATGGTGCGGAGGATCGCGATGTCCCGCGACTTGTCCTTCACCAGCATGATCAGCGACGAGATGATGTTGAAGGCGGCGACGAGGATGATCAGCGTGAGGATCAGGAACATCACGTTGCGCTCGACCTGCAGCGCGCCGAAGAAGCTCGCGTTGGCCTGCTGCCAGTCGAAGACGCGCACGCCCGGCCCCGCCGCGTCCGCGATCGCGCGGCGCGCCGGGCCGATGCGGTCCGGGTCCTCGACGATGACCTCGACCCCGCTGACGCCCGCGCCGAGCCGGAAGAACACCTGAGCCGCCTGGAGCGGCATGTAGACATAGGCGGAATCGTACTCGAACATCCCGACCTCGAAGATCGCGCCGACGCGATAGGCGCGCATGCGAGGCGTCGTCCCGAAGGCGGTGGCGTTGCCCTGCGGCGAGATCAGCGTGATCTGGTCGCCGATCGAGACGCGGAACTTCTGCGCCATGCGGCTGCCGATGGCGACGCCGTCCCCGTCGTCGAAGCCGGCCAAGGACCCGCGCACGACGTTGGCGGAGACGAGCGGCCGCGCCTCGAGGTCGGCGGCGCGCATGCCGCGCACCATCGCGCCGGACGCCACGCCGCTGGCGGTGGCGAGGACCTGGCCCTCGACGAGGGGCGAGGCCGAGACGACTCCGCGCGCGCCGCGCACCCGCGCCGCGACGGCCTCGTAGTCGGCGAATCCGCCCTCGACGCTGTAGATCGTCACGTGCCCGTTGAGCCCGACGATGCGGCCTAGGAGTTCCGCGCGGAACCCGTTCATCACCGCCATGACGATGATGAGCGTCGCCACGCCGAGCGCGATCCCCAGCAGCGAGAACCACGCGATGACCGAGATGAAGCCCTCCTGCCGCCTGGCGCGCAGGTAGCGGAAGGCCATCATGCGCTCGAAGGCGCCGAAGGCTGCCATCAGCGCGCGCCCGCGGCTGGGCGGCGCGGCGTCATCGCGGCGCGGTCAGCTTGGCGAGGGCGGCGTCCAGCGACAGTTCTTCCTTCGCGCCGCTGCGGCGGTCCTTGACCTCGACCGTGCCGGCCTTCGCGCCGCGCGGGCCGACCACGAGCTGCCAGGGCAGGCCGACCAGGTCCATGTTCGCGAACTTGGCGCCCGCGCTCTCCGCGCGGTCGTCGTAGAGCGGATCGAGGCCCGCGGCGCGGAGCCGCGCGTAGAGGTCGCCCGCCATCGCGTCGCAGGCCGCGTCCCCGACGCGCAGGTTGATCACGCCGGCGCCGAACGGCGCGACCGCCGCCGGCCACACGATGCCGGCGTCGTCGTGGCTCGCCTCGATCAGCGCGCCGACGAGGCGCGAGACGCCGATGCCGTAGGAGCCCATCTCCGGCACGATCTTCTCGCCGTTGGGGCCCTGCACGGAAAGGCCCATCGCGGCCGAGTACTTGGTGCCGAAGTAGAAGATGTGCCCGACCTCGATGCCGCGCGCGCCGACCAGACGGTCGCCCAGCCGCGCGGCGACGGCGGGATCGTGCTTCTCGTCCGTCGCGGCGTAGAAGCCGGTGAAGCGGTCGACCGCCTTCTGCAGCCCGGCGACGTCGTCGTAGTCGACCGGCAGGTCGAGCAGGTTCTGGTCGAGGAAGTCGCGGTCGACATAGACCGCGCTCTCTCCCGTCTCGGCGAGGATGATGAACTCGTGGCTGAGGTCGCCGCCGATCGGGCCGGTGTCGGCGCGCATCGGGATGGCCTTCAGGCCCATGCGCGCGAAGGTGCGCAGGTAGGCGATGAACATCTTGTTGTAGGAATGCCGCGCGCCTGCGGCGTCGGCGTCGAAGGAATAGGCGTCCTTCATCAGGAACTCGCGCCCGCGCATCACGCCGAAGCGCGGCCGCACCTCGTCCCGGAACTTCCACTGGATGTGGTAGAGGTTCCGCGGCAGGTCGCGGTAGGAGCGGAACGACGCGCGCGCGATCTCCGTCACCATCTCCTCGTTGGTCGGGCCGTAGAGCATCTCGCGCTCGTGCCGGTCCGTGATGCGGAGCATCTCCTTGCCGTAGTCGTCGTAGCGGCCGGACTCTCGCCAGAGCTCGGCCGGCTGGATCGTCGGCATCAGGATCTCCTGCGCGCCGGAGCGGTCCTGCTCCTCGCGCACGATCTGCGCGATCTTCGTCAGCACGCGATGGCCGAGCGGCAGCCAGGAATAGATCCCCGCCGCCTGCTGGCGGACCATGCCCGCGCGCAGCATCAGCCGGTGGGACACGATCTGCGCCTCGGTGGGCGTTTCCCTGAGCGTGGGCAGGAAGAACTGGCTGAGGCGCAAGGGCTCGCTCCTGGTGTCTGGCGGGGAGAAACGCCGGGGCGCCGGCAATCTAGGCAAAGCCCCCGGCGGTGGCAATTTCGCGGCCGCGCCGCGGCTTCAGCGCGGCGCGACGCGGCGGCAGGCCGCAGCGAGCGCGGCGCCGTCGCCCTGCCCGACTTGCTGGCCGTTGAAGAGGACCTTGCCGTCCGGGCCGAGCGTCACGCGGCCGACGCCCATCTGCGGCATCGCGAGGCGCGATCCGGCGGGGAGGTAGGGCGCGAGGTCGGCGTTGAGGTCGAAGGTGAAGCTCGGCGAGAGCACGGGCGCCGAGGGCGCGAGGTCGGCCCCGGCGACCGGCCTGCCGCGTGCGTCGACGCCGGGCCGGTAGGCGACGTCGGGCGCCGGCTGGTGCGTCGCCAGGGCGCGGCAGGCCGCGCCGTCGACGACGATCGTATGGGCTTGCGCGACCGCGGAGGTCGCGAAAGCGAGCGCCACGGCAGGCAGGACGAAGAGGATCTTCATGCGCGCCATCCGGGAATCCCGCGGGCCGCCGGCGACCCGCGGGGACGACCCGTCCTCAGTTCGGGATCTTCTCGTCGATCCCCCTCACGTAGAAGTTCATGCTGGCGATCTGCTCGTCCAAGAGATGGCCCGCGCCCTTGCACTCGACCGTCGTGCCGTCCTGGCGGACGAGCGGGCACTTGAAGGGATGCAGCGCCTTGGACTTGATCGCCGCCTCGGTGGCCTCGGCCATCTTCCGCACGTCGTCCGGCATGTTCGTGTAGGGCGCCATCTTGACCTTGCCCTTGTCGAGGCCGTCCCACACCGCGCCGGTGGTCCACTTGCCCTCGAGGGCGAGGCCCACGCGATCGACGTAGTACGGCGCCCAGTCGTCGATGATCGAGGTCAGCTGCGCCTTCGGGCCGAACTTGATCATGTCCGAGGCCTGGCCGAACGCGAACACGCCGCGCTCCTGCGCGACCTGCATCGCGGCGGCGCTGTCGGTGTGCTGCGAGATGATGTCGGCGCCCTGGCTGATCAGGGTCTTCGCCGCGTCGGCTTCCTTGCCCGGGTCGTACCAGGAGTTCACCCACACGACCTTGATCTTCATGTCGGGACGCACGGACTGCGCGCCGAGCATGAAGGAGTTGATGCCGGCGACGACCTCGGGGATCGGGAACGAGCCGATATAGCCGATCGTCCCGCTCTTCGACATCTTCGCGGCGATCTGGCCGATGATGTAGCGGCCCTCGTAGAAGCGCGCGTCGTAGGTCGCGACGTTGGGCGCGCGCTTGAAGCCCGTCGCGTGCTCGAACCACACGTTCGGGAAGCGCTGCGCAACCTTGATCGTCGGCTCCATGTAGCCGAACGAGGTCGTGAAGATGAGCTTGTGGCCCGAGCGGGCGAGCTGCTCGATCACGCGCTCGGCGTCGGGGCCCTCGGAGACCTTCTCGACGAAGGTGGTCTCGACGCGGTCGCCGTACCTGGCGACCACGGCCTTGCGGCCCTCGTCGTGCTGGTAGCTCCAGCCGAAGTCGCCCACCGGGCCGACATAGACGAAGCCGACCTTGAGCTTCTGCTGCGCGGTCGCCACGCCGGCGCCGATCGCGAGCGCGCCGACGGCCGCCGCCGCGAGCGCTATGAAGTTACGTCGCATCCTGTTCATCCTCCTTGTGGGTGCTGGGGGGTCAACGGTCCGGCGAGAAGGGCGTCCCGAGCATCGCCGGCTCGGAGCCGCGCCTTCCGCGCGAACGGGAGATCAGGACCAATACCACGATGGTCGCAGCATAGGGCAGAGCCGACCAGAACTGCCCGGGCAGGACGAGGAAGTCCGGCAGCGCCCCGCGCATGGCCTGGAGGTGCAGCTGGCCTATCGACATGGCCCCGAAGAGATAGGCCCCGAAGAGCAGCCGCCAGGGCCGCCACGAGGCGAAGACGACGAGCGCGAGCGCGATCCAGCCGCGCCCGGCGGTCATGCCGGTCACCCAGAACGGGGTGTAGACGAGCGCGACATAGGCGCCGGCCAGGCCGGCGCAGGCGCCGCCGAACATCAGCGCAGCGAAGCGGACGACGCGCACGTCGTGGCCCAGCGCGTGGGCGGAGGCATGGTTGTCGCCGACGGCGCGCAGGACGAGCCCGGCGCGGCTCCGCGACAGGAACCACCATGTTCCCGCCACCAGCGCGAAGGAGGCGTAGACGAAGGGATCGAGGCCGAAGACGAGCTTGCCGACCACCGGCAGCGAGCCCAGCCAGGGGATGTCGATCGGGCCGACCGGGTCGATCTTCTGCCCCACCATCCCCTGCCCGACCAGGCCCGACAGGCCGAGCCCCAGGATCGTCAGGGCTAGGCCGCAGGCCACCTGGTTGGCGACCAGCCCGAGCACGAGGAGCCCGAAGATCGCGGCCATCGCCATTCCCGCCAGCATCGCCACGGCGACGCCGGCGACATGCGAGCCGGTGGCGAGCGTGGCCGCGAAGCCGCAGGCGGCCCCCATGATCATCATGCCCTCGACGCCGAGGTTGAGGACGCCGGAGCGCTCGACCACGAGTTCGCCGATCGCCGCCAGGAGCAGCGGCGTCGATGCCGTGACGACGGTCAGCAGGATCGCGGTGGCGAGGTCCATCCCGGCCTCACGCCGTCGCGCGCCGCGCGAGGCGCGGCCGGTGGAGGACAAGCAGGTCGCAGGCGAGCACGAAGAACAGCAGCAGGCCCTGGATCACCCGCGTCGCGTCGAGCGGGATCTTCATCATGATCTGGGCGTTTTCCCCACCCAGGTAGGACAGCGCCAGCAGCAGCCCCGCGCACAGGATCCCGAACGGGTGCAGGCGGCCGAGGAAGGCGACGATGATCGCGGCGAAGCCGTAGCCGGGCGAGATCGAGGGGCGCAACTGCCCCATCGTGCCGACGACCTCGAGCGCCCCTGCGATGCCGGCGAGCGCGCCCGAGAGCGCGAAGACGAGCAGCGTCGCGCGGGCGGGCGAGAAACCCGCGAAGGCCGCCGCGCGCGGCGCCTGGCCGATCACGCGGATCTCGAAGCCCTTCATGGTGCGCGACAGCAGGAAGGCCGCGGCGCAGCAGGCGAGCACCGCCAGCGCGGCCCCGAGGTGGATGCGGCTGCCCTCGACCAGGATGGGCACCTTGACGTCGAAGGCCACGGATTGCGGGAAGTTCATCGCGCGGGGATCGCGCCACGGGCCGCGCACGAGCCAGTCGAGCAGAAGCTCGGCGACGTAGACCAGCATCAGGCTGGTCAGGATCTCGTTGGTCGAGAACCGGATGCGCAGCAGCGCTGGGATCGAGGCGAGGAGCGCGCCGCCCAGCGCGCCCGCGGCGACCACGGCCGGCAGGCCGAGCGCCGAGCCCGTCTGGTGGAAGGCCAGCGCGGCGCCGCCGCCGAAGATGCCGCCCATGACGTACTGGCCCTCGGCGCCGATGTTCCAGTTGTTCGAGAGGTAGCAGAAGGACAGGCCGGTCGCGATCAGCACCAGCGGCGTCGCCTTGACCACGAGTTCCTGCAGCGACCAGGGATCGACCAGCGGCGCCACGAAGTAGGCATGCATGGCCGGCAGCGGGTCCTTGCCCAGCGCGGCGAAGATCGCGGCGCTGGACGCGAGCGTGAGCGCGATGGCCAGCAGCGGCGACAGGAAGGTCATCGCCAGGGACGGCTCGGCGCGCTTCTCGAGGGCGATCCAAGCCATCTCAGGCCTCCGCCCTCGCATGCGCGCCGCCCATCAGGAGGCCGAGGCGCTCCGCGGTCATGCGCGCCGCCGGGATCGGCTCCGAGAGCCTGCCGTCGTGGATCACGGCGATCCTGTCGGCGATGGCGAAGATCTCGTCGAGGTCCTGGCTGATGACGAGCACCGCGGCACCGCGGCGGGCCAGCGCGACCAGAGCGCGGCGGATCGTCGCCGCGGCGCCCGCGTCGACGCCCCAGGTGGGTTGCGAGACGACGAGCAGCGACGGGTCGCGCAGGATCTCGCGGCCGACGACGAATTTCTGGAGGTTGCCGCCCGAGAGCGACGCGGCCTCGGGGTCGCGCCTGCCCTTGCGCACGTCGAAGGCCTCGCTGACGCGGTCAACGTGCTCGAGCGCGCCACGCCGGTCGACGATCCAGCCGCCGCCGCGATCGTCGAGGGCGTGGCCGGTGAGGATCGCGTTCTCGGACAGGCGCAGGCGGGCAGCCGCGGCGTGGCCGATGCGCTCCTCCGGGACGAAGGCGGCGCCGAGCCGACGCCGCGCGTTGATCCCCATGGTCCCGGCCGGGCGGCCCGACAGGACGACGTCCCCGGCACCGGGGGCCGGCGTCTCGCCCGAGATGGCGGAGAAGAGCTCGGACTGGCCGTTGCCGGCGACGCCCGCGATCGCGACCACCTCGCCCGCGCGCACCACCAGGTCGATCGAGGACAGCGCGACGGCGTGCTCGCTGGGCGCCGGCAGGTCGAGGCCGCGCAGCTCGAGCCGCGGCGCGCCCCCGGCGTGCGGCGCCTCGTCGCGGCGCAGCGCGTCCGCGTCGGCGCCGATCATCATCCGCGCGAGGCTCGCAGGCGTCTCGGCGCGCGGGTCGCAGGAGGCGACGAGGCGGCCATGGCGCAGGATCGTCGCGCGCGAGCAGATCCGCCGGACCTCGTCGAGCCTGTGGGTGATGTGCAGGATGGCCCTGCCCTCGCCGGCGAGGCGCCCGAGCGTCGCGAAGAGCTGCTCCGCCTCCTGCGGCGTCAGCACGGCGGTCGGCTCGTCGAGTATGAGGAGCCGCGGATCCTGCAGCAGGCAGCGGACGATCTCGATGCGCTGCCGCTCGCCCACCGACAATTCATGTACCGGGCGGTCGGGCTCCAGCTCCAGGCCATATTGCCGGGAGACCTCCGCGAGCCTTCCGGCGAGGCCATCGGCCGCCCCGCGCGGCAGCGCCAGCGCGACGTTCTCCGCGACGCTGAGGCTCTCGAAGAGCGAGAAATGCTGGAACACCATGCCGATGCCGAGCGCGCGCGCGGCAGACGGCCCGGCGATCGCGGCGCGGCGCCCCATCCACTCGATGTGCCCGGCATCGGGCTGGAGCAGCCCGTAGAGCATCTTCACGAGCGTGGACTTGCCGGCGCCGTTCTCGCCGAGCAGGGCGTGGATCTCGCCCGGCCCGACGGCGAGGTCGATCCGGTCGTTGGCCACCACCGGGCCGAAGCGCTTGGACAGGCCACAGGCCCGGATGACCGGGGTTCGTGGCTGTCGGGCGCCGCCGGTGCCGGCCGCCGAATCGGGGAGCGCGTCGCTCATGGAGGCAGCCGTATAGACCGGATCGGGGTCGCTGGTCCCGGGGGCCGGTCGGGGTCCGGGCATCTCCTGCCCCCGCCCAGTTCAAACTGGACTCCCGCGAGGCAGCCTGCCTATCCTCGCGTCCTCAACTGCGCGCCCAAGAGGCAATAACGCAGGCCCAAGTCTAGGGAAGCACACGCCACGGGGAGCCCGGCATTCCGGAAGGAAGGCCGGGCTTCATTCGTTCTGGGGCGGCCCGTGCGATCAGCCGGCCGCCATCTCGCGGAAACTGACGAGTTCCGCCCGCACCGCGAGTTCGAGCATCAGCCAGAGCGCGGCGCTTATCGCCGTCGTCACGATCATCTTGATGCCGAGCCGCGGGCTCTCCGGCGCGCTGGGCGCATGGCCCTTGCCGACATGCGCCGGAGGACGCGCGCCGAAGGGCAGCACCGCGAAGATCACGACCCACCACATGGTGATGTAGATGGCGATGCCGGTCGCCCACCCCATCGACGGGCTCATGCCTGCTCGAGCTCCACGAGCGTGCCGCAGAAATCGCGCGGATGCAGGAAGAGCACCGGCTTGCCATGCGCGCCGATCCGCGGGGCGCCGTCGCCCAGCACGCGCGCCCCCGCGGCCTTGAGGCGGTCGCGCGCGGCGAGGATGTCCTCCACCTCGTAGCAGACATGGTGCATGCCGCCGGAGGCGTGCTCGGCCAGGAACTTCGCGATCGGCGACGCGGCGCCGAGCGGATGCAGGAGCTCGATCTTCGTGTTGTCGAGCTCGACGAACACCGTCGTCACGCCGTGCTCGGGTAGGTCGACGGGCTCGGAGACGCGCGCGCCCAGCGTCTCGCGGTAGACGCGCGAGGCGGCGGCGAGGTCGGGCACGACGATGGCGACGTGGTTGAGGCGTCCGAGCATGGGTCCGGTCCCGGGCCGTTGGTCACTCCGACGCAAGATAGTGCGCCGGTCACGTGCGGACGAGATGCACGCGCACCTCGGGCCGCTTGCCGAGCGCGTCGCGCGCGCGCCGCCTGATCGCGCGCCGCACCGCCTCCTCCAGCGCCGCGTCGTCCGCGCCGCGCCCGGCCTTGCGCACGGCGTCGGCGGCGGCGTCGCGCAGGTCGTCGAGCGCCTCCTCGTCCTCCTCGGCGAGGCCCGGCGCGGAAAGCCTCGGCTCGCCGACGGACCGGCCCTTGCGGTCGACGACCACCGTCGCCATGACCGCGCCGTTCCAGAGCATGCGGCCGCGCGCGCGGATGACGTCTCCGTCCATCGGCACGAGGCGATCCCCCTCGACGGCGAGGCGGCCGGACTGCACCTCGCCCACCTTCTCGGGCACGCCGTCGCGCGGTATGCGGATCACGTCGCCGTTCGAGGGCACGAGCGCGTGCTGGACCTGGCAATCCCGCGCCAGGCTGGCATGCGCCTGCATGTGCTGGGCCTCGCCATGCACGGGGATCGCCGCGCGCGGACGCACCAACTGGTACATGCGCGCGAGCTCGCCGCGGCAGGGATGGCCGGAGACATGGATCGGCCCGCCTATGTCGGCCGGCGCGTTCTCGTCGTCGACGATGGCGACGCCCAGCGCCGCCAGCTGGTTCTTGAGCCGCAGCACCGGCCGCTCGTTGCCGGGGATGGTGCGCGAGGAAAAGACGCAGGTGTCGCCTCGCTCGAGCACGACATGCGGGTGCTCGTCGGAGGCGATGCGGGAGAGCGCCGCGCGCGGCTCGCCCTGGCTGCCGGTGCAGACGAGCACGAGGCGGTCGGCAGGCACGTAGCCCGCCTCGTCCTCGCGCAGGAAGTTGATCGAGGCGTCGATGTAGCCGTTCTCGCGCGCGGATTCGTGCATGCACCAGAGCGAGCGCCCGACCAGCGCGACGTCGCGGCCGACGGCGCGCGCCGCCAGGGCGATCGTCTCCAGCCGGGCGATGTTGGATGCGAAGCAGGCCACGGCGATCCTCCCGCCCTGGCGCGCGAAGAGCGCGCCGAGGGCGCGCCGCACGTCGGCCTCGGAGCCCGCCTCGCCCTCGCGCATCGCGTTGGTGGAATCGCCGACCAGCGCGACGACGCCCTCGGCGCCCAGCGCGGCGAGGCGCCCGGTCTCCATGCCGCCGCCTACAAGGGGATCGGGGTCGATCTTCCAGTCCCCGGTGTGGAGGAGCGTCCCGGCCGCGGTGCGGATGGCGAGCGCCATCGGCTCGGGGATCGAATGCGTGAGATGGACCATCTCGACGTCGAACGCGCCGACGCGGAAGCGCGCGTCGAGCGGCACGACCGTGAGGCCGATGTCCTCGCGGAACTCGGATTCCGAGAGCTTGCGGCGCAGGACCGAGGACGCGAAGGGCGTCGCCCAGACCGGGCAGCGAAGGCGGCGCCAGAGATATTGCACCGCGCCGAGATGGTCCTCGTGCGCGTGGGTGAGCACGAGCCCCGCAAGCCTGTCGCGATGCTGCTCGATGAAGGCGGTGTCCGGCGCGATGACCTCGGCGCCGGACTGGGTTTCGCCGCCGAACGTCACGCCGCAATCCACCATCAGCCAGCTGCCGCGATGGCCGTAGAGGTTGAGGTTCATGCCGATCTCCCCGGACCCGCCGAGCGGGACGAAGAAGACCTCCTCCGACTTCCTGTCGAGGAACCGCGCGTGCCAGTCCACCTGCTCTCCCGATCCCTCGCGGCTCAGCCGCGGTTGCGGCGATGGATGTCGACGAGCCCGAGCAGGGTCAGGTCCTGGTCGACATGGTGGATCGCGGGGGTGCCGTCGGCGATCAGCGGGACGAGGCCGCCGGTGCCGATGACCGTGTGCGGCAGCCCGGTCTCGTCCTCGATGCGCCGCAGCGCCCCCTCGATGAGGCCGATATAGCCCCAGTAGATCCCGGACTGCATCGCCTCGACGGTACTGCGCCCGATGGCGCGGCGCGGACGACGTATCTCCACGCGCGGCAGCTTGGCGGCGCGGTTGTAGAGGGCCTCGAAGCTCAGCGAGATGCCCGGGGAGATGATCCCGCCGCAATAGTTGCCGTCGGCGTCGATGACGTCGAAGGTCGTGGCCGTGCCGAGGTCGATGACGACCGCCGGCGTGGCGTAGCGGTTGCGCGCGGCAACGGCGTTCGCGATGCGGTCGGCGCCCGCCTCCTCCGGCCGGTCGATCAGGATGCGGATGCCCGGGTCGCAGCCCTGCTCGCCGACCACCATCGGGTCGCCGCCGAAATAGGTGCGGCAGAGGCTCCTCAGCGGGAAGGCGGTCTGCGGCACGACGTTCGCGAGGATGACGCCGTCGATGTCCTCGCGCCGGAGCCCCGCCAGCGCCATCAGGCCGGTGAGCCAGAACGCGTACTCGTCGGCCGTGCGGCTCGCGTTGGTCGAGATCTGCCAGGCGCCGCGCTTCGCGTCGCCATCGAAGACGCCGAACTTGGTCGTCGTGTTGTTGGCGTTGATGGCCAGCAGCATGGTCGCGAGGCTATCACGCGGGGGCCGGGAAGAACACGTCGCCCGCCGACACGCGGCGCGGGCCGTCCGGCGCCTCGAGGATCATCTCGCCGCTCTCCGCGAGGCCGGCGAAGATCCCCGCCACCTCCCTGCCCGGCAGGCGCGCGATCGCCGGGCCGCCAAGCCCGTGCGCTGCCGCCATCCAGGCCTCGCGGACCGGAGCGAAGCCGGCCCGCTCCCATGTCGCGTGCCAGATCAGCAGCCGGCGCAGGCAGGCGGCGAGGACGTCGCCCGGCGCCAGGTCGCCGGCGCCCTCGTGGCGCAACGACGTCGCCGGAAGGCGCGCGTCCGCCGGGAAGCTGGCGACGTTCACGCCGAAGCCGACCACCAGGCCATCGACGCCATCGGCCCGCACGCCCTGGCTCTCGAGCAGGATACCCGCGACCTTGCGCCCGTCGACCAGCACGTCGTTCGGCCATTTCAGCGACACGCGCCGCGCGGCGGGGAGCAGTTCGCCGAGCGCGGCGCCGATCGCGACGGCCGCGACGAAGGCGAAGCGGGCGACGGTGGCCGGCGGCCCCGGCGGGCGCAGCAGCAGCGACGCGTAGAGGTTGCCCGGCGGGCTCGACCAGATCCTGCCATCGCGGCCGCGGCCGCCGGACTGGCTGCGCGCCCAGCACACGGTCCATGCCGGGGCGCCCGCGAGCAGACAGCGCCGCGCCTCGTCGTTCGTGCTCGCGACCTCCTCGGCGAAGACGATCCTGCAAGCTTCGGGGAAGCCCGGATCGGCCCGGGTCACGGGAAGAGCGAGGCCGCGGCCGCGTGGGCCGCGCGCACCAGCGGGCCAGGCATGACGAAGAAGAACATCGTGAAGAGGCTGCCGACAGCGAGGACGCCGCTCAGCGAGGGCGCGACGCGCGCGTCGAGCGCCTCCCGGACGTCGTCGAAGTACATGATCTTCACGATGCGCAGGTAGTAGAATGCGCCGAAGACGCTGGTGAGCACGCCGACGACCGCGAGGACGTAGAAGCCCGAGCGCACGGCTGCCTCGAACACGTAGAACTTCGAGAAGAAGCCGGCGAGCGGCGGGATGCCCGCCATCGCGAACATCGACGCCGCGAGGCCCGCGGCCATCAGCGGATGCGTCGTCGAGAGACCCGCGAGGTCATCGATTCGCTCGGCCGCCCTGCCCTGCACGCGCATCGACAGGATCACGGCGAAGACCGCGACGTTCATGAATAGGTAGATCGCGAGGTAAAGCGCGACCGCCCCGATGCCCGCCTTGCCGCCGGCGACGACGCCGACCAGCGCATAGCCGACATGGCCGATGGAGCTGTACGCCATGAGCCGCTTGAGGTTCGTCTGCCAGATCGCCGCGAACGCGCCTACGGCCATCGACAGCACCGCGACGAACCACACGATCTGCTGCCACTGCGCGGCGAGAGGGCCGAAGGGCTCCACCAGGACGCGCACGAGCAGCGCCGTCGCCGCGACCTTCGGCGCGATGGCGAAGAAGGCCGTCACGGGGGTGGGCGCGCCCTCGTAGACGTCCGGCGTCCACATGTGGAACGGCGCGGCCGAGACCTTGAAGGCGAGCCCCGCGAGGACGAAGACGAGCCCGAAGAGGATGCCGAGCGGTGCCTGCTCGCCCGGCCGCGCGACGGCGGCAAGCGCCTTCCCGATCGCCTCGAAGCCCGTGCTCCCGACGAAGCCGTACACGAGCGACGCGCCGTAGAGGAGCATGCCCGAGGACAGCGCCCCGAGGACGAAGTACTTGAGCCCCGCCTCGGTCGACTTCACGGAATCCCGGCGGAAGGCGGCGATCACGTAGAGAGAGAGGCTCTGCAGCTCGAGGCCGAGGTAGAGCGACATCAGGTCCGACGCCGAGATCATCAGCATCATGCCTATCGTCGCGAAGACGACGAGGATCGGGAACTCGAAGCGCTCCATGTCCTCGCGCCGGTTGTGGTCGAGCGAAAGCACGAGGCCGAGGCCGGCGCCGAGGAGGACGAGCGCCTTCATGAAGGTGCCAAAGCCGTCGGAGACGAAGAGGCCAGAGAATCCGACGCTGCGCGGCCCGGCCCCCGCGAAGAGCAGGACTGCGGCGCAGGCTAGCGCCGCGATCGACAGGCCGGCGACGCGGCGATAGGAGCCTTCGCCCGCGATCGCGCCGTAGAGCAGCAGGCCAAGGGCGGAGACCGCGAGGAAGAGCTCGGGCAGGGCGATGCCGAAGGAGAGGGCTGGAACGTTCATCGCATTCAATCCGCGAGAGAGGCGACGCGGCTGGCCGCGGGGATCGACGCCTGCTGGTAGCGGGCGACGAGCTGGTCGACCGATGCCGAGAAGACGTCGAGGACGGGCTTGGGCTGGATGCCCATCCACAGCACCACCGCGACGAGCGGCAGGAAGAGCGCGATCTCGCGCCTCGAGAGGTCGACCATGTCGCGCAGGTCCGCGCGCTCGAGTTTGCCGAAGATGACGCGCCTGTAGAGGTAGAGCATGTAGGCGGCGCCGAGGATGACGCCGAGCGCGGCGAAGGCGGCGGCCCAGGTGCTGGCCTGGAAGGCGCCCGCGAGGACGAGGAACTCGCCGACGAAGCCGCTCGTGCCGGGCAGGCCGACCGAGCCCATCGTGAAGAGCATGAACACCGCGGCGTAGCGCGGCATGCGCTCCACGAGGCCGCCATAGCGCGCGATCTCGCGGGTATGCAGCCGGTCGTAGACGACGCCGACGCACAGGAAGAGCGCGCCGGAGACGACGCCGTGGCTCAGCATCTGGAACAACGCCCCGTCGATGCCCTGGCGCGTGCCGGTGAATATGCCGAGCGTGACGAAGCCCATGTGCGCGACCGACGAGTACGCGATGAGCTTCTTCATGTCCTGCTGCACCAGCGCGACGAGCGAGGTGTAGACGATCGCGACGATGGACAGGGTGTAGACCAGCGGCGTGAAGGCGACCGACGCGTCCGGCAGCATCGGCAGCGAGAAGCGCAGGAAGCCGTAGGCGCCCATCTTGAGCAGCACGCCCGCGAGGATGACCGAGCCCGCGGTCGGCGCCTCGACATGCGCGTCCGGAAGCCAGGTATGGACCGGCCACATCGGCACCTTCACGGCGAAGGACGCGAAGAAGGCGAGCCACAGCCAGGTCTGCGCCTGCCGGCCGAAGCCATGGCCCATTAGCCGGGTGATGTCGGTCGTGCCCGCCTCGCCGTACATGTAGAGCAGCGCGACGAGCATCAGGACGGAACCGGCCAGCGTGTAGAGGAAGAACTTGAAGGCCGAGTAGACGCGCCGCGCGCCGCCCCAGACGCCGATGATCATGAACATCGGGATCAGGACGGCCTCGAAGAAGATGTAGAACAGCACCGTGTCGAGGGCGCAGAACATGCCGACCATCATCGTCTCGAGGACGAGGAAGGCGATCATGTACTCCTTGACGCGGTGCTCGATCGCCTCCCAGGACGCCAGGATGCAGATCGGCATGAGGAAGGTCGACAGCAGCACGAACAGCACGGAGATACCGTCGACGCCCATGTGGTAGGCGATGCCCGTGCCGGGGAACCACTCGGCGCGCTCGACGAACTGGAACGCCGCCGTCCCGCGCTCGAAGCCGGTCCACAGCGACAGCGACACGACGAAGGTGGCGAGGGTAGTCCACAGCGCGACCCAGCGCGCGTTGCGCGCCACGGTCTCTGCGTCGCCGCGCACGAAGAAGACGAGGGCCGCGCCGACCAGCGGCAGGAAGGTGACGAGGCTCAGGATTGGCCAGGATTCGTTCATGGTCGGCCCCTCACCCGCGCACGAGATACCAGGTCGCGAAGGCGACCACGCCGATCAGCATCGCGAAGGCGTAGTGGTAGACATAGCCGGTCTGCAGGGCGCTGACCCGGCGCGCGGCGGCGAGCGTGTTGGCCGCGAGGCCGTCGGCGCCGAGGCCGTCGATCACGGCACCGTCGCCCTTCTTCCACAGGGCGGTGCCGAGCCCGAAGGACGGTCGCACGAAGAGGCGGTCGTAGAGCTCGTCGAACCACCACTTGTTGAGCAGGAACAGGTAGAGGCCCTGGAAGCGCGCGGCGAGCCGCGCCGGCACCTCGGGGTTCCGGATGTAGAGCCCCCAGGACATGCCGATGCCCGCCACGCTCGCCACCAGCGGGAGCACCTTCACCCAGGCCGGGACATGGTGCGCGTGCCCGACGGAGTCGTGCTCGGGAAGGACCTTGATCGCCGCGCCCCAGAACTCGCCGCGATGGTCGCCGACGAAATAGGCATATCCGGCGGCGCCGGCGACGATCGCGCCGAACGCGAGCACGTAGAGCGGCACCAGCATGACGGCAGGCGATTCATGCGCGTGCTCGTGCGCATGGTGGTCGCCGCGGGGCTGGCCGCTGAAGGTCATGAACAGCAGGCGCCAGGAATAGAACGCCGTCATGGCCGCGGCCGCGATGCCGAGCCAGAAGGCGAAGGCGCCTGGCCCGGAATGGGCGGCGAAGGCGCTCTCCAAGACGATGTCCTTCGAGTAGAAGCCCGCGAAGCCGAAGACGAAGGGGATGCCGATGCCGGCCAGCGCGAGGCTGCCGATCATCATCATCCAGTAGGTGATGCGGATCTTCGGGCCAAGGCCGCCCATGCGCCGCATGTCCTGCTCGCCCTCAAGCGCGTGGATCACCGAGCCCGAGCCGAGGAACAGCAGCGCCTTGAAGAAGGCGTGGGTCATCAGGTGGAAGATCGCGGCGGAGTAGGCCGACACGCCCGCGGCGAAGAACATGTAGCCCAGCTGCGAGCAGGTCGAGTAGGCGATGACGCGCTTGATGTCGTTCTGCACGAGGCCGACCGAGGCGGCGAAGATCGCGGTGAGCGCGCCGACGATGCAGACGACGTGCAGCGCCGCGGGGGCGAGCTCGAACATCGGCGAGAGGCGCGCGACCATGAAGACGCCCGCGGTCACCATCGTCGCCGCGTGGATGAGCGCGGAGACCGGGGTCGGGCCCTCCATCGCGTCCGGCAGCCAGGTATGGAGGCCGAGCTGCGCCGACTTGCCCATCGCGCCGACGAAGAGCAGCAGGCAAAGGATGGTCAGGGCGTGGCCCTCGAACCAGAGGAAGGAGATGGTCTCGCCCGCCTTGGCCGGCGCGGCCTGGAAGACCGTGTCGAAGTGCACGGACCCGAACATCAGGAACACGCCGAAGATGCCGAGCGCGAGGCCGAAGTCGCCGACGCGGTTCACCACGAAGGCCTTGATCGAGGCCGCGTTCGCCGACTCGCGGTCGTGCCAGAAGCCGATCAGCAGGTAGGAGGCGAGGCCGACGCCCTCCCAGCCGAAGAACATCTGCACGAAGTTGTCGGCTGTCACCAGCATCAGCATGAAGAAGGTGAACAGGCTCAGGTACGACATGAAGCGCGGGATCGCGGGGTCGTGCCCCATGTAGCCGATCGAGTAGACATGGACGCAGGTCGACACGATCGTCACGACGCAGAGCATCGTGGCCGAGAGCGCGTCGAGCTTGATCGCCCAGGACGCCTCGAAGGCTCCGGAATCGATCCAGGTGAGGAGCTCGAAGTTGCGCGGCTGATGGTTCAGCGCGACGCTCCAGAAAATCGCCACCGAGCAGAGCGCCGCGATCGCGACGCAGGCGCTGGTCGAGAGCTGCGCCCAGCGGTCGACGCCATGGCCGCGGGCGCCGGCGAGGATCGGGGCGCCCGCCAGGGCGCAGCCGAGGAGCGGCAGGAAGACCGCGAGGAAGGCCAGAGTCTGCATCGCGACGCCGTCAGCCCTTCATGAGGTTGATGTCTTCGACCTCGATCGTCCCGCGGTTGCGGAAGTAGACGACGAGGATCGCGAGGCCGATCGCGGCCTCGGCCGCGGCGACGGTCAGCACCATCAGGGCGAAGACCTGCCCGACGAGGTCGCCGTGGTGCGCCGAGAAGGCGACGAGGTTGATGTTGACGGCGAGCAGCATCAGCTCGATCGACATCAGGATGACGATCACGTTCTTCCGGTTGAGGAAGATGCCGAGGATCCCCAGCGTGAAGAGGATCGCGGCGACCGAGAGGTAGTGGCCGAGGCCGATGGTCATCGCTTCAGACTCCGGTCCGCGGCGGGATCTTGACGACCTCGACACCGGACTCGCGGGTGCGCGCGAGCTGGCGCGGGATGTCCTGGCGGCGCACGCCGGGGCGCGCGCGCAGGGTGAGGACGATGGCGCCAATCATGGCCACGAGGAGGACGAGGCCCGAGGCCTGGAAGACCAGCGCGTAGTGCGTGTAGACGAGGCGTCCCAGCGCGCGGGTGTTGTGGACGTCCGCGGCGGCCGGCGCGGCGCGCAAGGCCGCGCTGGACGACGCGTCGACCCAGGCCGTCCCGACGAGCACCAGCTCGGCCAGCAGCACGAGGCCGACCGCGCCGCCGACCGGCAGGTAGCGCAGGAAGCCCTCGCGCAGCCGGGCGAAGTTGATGTCGAGCATCATGACGACGAAGAGGAAGAGCACCGCGACCGCGCCGACATAGACGACGACGAGGATCATCGCGAGGAACTCGGCCCCGTTCAGGAGGAAGAGCGCCGCCGCGTTGAAGAACGCGAGGATCAGGAACAGCACCGAGTGCACGGGGTTGCGCGCGGCCACGACCATCGCGGCCGAGGCGACGAGCACGCCCGAGAACAGGTAGAAGGCGAGCGCCTGGATCATTCCGTCACCTCGAATCCCCCTCGCCGCCCGTCACCTGTAGGGCGCCTCGGCGGCGATGTTCTGCTGCAGCTCGGTCTCCCAGCGGTCGCCGTTCGCGAGCAGCTTCTCCTTGTTGTACATGAGCTCCTCGCGCGTCTCGGTCGCGAACTCGAAGTTCGGCCCCTCGACGATCGCGTCGACGGGGCATGCCTCCTGGCACAGCCCGCAGTAGATGCACTTCGTCATGTCGATGTCGTAGCGGGTGGTGCGTCGCGATCCGTCCGCGCGCGGCTCGGCCTCGATCGTGATCGCGAGCGCCGGGCAGACCGCCTCGCAGAGCTTGCACGCGATGCAGCGCTCCTCGCCGTTCGGGTAGCGGCGCAGCGCATGCTCGCCGCGGAAGCGCGAGCTGAGCGGCCCCTTCTCGAACGGGTAGTTCACCGTCACCTTCGGCTTGAAGAAGTACTTCAGCGTCAGCGCCAGCCCCGAGACGATCTCGGAGAGGAGCCAGGTGCGTGCGGAGCGGTTATCGATCATGGCGCGGCCTGCATGGGCGTCAGGGCTTGGGCAGCTTGTCGAAGGCGACGAGCGCCCCGGCGGTCAGGACCACCCAGCCCAGCGAGAGCGGGAGGAAGACCTTCCAGCCGAGCCGCATGAGCTGGTCGTAGCGGTAGCGCGGGAGCGTCGCGCGCACCCAGAGGAAGACGAAGAGGCAGAAGGCGATCTTGAGCGAGAACCAGATCGGCCCGGGGATCCAGGTGAAGGGCGCGAAGGGCAGCGGCGAGTCCCATCCGCCGAGGAACAGCACGCTTGTCATGCCGCTCATGAGGATCATCGCCGCGTACTCGCCGAGGAAGAAAAGGGCGAAGGACATCGACGAGTACTCGACGAAGTAGCCGGCGACGAGCTCGGACTCGCCCTCGGGCAGGTCGAAGGGCGAACGGTTGGTCTCGGCCAGCGCGGATATGAAGAAGATCACCGCCATCGGCAGCAGCGGCGGCATGAGCTGGAACGCGTGCCAGTTCCAGATGCCGCCGGCCTGCGCCTGGACGATGTCCTGCAGGTTGAGCGAGCCGACGCAGAGCAGCACGGTGATGATCACGAAGCCGATCGAGACCTCGTAGCTGACCATCTGCGCGGCCGAGCGCAGCGCGCCGAGGAAGGCGTATTTCGAGTTCGACGCCCAGCCGGCCATGATGATGCCGTAGACGCCAAGCGAGGAGATCGCGAAGAGGTAGAGGATGCCGACGTTGATGTCGGAGATCACCCAGCCCGGCGCGAAGGGGATGACCGCCCAGGCCACTAGGCTGAGCAGGAAGGTCACCATCGGCGCCATGATGAAGACGACGCGGTTGGCGCCCGCGGGGATGATGGTCTCCTTGGTGAACAGCTTCAGCGCGTCCGCGAAGGGCTGCAGCAGGCCGAAGGGGCCGACGACGTTCGGGCCTCTGCGCAGCTGCATGGCGGCGATGACCTTGCGCTCCGCATAGGTCAGCATCGCGACCGTGACGAGCAGCGGCACGACCAGCGCGAGGATCTTCGCGACGATCAGCGCGCCGGGAAGCGCATAGCCATGGATGAGGTCAGCCATCGGTGCCGGTCCTCGGATCGAGAGCCGCCTGCCGTGCAGCGACGCACTTCGCCATCGTCTCGGACACGCGGCTGATCGCGCAGGTCATGTGGAACTCGGAGACCGGC